>FWWL01008128.1_pt1 | contig 13708 bp, 10 predicted proteins | sample 2228331 | NCBI WGS metagenome assembly FWWL01 (sample SAMEA103939775, study PRJEB20133) | metagenome | reverse complement strand
TTCCGAAGACAGGATGTCAAGGTCGCCCCGCCGAGCAAAAACACTCACGCTTGCAGGCTTACTTACCATCTGATTGTTTCTATCCCTCCTGTCGGCGCAAAAGTGGCCGGTGCCCCCGGCACTCGGAGCGTCGCGCAAGCGATGCTCCGAGGCCATTTAATTTTTTTTCTCCCCCAACCCTTGCCATTTTTTTGATTTGTGGTATAATAAATCAAACGCAGAAAAGGAGGGTACGATGAAAATTCTTCCAGGTTTTGAACCGTTCTCATTTCAGGGCAAAGGAGACGAAGGGGTACTTCTGATCCACGGGTTTACAGGGAGCACGACCAGTGTGCGCGAGTGGGGAGAATATCTGGCCAGGGAAGGGTATCATGTCGAATCCCCCAGGCTCTCAGGCCATGGGACACGCTGGCAGGATGTGAACCGTTATCGTGCTGAAGATTGGCTCCTCGATGTAGAAGATGCCTACCATATTCTGAAATCTCGCGTCAGAACCATGTACGTGGCAGGTCTCTCCATGGGGGGGCTTCTGGCACTGGCTATGGCAGAACAGCACCCCGATATCAAAGCAATCGTTCTTGTCAATCATGCTCTTGAGCTGTATCCCCACCCACTTCTTCCGTTACTTTCGGTGTTGCGGTTTGTACTGCCCAGTGTTCCCGCGATATCCTCGGATCTCAAGGATCCCAGTATCCGAGAGGTTGCATACGACAAAACCCCTACCAATGGTGTTTACCAGCTTCGCCGATTGCAAAAGATGGTAACTCAACGGCTTGCCGAGGTCACACAACCCATGCTTATCTTCAAATCACGGGAGGATCATGTTCTCCCCATCAGCAATGTCGACAAAACCCTTGCTCTGGTGAATTCTTCAGTGAAAGAAGTGGTTTGGCTTGAAAACTCTTACCATGTTGCTACGCAAGACTATGATAAACACATCATCTTTGAACGTTCTGTGGAGTTTCTCAGGAAAAGAGGAGGACATCATGGCTGAGTATGTTGGCGCTCTGGATCAGGGGACGACGAGCACCCGTTTTGTGGTTTTTGATAGGGACGGGCATATTGTTTGCGTAGCCCAGAAGGAACACCACCAGATCTATCCTCAGCCCGGTTTCGTAGAACATGATCCTGAGGAGATATTTTCTCGTAGTGTTGAGGTGATGCGAGAAGCCCTGGAAAAGGCGGCCATCTCACCCCGTGATATGTGGGCTATTGGTATCACCAACCAGCGAGAGACCACCATTCTCTGGGAGAAAAACACAGGGAAACCTGTTTATCATGCTATCGTATGGCAGGATACCCGAACTGCAGAGATCTGTGAGAAACTCGCTGGGAGTGAGGGTATCTACCGTTTTCAGAAGAAAACAGGACTCCCGCTTGCTACCTATTTTTCCGGTCCAAAGATTCGCTGGATTCTTGATCATATTCCAGGACTCCGTGAACGGGCACGCAAAGGCGAAATAGCCTTTGGGACGATTGATAGCTGGCTCACCTACAAGCTCACAGGTCGTCATGTTACCGATGTTACCAATGCCAGTCGAACGCTTCTTTTTGATATTACGAGGCTTGTTTGGGACGAGGGGATGTGTGAGATCATGGATATTCCGATGCAGATTCTACCGGAGGTTGTAGATTCCTCCCATCCCGAAGCCTATGGCAAACTCCACAAAGAGATACTGGGAGAGAGTGTGCCGGTAACTGCTGTGCTGGGAGATCAGCAGGCGGCGCTTTTTGGACAGACCTGTTATGAGGTTGGTGAGGCCAAAAACACCTATGGCACAGGGTGTTTTCTTTTGGTGAATATTGGTGAGAAGCCAGTTTTTTCCTCGCGAGGGATACTCACCACGGTAGGTTACCGTATCCATGGGGAAAAAGCAGTCTACGCCATGGAGGGATCGGTGGCTATTGCCGGGGCACTTATCCAGTGGGCGAGGGACAAGCTCGGACTGATAGAAAAAGCCCCACAGATCGACGAACTCGCCATGAATGTGGAGGATAGCGGGGGGATCTACATTGTACCGGCATTTTCTGGGCTATTTGCTCCCTACTGGAGAAGTGATGCCCGTGGGGTGGTCGTAGGACTCACCCACTACACCAATCGTTACCATCTCGCCCGGGCGATCCTTGAGGCGACGGCTTATCAGACACGAGAGATCTTTGATGCGATGATCGAGGATGCCCACATCAACCTCAGGGAGCTTCGTGTTGATGGGGGAATGGTGGTAAGCGAACCGCTGATGCAGTTTCAGAGCGATATCCTGGGGATCGATGTGGTTCGCCCTCGTGTCACCGAGACAACCGCCCTGGGAGCTGCGTATGCCGCAGGACTCGCCGTTGGGTATTGGCGAGACAAGAGCGAGCTTCGTGCCCACTGGCAGATCGACAAACGCTGGCAACCCCATCTCGACACCACGAAACGAGACACCCTTTATCGGGGATGGAAAAAGGCTGTTGAACGCACCTTTAACTGGATTGAATGATGGTATACGATTTTCTCATCATCGGCAGCGGGATCGTTGGCTCTCTGTTGGGGAGAGAACTTGTCAAATACAACCAAAAAGTCCTCATGATCGAAAAGCAGGTTGATGTAGGGATGGGAACCAGTGCGGCAAACTCAGCCATTGTTCATGCGGGCTATGATCCCCATCCAGGCACCCTTAAAGCCAGACTCAATGTTCGAGGGAATGCTCTCTGGGATCATCTGGCAGCAGAGCTTTTTATTCCCTTCCGGAGAACAGGGAGCTATGTGGTTGCCCTCTCAGAGGAGGAAAAGCCCATACTTGAGAAACTTCTGCACCAGGGAAGGCAAAATGGTGTGCCTGGTCTTCGGTTTCTTTCGGCAGAGGAGACAAAACAGCGTCTTCCAGGGATTTCTCCTGAGGCATGCGCGAGTCTTTTTGCCCCCACAGCGGGGATTATTGATCCCTTTCAGGCCAATTTTTTTGCCTGTGAGAATGCAGTGATGAATGGGATGCAGCTTCTTCTCGAGACATGCTTTGAGGACTTTCTCTGGGAGGATGGCAGGATATGTGGCGTTCGCACCAATCGAGGGGATTTTTATGCACGTTGGGTGGTCAACGCTGCAGGGATCTTTGCAGACGAGGTGATGCATAAGGCAGGGGTTCATACGGATTTTCGGATTGTACCGAGACGGGGACAGTATGTTGTTCTCGACAGAAACAGCTTCTTTTGGGATAAGGTTGTCTTTCCCTGTCCCACAGAGAAGGGCAAGGGCATCCTTGTCACCACTACCATCCATGGCAATACCCTCATCGGTCCCACCTCGGAGGAGGTTGATACCAAACACTCTCCTTCTACCACCGAGGAAGGTTTACGGGAGGCTATCCAGGGAGGTAAAAAATTGGTACCCGGATGGGATGTACGATGGATCATTGCCCAGTACGCAGGGCTTCGGGCTACCCTTATGCCCACGAAGGATTTTCTCATCGAGGTAGGGGAGGTTCCTGGTTTCATTAATATCTGTGGTATAGACTCACCAGGCTATGCCTCTGCGCCGGCGATTGCCGAGTATGTGGTAGAACTTTTGAGAGAAAAGGGGGAAGCGTTTAAGCCAAAACATGACTTCAATCCCATACGAGAACCGAGGAGACTTCTCAAGCATCTCTCACCAGAGGAGAGGCGGCAGCGGGTTACTTTTTCTCCTGCGTATGGACGTATTGTGTGTCGTTGTGAAGAGATTACCGAGGGGGATATCCTCGCCGAGATACATGGTCCCATCCCTGCCAGAACCTACGATGCCCTCAAACGACGTACCTGGTTAGGGACAGGACGGTGTCAGGGAGGATTTGATTTTCCGAGGGTGATTGAGATCCTTGCCAGAGAGACGGGCATACCACCCGAGATGGTTACCAAAAAGGGAGGGACATCTCGTTTTGTGTTTGGCAGGGTAAGGGGAGAAAACCATGACCTATGATGTGGTCGTGATCGGGGCTGGACCTGCGGGTATGGCAGCAGCCATTGCTGCCCATGATGAAGGGGCTTCGGTACTTCTTCTTGAGAGAAATTCAGAACTTGGGGGGATTCTTCCCCAGTGTATTCATGCGGGTTTTGGGGCACGACGGTTTAAGAAGGACCTTCCCGGTCCTCTGTATGCCTATCATTTTGTCCAGGAGATAGCCAGACGCAACATCGAGGTATGGCTGGAGAGTTTTGTCATGGATATTTCCCCCTCAAGGCGGGTAACCGTACTCTCTTCTCGAGGGTATCACGAGGTGGATGCGAGGAGTATCGTTCTCGCTATGGGATGCCGAGAACGAACACGCTCCCAGCTCAACATCCCGGGAACACATCCGGCCGGGGTATATACGGCTGGCACTGTTCAGAGGATGATCAATCGTGAAGGCTGGATGCCAGGCAAACGCTTTGTGATTCTCGGGTCCGGAGATATCGGCATGATTATGGCCCGTCGGATTACCCTTGAAGGGGGAGAGGTTGTTCGGGTAGTGGAGGCACTTCCCTATCTCACAGGACTACGGAGAAACTATGTCCAGTGTTTGCAGGATTTTGATATACCCCTTTTTCTGAATCATACGGTGACCAGGATAGATGGGTATGAGCGTGTCGAAGGAGTAGAAATCTCTCCTGTCGATGAAAACTTCTGTCCCGACAAATCAAAAAGCGAATGGGTGGCTTGTGATACCCTGCTCCTCTCGGTAGGGCTGATCCCGGAGAATGAACTCAGTCGACGTATAGGGGTTGTTCTGGATCCTGTGACCGGTGGTCCGGTGGTGGATCAGCATAGCCAGACCTCCGTGTACGGGGTGTTTGCCGCCGGGAATGTTGTGCATATCTATGATCTGGCTGATGATGTCTCTGATCACGGTGAGGAGGCAGGGCGATCAGCAGCCAGGTTTGCCAGAAGCCTGGCAGGGTGGCAGGAGCCATCTGTTTCTCTCCAATGGCAATTCCCCATCCGAAGTGTTGTGCCTCAACGGGTGTTTTTGGGTTGGGAAAGTGAGAAACCTCTCTCGTTTTTCATCCGTGTGAGCAAGCCCTGTGAAAACCCTGTTACCCTGAAATTGATCGGTGAAAAAGGCATCGTTCATGAGAAGCGTTTCCCCTACGCGCGCCCTGCAGAGATGCTCCACGTAGAAATCGAACCCTCACTCGTGGCAATCTGGCAGCAAAACCCTCCCGCAAAACTCGTCTGGGAGATGGTCTATGATGCGTGAGATGTACTGTCTTCGGTGTCCGAAGGGTTGTCTTCTTCAGGTGGAGATGAATGAAGAGGTGTTTGTTTCCGTGAGGGGAAACACCTGTCGAATGGGGGAGGAGTTTGCCATTCAAGAAGTTAGCGATCCTCGCCGATTATTTACATCATCGGTGCGTGTCACAGGAGGCAAAACTCCACTCGTTCCCGTGATGACATCAGAGCCAGTCCCCAAAAAGACGATAGCCCGCTGGGTTGAACTCTGCCAGAAGCTCATCCTCCAGGCTCCAGTCGAGGTGGGAAAGGTGATAGCCAAAGATCCCTTTGGGGATGGAATAGATCTGGTCACAACATGGTTTGTTGAGGAGGAACGCATATGCCATTAACGGTGGGAGAATGGCAGGATATCCTTCAGGCGAGATGGTCACAATCAAATCTCTGGGCAGTTCGCACCCCCTCCTGTGAGAGTGCGATAAAGATGATTGAACAGAGGGCGGCAGAAGAGGGTATCCCTTGTTATGTGAGTCGCTGTTCACAGCTTTCCCTGGAGCCCTATGCTCCGATGTTCTCATTTTTAAAAGAGCGTTTTGCCGAGTCGGGTAGAGATCTGGGTATCTTTCTGGAGGAGAGTGGGGTCTACAGTTTGCATCGAGGGCTTTTTGAGGCCATGTACAGCGATGGTTTGATGAGACGGGAGATGCTTTTTTTGGAGGAACTGAGTTTTGAAAGACTCCGACTCGAAGAGACGCTTGTTACACAGCTTCAACTCCTGGTTGTGTCACCCGTGGTCTGGGTGATTGAGGATGCGCAGTACCTTTCTCCCAGGATGCAACGCTTTTTGAGAGAATTCTGGCAGCAGGGCAATACTACCCTGCGTCTTGTCCTGGTAGTCAAAAAAAGCTCGGAGGGTTTTCATGATTTTGAGGATTTCTGGGAGGAGCTTGTTCAGCAGGGGGTGGGGTATGAGCTTGAGGGTGAGGCAGTTCCTTCCCCACCAGAGGAGAATCTTCCCCCTCTGGCAGAGGTTTTTGCTCGGGTGCGGGTACTTTTGTATTTTTTTCACTTTGAAGAGGTGGTGTTTCTTTTAGACAGGATTCGAAGCGAGGTTTATCTTCCTGAGGATGAGATTATCTATTTTTTCCTGCGAGGGCTTGCTCACTACTACCAACGGGAATTCCAGCAAGCCATCGAGGTTTTTCACAGTGGTCTGGAGAGAAGCTTTGACATCAATAGTGAGGATCATGCCCAGCATTTTCAGTTTTATCTGGCTCTGAGTTATCTTGCCCAGGGGGATATGGAACAGGCATACAAACATATCTATGTCGTTTATCATCATAGCTATTCCCAGAGTATAGCCGAAACATATGGCTATCTGTTCTATTACCTTCTTATTTCTGGTAACTATCAGGGGAGATGGAATCGAGATCTTGAGATTCTTGTCCAGCAGGTGCTGGCTGAGGCGGAGAGGCTCGGATTCCTTAACATGAAGGCGTATATCCTGGGTGTCTATTTCATGGAGAATGTTCAGGCGGGTTTTGTATCGGCTAAACGAGAGATGCTTTTTCGAGTGTGTGAGGAGATGATTACGCTTGCAGAAAAGCTGGGAAACGAAGCCAGACTTGCGGCGGCCTACCATAACCTGGCCATGGTGCATTCTATTCTGGGAAACCATGACGAAGCTTTTGGGTATTACCGGAAAAGCCTAACCATAAAGGAACGTTTCCAGAACCCGGTGGAGCTTGCCCAGATCAGAAACGGTATAGCCTACGGGTATATTCTGGCAGAAAAATACGACGAGGCAGCTGGTTTTCTTCAGCAGAATATCTATGCCATGCGTACCCTGGGCAATATTACGGAAATTCTCCTCACACTGGTGAATGTTGCGATGATGCTTGTAGGAACAGGGCAATACGAAGAGGCTATCACTCTTCTTATTACCATCGAGGAGATGAAACGCAAGGCCGGTCTTCTCCATCTTCCCTATCACTCCAATCACGAACTAGGGTGTTATCTTGGTATCTGTTATGCCCAAACTCACCAGAATCTCCGTCTTTTCGGTATCTATCAGAGGGTGAAGGGATTGATGGAAACCCAGCCGCATTCAGCCTATGAGGATATTCTCTGGCTTTTGTTTCAGGCGTACTTCTATCGAGAGGAGAAAAAACAGGACAAGTTGTCAAGCATCCTCCAAAAATTGATACTTGTGATGGCTGAGTATCGCCCTTCTCTCTGGCTTCTCTGGCGACTGAGTTGTGGTCTTTTCTACGAGGTATTTGGGGAGGGAACGTCTGAACGGGCTATGTTTACCGGGATTATCGCTCGTTTGAAGGATCAGGATTTGCTATCTTCTGGACTAGTCTCTCTCATTGAGAATCTACCACCCCTTTCTCCGGTGAGTATCTTCTGGAACCGGGAAGAGTGTCTCATGGTCGCTGAGGAGGTAGCCATTCTCCAATCATTGGAACAGAATCTTGTGCGTATGCACTTTTTGAGACAGGTGTACAGTATTATGGCGAGCACGTCGCTCTCTACCCATCTGTTTCAGAAGATTCTTTCTATTGTGGTGAACTATCTTCCTATCTCGTCTGCCTTTTTCCTTTTACTCGAGGATTTCCATTGGCAAAATGTGGCAGCAGTCAACGATACACGGGTGTTTGATCCTCTTTTTGTCATGGAAAAGATCTACCGTGAGATAAAATCCGAGGAGAAGGTGGTTAATCTTGTTTCTCAGCCCTACTGGGAAAACCTTGTGCCATTCAAGGCGAATATCTATCTTGTACCGCTTCGGAGACGTTATATTTGGGAGGGAGCACTTCTCCTCTTGTGGAATGAATCGTTCCCCATGACTCGTGAGCAAGAAGATCTGCTGGCAATGCTGGGAGAGTATCTTGCTGTTCAGGTGTATTACAAGAAATTACTTGACAATCTTCGCTTTTTGAATTATGATATTACTACCGGTTTTTATAAGGGAGAGGAGATTATCCAGCAGATGCGCCGGGAGAGTGCTCGTATAGAACGTTACGGGCGCAAACTCCGTAATTTTGCTGTGGCGTATGTTATGTTGGAGAATTTTTTCCACTTTCGGGAAAAATACGGGGAAAATTTGAGTAACTTTTTCCTCAAACGTTTCCGTCAACACCTTGAACGAAGCGTCCGGGAAGTGGACATGGTGGGTTACATGATGGAAGGCGGGGTGGTGATCCTTTTTCCGGAGAGTCGGGTAGAGAGTGTTGAGAAGTTTGTTCATAGGCTTGAGGGATTTTTTGTTTCGCCTATGAATGAACTCAAGGATGTACAGAAGCTTCTCCCCCGGGAAAAAACCCGAAATGCGGTTGAAATCCACTGTCATATAGGTGTGGTGGATTATCATACCTGCGCTGAGGAGGCAGAAACCCTGTTGCATATAGCGAAAGAGATGGCTCTCAGGGCGAGAGCAAACGGGACATTGATGGAAGTATACACCTTGAAGCGCCCATAGCTCAGTTGGATAGAGCGTCGGCCTCCGGAGCCGAAGGCCAGAGGTTCGACTCCTCTTGGGCGCATACCAGAGGGCCGCGAAAGGAGCGGCCTTTCTTTATCCCCAGAAAAGGGGAGTCTTTAGAAACAGGGATTTTTTGGTGAAAAATTTTCAAGAAATGAGCCTTAAATGCCGATGGAAATAAGAGAACCTTAGAGAAGGAGCCATTTATGGAAGGCTATCAGAGCTACAAAGAAGTAGATATTGAGACAGCGAGCGGACTCAAGCTGGTAGTTATGCTCTACCAGGGGGCGATCCGTTTTCTTGGTATGGCGAAGGAAGCCATTCGTGATAGAAAACTTGATCTTGCTCATAATAATCTGTTGAAAGCGCAGGATATTGTGCTCGAGCTGATCAGTTCGCTGAATTTCGAGGCAGGAGAGATAGCTCAAAATTTGTATAGTCTTTATATGTATATGAACCGCCGTCTGATAGAGGCCAATGTAGCGAAAGATACGGCCATCATTGATGAGGTAACGAGGCTTTTAAATACTCTTAAGGAAGCATGGGAGACCCTGCTTTCTCAGCAGAGAGGTGATACACCAGATGATCAGAAGAATTTGAATCTTTTGGGATAAAACGAGAGAAGGAGCATGGTATGCCAGAGGGGAGCCATGAGATTATCGATGATTTTGAGCTTGACATGGATATTGAGACCATTACACTGGATGATATAGATCTTCGTGAGTTTGAGGAGCCCCTTCCCGAGGAATTTGGCGGAGGGCTTGGCTCCATGGAAGTGGGCAGCGTTGGCACTATCGAAAACATCCAGATCAATACAGCTACCTTTGGGGGTGGTGTTGGAGTAGGTGGAGGGAACGAGCCCCAACAGACTCCGGGGAGTGGTCAGGCAGAATCCCCGATGGCTGGCCCAGTTTCGGGAAGTTTTTCTATCGAACCGGAAGAATTCAAGATTTCAGCACCTTCGATTACCATTCAGACTGAGAATCTTACTGTCATGACTCCAGGGAGCTCGACAGAGATGGTTACTCAACCAGCCCAGCCTCCTGCGGCTCCTGTTATCGAGGCTTCTCCTGCAGAAGGGGAAGTATTGTCCTCGACAGAGCCGGTTATGTCAGGATTGGCAGAGGCACCCACCATAGAGTCTCTCAATGTTGATGAGCTTGAGTTTGGTGGTGCTCCGGTCACCAATATTGAGGAGTCTTCGGGAGAGGTGGAGATTCCCACCATAGAAAAAGACGAAACCATTAACCTCCTTGCTCAGGAGGAACCACCAATAGCAGAAGAGACTCTTCCAGAGGCAGTTGTTGAGGAAGAGGTTTCTCCTGTGGTTGAGGAGCAGGTCAGGGCACCGCTCTCTGTGAACGAAGAAGATGAGATTGTGAGTGTCTCGGGCGATGAGCTTGATCGGCTTCTCTATGGGGATACGGTAGCAGGTGTGGAGGTGGTTCCCGAGGAGGTGGGGGAGGAAGTAGTGCCTCCGGCTGAGGGCGAGAGTACTGAGCAGGAATTTCTCGTGTCTCCTGAGGAGGTAAAACCAGAGGGAGAGGTTGTTTTTGTCGAGAGTGCCAAGAACCGTGTACCCATCGAAGAGAATTTTGAGTTGATAGTCGAGGATAAGAATTTTCCCCCTCAAGAGGCGGTGTATGCCTCAGAACCGACTGAGGTCTTGCGTGATAACGTGCCTCTCCCGGAACGGGAACAGGAGGTGCCATTACCTGATCTTGAGAAACTCGACGAGGTTATGGCTGAACCGTTGAGTTATAAGGAGGAACCGGTTGAGGCTCTGGAGCTTGAGGCAGAGGAACTTCAGCTTGAACCCATTGTTCTTGAAGAAGCCCCCTTTGTGGGTATGGAGGAATCGGCTCCTGTTGCTGAGGCGGGTATACCGGAGACTGTTGAAATGGTGGAAGCTGAACCGGTGGTAGTCGAGAGGGAGGAGGCGCCTCTCATCTCGGAGATACCCGAAGAAGGCACTGTTTCAGAACAAGAAGAGGTTCCTTTTCAGTTTGATCTCTCGGCCATACCTGATCTTCAGCCAACCGTTGAGGATGAGAATGAACCCATTGCCCTCTCTCTTGATGAGCTTAATAATATCGAAGTTACCGAAGAGCCTACAGTTACGATGGATACAAGTGTTTCCGAGGTTCCTGAGGGTACAGTGCATGAGATTGCCTCAACAGGTGAGGAGGAGGGCGTATCGGATTTAGGTGGACTGGATCTTCCTGTGGAGACAGAGGTACCACTCTCCTTAGAAAGCTTTGATTCCATGGTTGCTGAAGAGGACAGGATAGAGGAGATCAAACAGCAGGAACTTAACCAGTTGATTGAAGTTGCAGAACCAGATCTCGAGTCTCCTGAGGCTATGTTTGAATCGGGAGAATCAGAGCTTGAGGGAGAGTTGCCCCCGATAGCCGAGGCAGAGACGGTTGAGGTGTCGCTCGACGATCTGGGTGTGATGGGAGAGGAAGAGAGTTCTGAGCCCGTGGTGGGTGAGGCGTATATACCCACATCTGGATCAGAAGAGCTCGATCGACGACAGGTGATAGAAACCAATCTCGACGCCTTGAGTGGGTCAACACGTGAGGAGCTTCGCAAGGTGATCCAGTATCTTGATAACCTTCTCGCCGATCTCCCCGAGGACAAGATTAAAGAATTTGCTCAATCTGAGTACTATGACCTGTATATGAAGATCATGGATAAATTGGGGTTATAGGATAGGGTATGGGACTCAAAGAAAAGGCAAAGTATTATCGGTTTACTCTTCAAGCACCCACAGTGAATTATGAGAAAAAGCTGCTTGAACTTCAAACGCTTCTGGAGATTAACAAGGAGCTTAGCGCTACTCTGAATAGTGAAGAGCTTCTCCAGATCTTGCTCTTTACCCTGATGGGGCAGTTTCAGCTGTCTGAGATAGCGATATACCAGAAAAAGGACACCTCGTATGTCCTTGCCCAACAACAGGGGATGGATGGGGTGGATGAACAGGTTGATTTCTCTCTTGAGGCTTTTTTTTCAGGAGGGATCCAGCAGGATTTTCGGGGTGAAGGGGTTTTTCGCTCCCTGAAGCATGGCTATATCCTGGTGCCGCTTGCGAGCAAACATGGGTGGAATGGTTTTTTTCTCCTGGGCTCGAAGGGGGAGGGCAATTATCAGGAAGAGGATAAGCATTTTATCGAGGCGGTGGCATCACTTGCCGGTAGCGCACTGGAAAATGCGCATCTCTACACCTCTCTTCAACAGGCGTATGAAAATCTCGACAAAAGACTCAAACAACTCTCTGCTCTCTATGAGGTTAGCACACTGATTAATTCGAGCGATGATTTTGATCTCATTTCCTCTCTTTTGCAGGAGACGTTGGCTACGGGGTTTGGGGTGACGGCCTCACTTTTGCTCTCCTTTCATGGCAATAAAGCCCAGGTAGCTTCTTCGTACCAGATGGCGAATTTCTCACCCGGGCAAATGTATGTGCTCTCACCTCAGGAGGAGGCTTGTTTTGGTGATAATCAACCCAGGCTTATTCCAACATCGTCATGGTCTTCTACCCCGTATATCTTTCTACCTCTGGCAACGATGAAGCGTCGGGTTGGGGCTCTGGTTGTTACTTCCATGGAAAACAAGCCAGTGACAGAGGTTGCCACAGAGACGTTGAATCTTCTTGCCATTATTGCTTCTCAGATAGCTCCCCCGCTTTTGCTTTCTCAGTGGATCAGGGAAAAATCCATCCACAATCCGTTTGATAACCTTTTCACAACACTGAAAAACGAGGCTCAAAAGGCGAACGAGTTTGGAGTGGGAATGAGTCTTCTTTATTTCAAGCTTAATAACCTCTCAAAGTATCCCGAGTTTTATTCGGAAGAACAGACGCTTTCGCTTATTCATACACTGGAACACAGAATTATCGATGCTTTTCCCTCCTTGTCTCAGTGGATACACTATGATTTGGAGCGTTTTCTTTTGATCTTTACAGGAGTGCCTCTCTCCGAGGTGGAAACGTATGGCGAGACACTTCATCGTCTCGTAGGAGAGATATTCTCTCATCAGGGGGATATTCCTATTCAGGTACAGATATCTTTTGCTAGTTATCCCGATGAAGGGGAAAACATGCTGTTGTATCTGAATAGACTGACCTCGTTGGTATAGGAGAGATCATGCATATCATTAATTCGGCTCTTCCACCCCATGGGGCACCGATGGTTATAGAAGACGATGTTGAGATACGGGGAAATGTGGAGATTGGCAATCAGGTTGAGGCTATTGGAAATATTGTGGTTATAGGGGATGTGGAACAGTCCAGGCTTTTTTCTCACAAGGGGAGTATTACGGTTCATGGGACAGTGAGCGGCTATCAATCCTCTCTTGTGGCCGCAGGCAATATTACTGTGAGCAAAGTGAAAAATGCCACCCTTCGTGCTAAAAAATCGATATACGTTCTCATCGAAGCTATCGAGGCTCATATGGTGGCTCGGGAAACCATCGTGTGTAAGGAGGGGAGGGGAGCGATTGTTGGGGGTACGGCAGAGGCTGGCATCGAGGTGGAGACGAACTTCCTTGGAAACGAGAAGGGTTTTTTTACGATTGCGAGACTCACGAACTTTCGTCAGTCTGAGATATTTCTCCAGAGTCAGAAGTTAGCCGAGGCAGAAAAAAAGCTCCAGGCAGAGAAAGAGCGATACGAGAAGACTATTCAGGTGATTCGTATCCTGGGGGAAAAGGTCAAACAACTCCCTTTAGCAAAGAAACAGGAGCTGGCTCAGCAGGTAAAACTCTATCAGGAGGTTTGTTTGCGTTTAGCCCAGGTTCAGACCCAGAGAAAAGCCCTCTGGGAACAATCGCAAAAGGAGAATGAACTGGAGCGAACGATTCTTATTCACGACACGGTCTATGAAAATGTCTCTCTTGCAATTGATAATCAAAAGCTCGAACTTACTACTCGGTATCGCAATGTTATCGTCTACAAGAAGGGGATCCTCATTCTTGGTGATTTTGATGAGTACATGAGGCGTAAAAAGTATGCATAGTGAGCGGGGTGGCCTCGGAGCATCGTGACCGATGCTCCG
>FWWL01008124.1_pt1 | contig 13715 bp, 14 predicted proteins | sample 2228331 | NCBI WGS metagenome assembly FWWL01 (sample SAMEA103939775, study PRJEB20133) | metagenome | reverse complement strand
TTGATTATATACAACGATATAAGGATTAAAATTAGCATTAACACTCTTGTGCAAGAAAATTCCATAACCATCCAATATCTGAATAAGTGCCAAGTCCTTCATTTGATAGTTTGAGGATTGGGGTCTTTGAAAGAGAACAACCAAACCATTTACAATTTGGCTTGGAGTAGAAGTATAAGTCAAACCAACATTTCCAGTAATCGCTTCAATCCCAACACCAAGCATACCTCCGCTTTGACCACAATTTGTAAAATTACCAATCTGATTACCATATTGGACTGTTATATGGCTATTTGTATCACTTCCAATAACTTCATTCCATAGGATAACCTGAGCGCTATGGGATGTATTATTATTGGGGTCTGGACACCATTCTTTTACATCTACAAATGTAATAATTGCAGAATCCTTATTATTTGTCCAAAAGTAAGCAGTTCCTCCTGCTTTAAAATCCAAATCCGCACCCATAAATACAGCAATATCATTTGGAGCGGAAGGTGATGGGAATGTTGTGCCTGATTCTTGAGGATGATAAAATGAGCTAGGTTTGGAGAAACTTATAGCACCATTTGAATGGATCCAAATTTTACTAGTTGAATACCAATAGAATTTGAAGTTGAAGTTTAGTTGTAGAGGGCCAACGGAATTATCATCCGCTAGACTATCATCCGCTAGATCATTTACAGTTTGATGATTATTTGAAACGGGGTCTATCCAGTTATAGGCTGGTGCATCAGCCTGATCTTTCCAAACATAACCATACGCATCTGGACCACCTACACCCAAAACATTGGCTTGAACTTGCACTCCATTCACAAGATATGATATTATCCAAATCATGGTTAACCTCCTTATGAAAATTTTAAAGCAGAGATTATAAAAACTTTTAAAAAGGCTTTCTTAATTCCATCTAATTTTTTTAGAAATTTTCTCATCCAGACCTACCTTGAAGATTTTAGGGTATAAATGCCATCCTCCCTTACTATAATCTTCTCACAATCAGGATATTTAAATTTAAGTTTATATGCATTTATTAAATTTTTTGTTTCTTTTGACAGTTTTCCAAATCTATCTTCTAATTCACTTTCAATAATCTCAATTTCATTAATGCTTTTTGCATTTGTAATTTTTTCATAAAAATAAAGTCTAATATCATCACTATTTATATATTCTTTTGGAATATAAGCAGGTACATTTATTTCAAGCTCAACCTCTTTGTATGGAATATTCCTAATTTCATAAATTGCTTTTTCTAACATATTCAAATACAAATAAAATCCAACATTATATGCATGACCCTTCTGCTCAAATCCAAACAAATTTCCTGCACCTCTAATTTCTAAATCAGAAAGTGCAATATCATAACCACTTCCAAGATAACTATAACTTTCAATAGCTCTAAGCCTTTTGATTGCATTCTCATTTAAGTTTTCATCCTCTATTAAAAAATATGCATATGCTTGAACGTTACTCCTTCCAACTCTCCCTCTTAATTGATGTAATTCTGAAAGTCCTAAAATTTCAGCTCTTTGAACAATTATAGTATTTGCATTTGGAAAATCAAGTCCTGCATCTATTATATTTGTAGAAATTAATATATCAATTTTCCCTTCATAAAAATCGATAAATACCTTTTCAATCTTTTCCCTTTTCATCCTTCCATGAACAACTTCAATTCTTTGATTTTTAAACATATTTTCAATCTTTTCCTTTATTTCATAAATCCCTTCAATTCTATTAAATACATAAAAAACTTGTCCCTTCCTTAATAACTCATTTAAAATTGCATTTCTTACAATTTCATCAGCATATTTTGCTACAATTGTTTTAATTTCTTTTTTTCCCTTTGGTGGTGTTCTAATTACGCTAATGTCTATTAACCCTTTTAATGCACTTGCTAATGTTCTTGGAATTGGAGTTGCTGATAAATATAATGTATCTACTAATGGATTTAAATTCCTTAATTTTTCTTTATGTAAAACACCAAACTTATGCTCCTCATCTATTACAAGAAGTCCCAAATTCTTAAATACAATATCTTTCGATAATAATTTATGTGTTCCAATCACAATATCAACATATCCCTTCCCTAACCCCTCCTTAATTTCCTTAATTTCATTAAATGATGTTAATCTACTTAACATTTTAACATTTATTCCAAATTTTTCAAGCCTATCCTTAAAATTCTTATAATGTTGATATGCTAAAATTGTAGTAGGAACTAATATTGCAACCTGCTTATTATTTAAAACTGCTCTAAAACTTGATCTAATTATAATTTCTGTTTTTCCAAATCCAACATCTCCCACAATTAACCTATCCATCACTTTCTCACTTTCCATATCCCTTAATGTTTCATATATTGCTCTTTTTTGGTCAACTGTTTCTTCATACGGAAATGTAAGCTTTAATAATTCTTCATCCTTTTCAAATTTCTTAAAACGAAATCCTTTCATCCCTTTTCTTAATGCCAATTTTGATACAATTAAATATGCTTGTTTCTTAGCATATTTTTCTGCTTTCCTATAATTCTTTTTCCATTCATTATCAGATAAACTACTTATATCTACATTTTCCTTTCCAAGATATTTCTTAATTAAGTGAAAATTATAAATAGGAACATATAAAATACCATCCTTATATTCAATTTTTGCATATTCCAAAATTCCTCTAATTTCCATTCCCAAAAACCTTCCAATACCATAATCCTTATGAACTACCAAATCTCCAATTTGAAGACTCCTATAAACCTTATAACTCCTTAAATTTCCAAAAAATCCAAGTGAAACAAATAAAATTTTTCTTTTTTCATCAACAAAACCATCTTTAAATTCTCCTTTTAAAATTCTAATTTTGTTACCATAAATTTTCTTTAAACCCTTTGCCCTTTCCTTATCAATCGTTGCAAAATAAACTTTATAACCCTTTTTAATATAATCATCCAAATTTATCCTTTCAAACTCATTTTTAAATTCAATCGTTTTAACATTTATCTCTTTTAGAACTCCCCTTACTAAAACATAATTTTTAATTTCACTTTTTAATCCCTTCAAGACTACTTTAAAACTATCCAAATGCCTAAAACTCCTTTGATTTACAACATCAAAAATCCTAATATCTTCTACAATATCACCATCAAATTCAATCCTAATTGGATACCCAAAATTTCTAAAATATACATCTAAAATGAAACCTCTTCTTGAAAATTCTCCACTACTTTCAACAAATTCTACCCTTTTATAATCATTTTCAATAAGCAAATTTAAAAATTCATCAACATCAAGGGATTTTCCAACCTTAATTTCAAATAATCCATATCTTCTAATTTCACTTTTATCATTCACAAAAACAACATTTTTAATAAATCTAAGCTCCCCTATCTCATCGCCAATATAAAAGATCACGTCAAATTTTTTTGAAAGCCTTTTTAGGATAAAAAATTTATAACTGCCTGGTGATAGATTAGATATTTTGAGGATTTTCAAGATTGAAATTTTAGAGGTATTTTGTTTAAAAAGGAAAATGAGCTTTTCAAGATTTTATTTGGTTTAAATGCTTGATTTACAGTAAATTGCATTAATTTGTTAAATTATTAAGAATTCACATAATTTAGCATTAAAAATGCTTGTTTATAAGAAAAACCAGCATGAAATTTAGAGTTGTTAAGGATTTACTATCAATATATAATCTATTTACTAGACAATTTTAGAATAAGTTAGATTGTCCAGTAATCACTGGAGAGTCATTCAAAGGTTTTTTGATGTGTTAAAAGGACTTTTCAGTAAAAGAAAATCTAACTTAAATTATTGACTATCAATATATAAACTATTTACCGAACAAACTTAGTTTTATCAAGATTGTCAAATAATTTCTAAAAAGGTCACTTTTAAAGATAGTTTTGATGCATTAAATAGCTTTTAAACTATCTAGCATTATTAGACAAATTTGAATTTGTTAATTTTTTACTTTAAAATTTGAAGTATGAGGTTTACAATTTTCATTACTATAATGAACATTTTAATTTGGCTTTTGCTTAGTATTTACTATCTATTTTTCCATTCCTACGAGTCTCTAAATTCACTTACAATTCCCACAATTTTGTTTATTATTTTCTTTATAGTATCTACAAGGAGAGCTTTTGTTGTAATTGGTATAAATACAGCAAGAGGAAGACTTACTTTCCTCTTAGGTCTTGGTGGTCTTTTACTCGCTATTGGCTTTTTCCTAATTCAATTTAAGGCAAAAGACTATATTGTATATCCACTTTTATACATAGGTCATTTATCCTTAGCTTCTTCTGTAGTTTATATGTTTGTTGAACTTACAAAAAGAGGTTATGGTTTAGATTTTTCAGAAACACTACAAGTTCTTGGCATATTTGTCTTACTTTTCATAGTTGGATATTCATTGCTTGTAAATAATGTGAAAATTGACAATAAGTTTATTTACAATGTTGTCTTAATAGTTCTTGGTTATATTCTTGCAACATTTGCTATTATTGATCTTAGAATATTCTGGGGAAGCGATCTTGGAAGGAGATGGATAATAGGTTCAATAGCAGGTATTATATTTCTCATTGCAGACATCTTTTTCGTTGTTTATCTATCAAATCCAAAAGTTGAATTCATCTATACTGCATCACTACTTTGGGGACTATCAGGAATTCTTATGAGTGGAATATTTTCTTTACCTGATTAAAAATCCCAAATGAAACTTATATTTATTCATGGAGCAGGTGGCTCTCACTTAAATTGGCTTTTAATTGTTAGAGAATTAAAGGATTATAAAATAGTTAATTTGGATCTGGGGATATCTGATAGCATTGAAAGTTATGAGAATTTATTTAAGGGACATTTAAATGAGAGTTCTATTTTAATTTGCCATTCAATGGGAGGGGCAATTGGATATTATTTAAGCACCAAATATGATAATATTAAACTTTTAATCCTTTTAAATAGTTCTATATTTGACAAATTCAAGATTGAGCTGAATAAAGATGAAATCTGTGAGAGACTTTATTTTTCAAAAAAGTTAATAGATGATTGCAAAATGAGAGATTATTTAATGTTCAAAAACTCCATTGTTCTGAAAAATCATCTTGAAATCCTAAATAAATTTAATGGTTATAATTATCTAAATGATTTTAGGAAGCATTGTTTGAAGACTATTCATATCGTAGGCAAGAATGATAGGCTTGTTGGCATTGAAAGCTTATTGAAAACAAGTAGTTTATTAAATGCAGAAAACTACTTTATAGATGATTGTGGTCACATGCCACACATTGAAAAACCAAATGAGGTTTTATCCATTCTCAAAAACATCCTTATAAATATCAATTAATGTTTTCTTATTCTTGTAAACTTCAAATCCAAGTCTTTTAGCCTCACTTTTCCTTAAATCCATCAAATAAACATTATGAACATCACCTGTAAGCCCAATCTCACCAATATAAACAAGCTTTGGATTTAAAGGAAAATTCTTATATCCTGAAATTATAGAAAGTGCAACTGCTAAATCCAACGCTTGATCCAAAACCTTAATTCCTCCTACAACATTTACATGAACATCGTAATTTCTAAGCTTTATATTAAGATATTTTTCAATAACAGCAAGTATCATATTAAGTCTTTTAAGATCATAGCCTGTTGAATTCCTTATTGGTGATGGATAGAATGTTCTTATAATTAAACTTTGAACCTCTACAACAATTGGTCGCATACCCTCCACTACTACACTTCTTGCAATTGAGGATTTTGCATAATTTATATCAGATAAAAAGTAATCTTCTATTTTATTAACTTCCCTAAGGCCCCTTTCACTCATTTCAAAAATTCCAATTTCATTTGTGGGTCCAAATCTATTTTTATAACTTCTCAAAATTCTTAAACTTGCTTCATTTGTCTCCATATATAGAACTACATCTACGATATGTTCTAATAATTTTGGTCCTGAGATTTCACCTTCCTTAGTAATATGAGCTATGATTAAAACCGATGTATTATGCTTCTTCGCAAACTTTAATAGTTTATAAGCACATGTTCTTATTTGTGATACACTACCTACACTTGATGGAACATCATCTGAATATATCGTTTGAATAGAATCAATTACAAGAAAATCAAAGTTTTCATTTATACTATTTAAAACCTTATCTAAATTTGAAGCACTAACAATGTAGATATTATCACCCTTAATACCAATTCTCCTTGCCCTACTAATTATTTGATTTTGCGATTCTTCAGAACTTAGATATAGTGATTTGAACTTACTTGCAATCTGAAGGGCAATTGTAGATTTTCCAACACCAGGATCTCCACCAAGTAAAATTAAAGAACCTCCTAAAATCCCACCTCCGAGAACTCTATCGAATTCACTTATATTTGAAACAAGTCTTTCCTCCCTAATATAATCTAAGTCCTTCAATCTTTTAATTTCAATTTTTTCATATTGTTTCCTTAGCTCTAAGTCACTTTCTTTAAAAAATGTTTCCCATTCTTGGCAATTTGGACACCTTCCAAGCCATTTCAATGACCTATATCCACAACTTGAGCAAATATACATAAATTTTAAAATTTTAAAGTTAAACTTACATTTTGAAAAAAAAGCTTTATCTACATTTGATAAGTTAAAAACTTAGTTAAACTCTCCAGTAAAAGAAAAATCCGATTTAAGTAATTGGCTATGAATGTATTAGCTATTTACTGAACAAATTTACATTCTGAAAAATTATCCTTTAAAATTTAAAACTTCTCAACTTGCTATATAAAGGGGGTGTATGGAGTCGACGGGGGTTGGAGGTGGTTAGGGAGCATGCCCTATACCCCAGGTTAGCGGGTTAGCACAATAAGTGCAAATGCAAATTACGCTTTAGCTGCCTAATAATAGGTAGCAGATCCGTAATCTATCCCCGCTTCGTAGATTACGGGTCTAAAAATAGAAGTGGGCTCTCTTACCCTTGGCTAGGGGGTAAGAGTTGAATAAACTAGCCTATCTCTTAGTGGGTTCGTCTCCCTGTCCTGCTAAGAGGGACATCAAAGGGAGACTAAGCATGTAGCGCCTTAGCTACCTCAGCTCTTGGACGCCGGTTCGATTCCGGCCACCTCCATAAGGAATATAAAAAGGAGGTAAAAGCATGGCTAGAAGAGAAGAAAAGAAAATGCCAAAAACGATAGAGGAAAAGGTCAGAGAGATGAGGGAAAGGGGTAGTTTGAATTACGAAAGTCCTCGCATAAATAGGTATGACTCCAGATCTAGGGCTATAATAGCGGGAACGATATAAATTTTTGCCCTCATCGTCTAGCTTGGTCAAGGACGCCAGGTTCTCAACCTGGAAACCCGGGTTCAAATCCCGGTGGGGGCATATGAAGAAAAATATACATCCAAGTTATTACGAAGATGCGTTAATTATATGTGCTTGTGGAAATAAAGTAAAAGTAGGTTCTACGAAAAAAGAAATTCATGTTGAAATTTGTTCAGCTTGCCATCCATTTTATACAGGTCAAAAGACACAGGTTGTAGATACAGGCGGAAGGATTAAGAAGTTTAAACAAAAATACGGTATAAAAGATGAATAGAGTTCTTATAGTTACTATTTTTTTGTCTGCTTGTTCATCCACAAGAGTTACTATAACAACTGCCAAACCTGATGAATTTGAACCTGTTCCAGTTTTATTCTTTACAAAGCAAGAATTTAAAGATACCACAAACCAAAATAAAACCTCATCTGAATACACTTGGAAAGCAGAAGCTGTAAAGGGTGCATTTACATATGGTTATAGAATACAGGTTCTGGCAACATCAAATAAAAAGCAGGTTGAAAAATTAAAAGAAGAGATTTTGCAAAAGGGCATAAGCTATCCAATTTATATAAAATATGTGCCACCTATGTATCGTCTAAGGATAGGAGATTTCAAAAATTATGATGAAGCTCAAAAGGCTCTTAATCAAATAAAAGGATTGGGTTATAAAGATGCATTTATAATTGAAGACTTCATAAATAATTGATATTTTTGATAGTATTTAGTTTTGAAACAAAAGATGAGTGGTTTTCAAGGGATAAATTTAAACATTTTTTTAGTTCGTATATAATTTATTCGTTTATAAGGGAAAGACAGGATAAAGAAATATCCATTCCAATCACATTTGCAATTGGTCTTTCAAAGGAAATTTACGATGGATTTAGAAAAGAAAAATTTAGTTATAAAGACTTAGTTTGGAATGTTTTAGGAATTGGTTTGGGATTAATTATAATTCGTTAATTGCTTTAAAATTTTAGTCCTATGAAATACAAAAATTTAAATATACTAAAATGTTCACTATTTGGATTCTTGATTTGTTCTGAACTCTCATGCACATTATCTAATACAGACAAACAAAATCCTCAAAACATTATATCAAATTGTGTAAGCACTATAACATCATCATTCTTCTTTAATGAACAGGAATTCAAAAATTCCTTATCTAATTGCATATCTTCAATAGCAACAATGCAGCTTAAAATAAGCCAAGCTGATGTTCAAACGTTTTCAAATTGTATAGCAGATGTTATAGTATCATCTTCATTAGAAACGACACCTCAAAAAGATAGACTAAATGAATGCGTTATAAAAGCTGGTCAAAAACTCTCTAATGTTAATGAGAATGACTTAAAAAACTTTTTAATCCTTATGGAAACAATAGCTAGGATTTATAATCTATTTAATTAAACTTACATCTTGTTTGGTGCCCAAACGCCTATTAGATTAAGCCCTGTGTTTATAATCTTTCTTATCGCTTCTAAAATTATAATCCTTGCAATTGTATGTTCTCTATTTTCAACGTCAATTACTCTATATTTTTGATAATAGCTATGAAAACCTTCCGCAACCTCTAATAAATAATATACCAAAAGATGTGGTTCTAAATTGTAAAATGCTTTCTTAATAGTATCATAAAAGTAGAGGGATAGAACTATAAGCTTCCTTTCATTTTCAAAATTATAATTCAAAAGATAATTCCTATTGGGTTTAAATTCAATACTAATTGCTTTTGCATGTTCCTTGATGCTTTCAATCCTAGCATGAGCATATTGAACATAATATACGGGATTTTCACTGGATAACTTCTTGGCTAAACCTACATCAAAATCAAGACTGCTTGAAGGACTTCTTAGTAGGAAGAAGAATCTTGCTGCATCAATACCAACTTCATCCAACAACTCCTTCATCTCATAAATTTGTCCCTTTCTTTTACTCATATCAAGTTTTTTCCCATCCTTTATTAAATTGGTTTGCTGAATAATAAGAACATCTAAATTGTCAAAGTTTAGCATTTTCAGAGCGGATTTGAGTCTTGGGATATAACCATAGTGATCTGGTCCAAGAAGATTTATTATACGACCTTCTTTAAGTCTTTGAACCTTATAGTAGTGATAGGCAATATCCCAAAAGAAATAAGTAGGCTCAGCATTTGAGCGAATTAAAACCCTATCCTTATCATCACCAAAATCACTCGTCCTTAGAGTAAGTGCTTTCTTTGCATAGTTTTTCAAATAATAATCCTTATCAAGTAGGTTTTCAACATTATCCTCTTTAAGTTCATATCTATTTCCATTCAAGTCTTGAAAGTATAAATAGTTTTTAAGCTTTTTGAGAACAATCCTTGGATAGCCAGAATTCCTTATAAAGCTCTCCCTTACGATGTTATCATATTTAACACCATATTTCTCCAAAGTTTCAATTTGGCTATTTAAAACTTTATCAGATGAAATTTTACCAACATTATATGCAATTTGATTTATTTTAAGAATTGCTTGCTCTCTACTATTTACTCTAAAATCAAAGCCTCTTAAAATATAACCTACATCAGATTCTACAACCTTTGCAACATCCAATACATACTCACCTCTATAAACATCATCTCCTATAGGCAAAAGTTCATCATCTAAATAGATGATATTTGGTTCATCTAAATGTTCTAGCTTTTCAAATTCAATAATTCCTCTTTTGCTATTAAATTTAAATACTATTCCAAGTCGCCAAAGGACGGAGTATCCAAAATTTAGAATCTGATTTCCCTCATCATTCACATAGTATTCAGCAATAACATTATTCCCCAAAAATTTTCCCATCCTCGCTAAACTATCACCAATTGCACCAGCTCTTGCATTTACGATATTTAAAGGTCCTGTTGGATTTGCAGAGACAAATTCAATCATGTAATTTTTTGGATTTTCCTTTATAAATCTTTCATCTAAAATCCTAAATAATTGTTCTATTAAGAATTCTTTGCTAAAAAATACATTTACAAAACCATTAACATTTACAACTTTCTCAAAAATTTCAAATTTTCTTAATTCTTCCACAATTTCATCTGCAATTTCCTTTGGTGATCGTTCAAGCTCTCTACTTAGTTTAAATGCTATATTGGTTGTAGCATCTGCGAATTTAAAATCGTTTGGTCTAACAAGTTCAATCTCTCCAAATCTACTTTTAACACTCACCATGGCTCTAAATGAATAGGTTCATAAAACAAAAATCCCTGCTTTATACCAAGTCTGAATAAATCTAAGCTCAACTCAAATCGCCTCTTATAGATTTCAATGCCAGCATCTTTATACTTGCTCTTTAAGTAATTCAGAGCATCCAACAAACCACCTACACTATCAACAAGTCCAATATTCTTTGCTTGATTACCAAGATAAACCCTACCTTTTGCAATAGCCCTTACACTATCTTTGCTAATTTTCCTTCCTTCACTTACAACATTGATAAAATCTTCGTAAATCTTAGATGCTAAATTCCTCATCCCTTCCTCTTCTTCCTTAGTTAGCTCTCTTGAAGCGAAAATATCCGCATGTTCTCCCTTTTTGATGATATAAGGATTTATAAAGAGTTTTTTCCTATAAAATTCATCTGTTGCAACTTTGGCAAATATAACACCAATTGAACCTGTAATAGTAAAAGGTTCTGCAAAAATCCTATTTGCATATGCACTTATATAATATCCACCGCTTGCAGCAACTCTCCCCATTGAAACTACAACTTCTTTTTCTTTGCCTAATTTTTTAATTTCCCTTGCAATTAAATCACTAATAAGTGAATAACCACCAGGACTATTTATCCTTACCAGAACCGCAACAACATTCTTATCACTCCTTATATCTTCAAGCAAATTAACAACATTCCTTCCAATTGTAGTAGTCTTATCAAATGGATTGTAATAATCTCTATCTAAAATGGCACCTTCAAGCAAAACAATTGCAACTTTCTTAACTGAAAAACTGCTAATATCCCCAAGCTTACCTTTTCTCAAATTCTTCTTAAATTCCTTAAATTCATCAGTATATTTAACACCATCTATTAGATTATATTTGAGGGCATCGGTTGTATAAAAATAACCTATATTATTTATTAGGCTATCGGGATTTTTAATACCCCTTTCAATAAGAGCATTTTTAAGTTCATTGTAGTGAAAATTTATTATATTTTCAATTTGTTCTTTATAGAATTTACTTGGCTCTTTGTTTGTCAATGGTTCAAGAGCAGATTTGTATTCTTCAAATTGAATAGAATAAACCTTTATTTTTAAAGTATCGATAAGCTCTCTATAAAATAAAATTTCAGAATAAAAGCCTGGAATTTGTATAAGCGAGCCATTTGGCATGTAGATTTTTGAACAAGCAGTTGCTAAATAGTATGACTTTTGATTATAACCATCTGCATAGCAGAGAACTTGACGCTTTTGTTTTAGGGCTTTAATTAGCTTCCTTAATTCATATGTTTGTTCAAAATTGAAGTTGTAATGAGAAAGGTTTAGAATAATTAGTTTAAGCTTTTCGTCATCTTTGATTTTATATAGCTTGTATAGAAGTGTAAAGAAAACTTCATCTTGATCTAATGGTGAAATTGGCATATCTTTTAGCTGAATAAATTCTTCTTTAATATTACTTAGTTCAAGTTCAATATAGTATGGCTTTCTTGAATTGATAATTCCTTTTATGAAAAACACAAAGATAATAAGAATAAAGATAACGATGATTAGTTTAAAAAGGCGTTTCATCATTGCAAAGAAAATGCGAAATTAAGTCTAAAACCTATAGTCTGATTAGTATTTGGTGTAACTTTCAAGTTATTGTTTTCACTAAAAGTAGTTGTTATTGAGGGGACATTGTCATAAAATGCTCCTATCGATATAAAAATTTGGCTTGTAATTGGGAACAGAATGTCTCCAAAGAAACCAAATCCAAGGTTTGAACCATTGGAATAACCATTATCACCTGTTAGTTCTAATGACCAAATTTGTGGTGCAAAACCTGCCTGAAAAATATAGCTTTTTGAAACTGTATAAAGCCCTATTAAAAACTTAACCTTTGTAATGCTAACATTAGTAGTATTTTCATACTCAAATCCATAAACATCCCAGCTAGTGTTTAGATTACCACTATTGAAGTTCAAATCTAGTCCCAAAAATAAAGGACTTTCCTTAAAACTATATGTTCCATAAAATCCAAAGCCAAGAAGCATTGCATCTGATGAAGGTTTCTTTGAAACCAAGAAATCTCTATAACGAAAATCTATGCTTGATATGTTATAGCTTAAAAAATTTATTCCAAGACCAAGAACAAGCATAGCTAAAATTTTAAAGTAATTATTAACAATAGGGGCAATTTCTTATTTATCTATTTGGTATTCAAACAGGAGGTTTTTCACTTAGCATCTAAATGAAAATTATGTAAAAAATTATGATTGGAATGATTAAAACAAAAAATTCTATAATTATCTCAAAATTGCAAAAATACAAGTTCTCCTTCTATTCTCTTAAATTACAACTTATAATCATTCCTTATCTTTCCCATCTCAACTTCAAACTTACTTTCCATTTCATAAGTCCTTTCCATAAATTTCTTCTCAAGCTCAAAAACTCTCTCATTATGTTCATTTCTTAATTTCTCCATTTCAATTTTAAAATTATTTTCCATCTGATTTAGTCTTTCATTACTTTCACTCCTTAATTTTTCCATTTCAATTTCAAACTTTCTTTCCATTTCATATGTTCTATCTATAAACTTCCTTTCAAATCCATCAACCTTTGCTCCTAAAATTTCTAAATTCCTTAATACTTCATCAGTCCAAGTAAGCATGTTTGAAATTTTAAAGGATTTAGAGAAAATTGTTGAAAGCTATATGATGATGGATTTTTTGTGCTTACGAATATTGGAAAACCTCATCAGAACAAGGAAATTAAAGTCAAGAATTGGAGGAATCCTCCAATCTTTGGCAGAAAGTAAACAAAATCAATAGTTTATGCTTATTAATTTTTTCTTTATTTTTCTAGAACCAAGTACTTTAAAATTTTAACACTATGAAAAATCTGATATTGAGCATGATGCTCCTAGGGACCATATGTGGTTGCTCAACCATCGTTGTAGCAGGTGATGCTCAACTTGCCTCTTCTGATGCTATCTGCACTAAGGTAAAGGAGAAAAGAGTATGGTACGTACTTTGGGGACTTGTTCCTATAACATCTAATGACATTTCTAGCGCTATTCCTAAGAATGCTGCAAAAATAAGAGTTGAGACAAAATACAATATAGTGGATATTCTTGTAGGTGCTGTTCTTGGAAACTTTACTGTTACAAGCAAAACTGCCGAGATATACGTTTGTCAATAGGAGGTAAGGGATTTGGAGGGATTTTTCCCTCCTTTAAGCTTTTCGTATGGTAAAAAAAGATTATT
>FWWL01008121.1_pt1 | contig 13721 bp, 5 predicted proteins | sample 2228331 | NCBI WGS metagenome assembly FWWL01 (sample SAMEA103939775, study PRJEB20133) | metagenome | reverse complement strand
GTGTTGATATATCCCATCAATACTCAAAGACAATAGAAGAATTGCCTACTCGTGATTTTCATCTCGTTGTAACGGTATGCGACAACGCACGGGAAAGGTGTCCTCTTTTCCCCATTAAAACAAAAGTTATCCATGTTGGTTTTGAAGACCCTCCTTATTTAGCACAGTTCGTTAACACAGAAGAAGAGAAACTCAATATTTACTGCCGTATCCGCGATGAAATAAAACAATTCATAGAAAAGATTCATCAATATGTATAAAATTCTACTTTTTACTGCTCAGGATTTCCTTGATTTTTTGAGAGAGGGTTTGTATAGTAAATGGCTTTTTCACTATATGAATTTCTTTACGCTCTTTGTATGAAATCATCCCCGGAGGGTCTATATAGCCAGTTATAAATAATGTCTTTAAATTGGGAATAGTTTCTCCGATTTTTTCTGCCAGTTCAAATCCACTCATTTTAGGTAAGATTATATCGGAGATAAGCAATTTGATTTTTGTTTTGTGCTTTTCGGCTATTTGTATTGCTTCAGCTGGGTCAGATGTTAATATAGGTTCAAAACCTAACCGAGAGATTACCTGATTTAATATTTGCAGGATACTTTCCTCGTCATCAATAATAAGCACAGTCCCTTTTTCTATATCTCCTATATCCTCCATTAAAACTGCGTTGTTCTCATTTTCATTTTCCCGATTTTTACCTTCTTCTTCGCCTTTGTACCTTGGAAAATATACTGTGAATTTGCTTCCTTTCCCCAACTCTGATTCAACTGTAATAAAACCGTTGTTAAGACGAACAGCTCCATACACAGTGGATAAACCCAATCCCGTGCCTTTTCCTTCTCCTTTGGTTGTAAAATATGGGTCAAAAATTTTAGGCAAGATTTCCGATGGTATTCCTGAGCCCGTATCTGAAATACTTAACTCTACATATTCGCCGGGTTTCGCCTCTGGATGTTTCTTTGCTTCATTTTCATCCATTATCTTATTAGCCACTTCTATTGTGATTTTTCCCGTCCCAGATATCGCATCCCGTGCATTTACACACAAATTTAGTAAAATCATATCCAGATAGGCAGGGTCTAAATAAACATCCCACAAACCTCCAAAAGGAATAAACTCTAACTGGATTCTTTCAGTAAGGACTCTCTTTAATAATTTAACATGCTCCGAAATTTCTCTATTCAAGTCTAATATTTTGGGATTTGTTTCTTGTTTGCGGGCAAAGGTAAGTATCTTTCTTGTCAATTCGGATGCCCGTTCTGTAGCCTTTCTAACTTCTTCAAGGTTTTCTTTAATAGACCCACCAGTTTCTAATTTGAGTATCGCTAATTCAATATTCCCCATGATTACATTTAACATATTATTAAAATCATGAGCAATACCACTGGCTAAATTACCAATACTTTCTAATTTTTGCGACTGAGCCAACTGTTTCTGTAATTCTTCCTTTTCTTTCTCTGCTTTCTTCCTGTCTGTAATATCGGATAGAATATGAATAAATCCCGATAACTGATTTTGTTCATCAAAAACAGGGTCTACGATTACTTCATACCAGTGGTCATTTTTTTGAAATTCCAATGTTTCCCTTCTTTTACTCTTTTTAAGACGGATTACAGGGCAGAATGACGGTGGTTCTTTAGTGTTATGAACAATCTCCCAGCATTTTTTGCCAAGCACTTCATCCGGAATTAATTGTAAAATTTTTATGACAGTATTATTTGTTCTTATAATTTTAAAATCTTTATCTAATACCCAGATAACACTATTAATATTATCGTAAGTAAGTTGCCACTCTCTATTTAATCTTTTTATCTCTTCTTCAAATTTTTTCTTTTCCGTAACATCAGTAAATATACATGCAAAACGATTTTTCCCCGTCTTATAAGCGTGGACAAGATAATAGCGGTCAAGTGCCCCTGAGTAATTTTCAAAAGTAACCGAGTTTCCTGTCTCCACCACCTGGGCATAGGTTGAAACCCAGAAAGGCTCTATATCCGGTAAGACTTCTTTTACTGTCTTTCCGATTACATCATTTACTTTCAATCCTGTCATTTTTTCAAAACCATTGTTAGCAATAAGGAAACGATAATCTATCGGTGTCCCATTCTCATCATATATCATCTCATGCTCTGCAAAAGCTTCCTGCATGGAATCAAATAAGTTTTTGTAATTCTGCTGGAGATTCCTAAATTCGGTCACATCCCTCAATACTCCATATACACCGATTATATCCCCATCAGGTCCTTTCATTGGGGCGATATATACAGAAAAAATTCTTTGTTCACCCTTTATGGTTAAAAACAAATCAGGATTTTGATATACCTCCCCTCGCAGTGCTTTTTCACAATAAGAAACAAAAAGTTTTGAAGATGACTCATTATACAATTCGTCATCTTGAACAGAAGCGAATTCACCCGGAAGTCTGTTAAAGAAACCTGCATATGTCTTATTCACACGAACATAATTCAAATTCGTATCTTTTATAAAAATACCAATTGGTATTGCTTCCAAAATGGATAACCATTTCAGTTCTTCTGTTAAATTTTCTCTTATTTTTTGCTCTAACAATTCGCGAGTCTGGATTAGTGTTTTCTCTAATTTAATTTTTTCATACAGGTTAATAATATGTTCCAAAACCACAGGCTCTTTAATAATAGCGGACACACCTTTTCCTAACCAGTATAGGAATTCCCTGTGAGATTCTCCGGGAACAGTTACAATAATAACAGTATCTTTGTTCCTCTCTTTTACTTTTAATAGAAAATGTGTCGGGTCTTCATACAATTTATGTGAGATAACGATTAAACTGAAATTATTATCTTCAATCAACTTTTGTGCTTGTTTAATGTTTTCTATATGTTCTACATAAAAATTTGAAATCTGTGAAATATATTGATGTTCTTTTGATTCACCATTAGAAGGGGCTATCCACAAAACATTTACTACATTACCCTTTCCTGACTTCTCAAATATTCCCTGTATTTTTAGAATCAATTTTTCAGGGTCAATGGGCATTTCTATAAAGTCATCTGCACCTGCTTCCTGGACGGTTCTAAGGATATTCTCTCCTAAGAATATGGAAGATACAACTAAAATAGGGACATTTTGTGTATTCGGTGCTACCACAGAACGAAGATAACGGCATAGTTCCCAACCGTTCAACTCGGGCATGTATATATCTGTAATTATCAGGTCAGGTGGACAATCGGGATTGATACTTTTTAAGGCAGAAATAGGGGATTGAAAAGCGGAAACGGAAAAGCCTAATTTTTTCAACAATCCTTCTAAAAGTTTCAACTGTGTAAGGTCATCGTCAATCAGAAGGACTTTCTTCCCTTCAAATAATGATTCACTCATTTAATAATTCCTCATAAAAACAAACTCGATTCCTGCCCCTTTCCTTAGCTTTGTATAACGCATCATCAGTTCTTTTAATAATACTGTCGATGTCTATTTTTTCTTTTACTATTATACCACCCATACTAACCGTAATTTTAATTTTCCCTGTGCAAGTTTCTATTTCCGTATCCTGAACTTTTTTATTTAATCTTTCTAAGGCACTTCGGGCATAGACTTCTGTAATATCGGGGATAAGGATTAGGAACTCTTCTCCCCCTAATCTGCCTATCTGGTCATAAGGTCTTAACTGTGAACGAATAATCTGGACAAAACCTTTCAGCACATCATCTCCGGTCTGGTGTCCATAAGTATCATTTATCTTCTTGAAATGGTCTAAATCACACATACCAACGCATAACTGTTCTCCGGTTCTTTGAAAACGCTCTAATTCTTCCTTGAGCCTTTCCAGAATACCCCGTCTGTTCAAGCAACCTGTAAGGGGGTCATGAATCGCTTCATATTCCAGAGCTTTCTGCGTGTCCATAAGGTCTTTCTGTAATTTTGCTGTCCGAAGTCCAACACGAATCCGAGCCCACAGTTCATCTGTGTCAAAGGGTTTTCGGATATAGTCATCTGCTCCTGCTTCCAGCCCTTCAATGACATCCTCTTTCTCCGTCTTCGTTGTTAGCATAATAATATATGTTGGAATCTCTTCTGTCTTTTTACGCAGGGAACGAACCACTTCTATCCCATCCATCTCTGGCATCACCCAGTCTAAAATTGCAAGTAAAGGAGGCGATTCTGCTGTTAAGATTTCATAAGCACTTTTACCATTATCTACAGCGATAGGTTCATATCCCCATTTTTTTATTGCGGAAGTGAGCATAAGACGGGAAACAAAATCATCTTCTGCAACCAGTATTTTTATTCTGTCTTTCTGTTCATCCATAGAACACTTCCTGTATTTTTTCTTTTAGTTCGACAAATTTTTGTTCCAGTTCTTGAATTAACTCGGACACATTATCAGTATTTCCTTCCTTACACATTTTTTCTATCTGGAAGGCTACCTCTCTAAGTTGTTCTCCACCTATATTTGCAGAGGCACCTTTAATGGAATGAGCCTGTCTTTCCGCTTCATGAATACGGCTTTCTTCTATGAACTCTTTCAACAGTTGAATCTGTTTGGGAATATCTTCAAGAAAACTATCCAGAATTGTTTTTGCTAATTCCTTATCATCCATCACCCTTTTCATAAAAGATTTATAATCAAAAATTTTAGGGTCATCTGGCGCAGTAACATAACTTCCTACCTTCTCGGGAGTGGGTCTCTTTTCAATGGTAATTGGTTCTGTTTCTATCATGATTTTATCAGGAAGCCATTTTTCAAGAATCTCTACCAACTGCTCCATTACGACAGGCTTAGATAGATAGTCATCCATCCCCGCTTCAATACATTTTTCTTTATCGCCTTCCAAGGCATGGGCGGTCATTGCGATAATTGGGACACTCTGGTTTTTCAATTTATAAATTCCACTTCGTATTATCTTTGTTGCCTGATATCCATCCATCTCGGGCATTTGCACATCCATAAATACGAGGTCATAATCATTTTTTTCTAATAACTCTATTGCTTCCCTGCCATTATTGGCAATATCCGGTGTTATTCCCAATTTCCCTAACATTCCGGAGGCTACCTGTTGATTGACAATGTTATCTTCTGCAAGCAAAACCTTTGCGGAGAATTTTTTCTTTTGTTTTTGAATATCTCTGACGGTATGTCGTGTGATAATGGAAGGGGTTAAGAATGGGCGTTTACCATCTGAACTCCTCGTTTTGGAAAGACTTAGTAATGTAGTCAGGACTTCAAACAGTTCCTTATGACGAATAGGTTTTGTTAAATAAGCAGAAAAACCAATTTTTTCAAATCTTTTTACATCACCCCGCATACCAATAGATGTCAACATAATCAGTATCGTATCAGAGAAATTTTCATCGTTAGCAATAATCTTCCCTAATGTTTCCCCGTCCATTTCCGGCATTTGCATATCTATAATACATAGTTTAATAGGGTCGTTCTCCTCCTTTGCTTTTTTTAATATGTGTAAGGCAGTAAAAGCATCTCTTGCTTCCTCAGGTCTGGCTCCCCAGGACTTTAAACGAATCTGTAATATCTCACGATTGCTTTCATTATCGTCAACAATAAGTATACGAACATTTTGTAAGTCTTCTGGAAACACAAAAATTTTCGGTTTTACATCTTTCTGTTTTTTTATCTTTATAGTGAACCAGAAAGTAGAGCCCTTCCCATATTCACTTTCCACACCGATACTTCCCCCCATCATCTCTGCTAGCTCTTTGGAAATTGCCAGTCCCAGTCCCGTTCCTCCGTACTTTCGAGTCATAGAAGTATCTACCTGGGAGAACTTCTGGAAGAGTTTACCAATTTTATCGGGCGGAATACCTATCCCTGTGTCTTTTACAACAAATTTCAGGAAAGCATATTCTTCTGTTTCTTCCAGACAACTAACCTGGACTTTTACCTCACCCTGATGAGTAAACTTAATTGCATTGCCGACCAGGTTTGTCAATATTTGACGAAGACGACCCGGGTCTCCTTTAACGAGAGAGGGGACATTCTCATCCGCAGAGACAATCAGCTCCAAATTCTTTTCCCCTGCTTTTACCGCCATCGTATTGGAAAAATCTTCCAACATACTGACCAAATCAAAATCTATCTCCTCTAAGTCTAACTTCCTTGCTTCTATCTTTGAAAAGTCTAAGATGTCATTTATCAAAGAGAGTAAAGAATCACCGCTGGATTGGATTACTTCTGCATAATGTCGCTGTTGTGGGTCTAATTCTGTGTCTAATAAAAGACTTGTCATACCTATTATAGCGTTCATAGGAGTTCTTATTTCATGGCTCATGTTAGCTAAAAATTCACTTTTTGCCACATTTGCCAGTTCCGCTTTCATAGCTAATTCCTGAGCTTTATGAATAGCAGACATTAATTGTTCATTGGTGATGCGCAGCTCTTCCAGTATCTGTTTTTCTTTGCTTATATCTACAAAACAGTCTAAAATTTTATTCTTCCCTCCTATTTTTATTGTTTTGATGGATTTCAATACAGGTTTTTCTTTCCCATCTACAGTTAATAAAACCTTTTCCTGATTGTCTATCACAATCTCTGGATTGTGCATAGGGCAGTTCCCAACATCGGCAGGACATATAAATTTATGGCAGACATTTCCGATAATTTTTTCCTTTTCCGCACCGAACATCTTTGCCCCTGCTTCATTTATGTACTCTATAACATGAGTTTCAAAGTCTATAAGAATGACCCCTGCCTGCACACTTTCCATAAGAGTTCTCTGAAATAATTCACTTTCTAATAACCTTTGTTTTTGTAGATACTCTTCCGTCACATCGCGGAAAACGAACACTGCACCTAACATGTTTTGGTTTTCATCGTATATCGGTGCGCAACTATCCGCAATGTTGTATTCCTTACCATCTCTTGATATAAGCACAGTATTATTACCAATATCTACGCGTTCCCCTGTTTGTAAAGTCTGATGAACTGGGTTTTTTATCGTCTGTTTTGTAGTATAGTCCATTAACTGAACAACTTCATCAATATGTTTTCCGACGCTTTCTTCCTGAGTCCAGCCTGTTAGAGACTGTGCGGAACGATTAAGGTCTATAATATATCCTGCTTTATCTACACTTATTACAGCGTCGCCAATGGAATACAATGTGGACTTTATTAATTCCCTGCTTTCATACAATTCCCGTGTCCGTTGACGAATAAGGTTTTGTAATGTCTGATTATAATTAGAAAGAAAACCTACGGTTATCGTTAGGGCAATAGTAACGACCATCCCTAAAATAATTGCAGGCGTTCTGTCATTCAAAATAGATACAAATAGTGTGTCGCCGGGATGAACCAATAATCCAAACAAATTGTGAAATATAAATACAGGGAAGAATAAGATATCCGAGTTAAAAATATTTACATCTCTTATCAGCCTTATCTCTTTATCTTGTGAATAACCAGAATAAATTTTTTGAATTTTATCCTTATCCAATATCTTTAAAAAATCTATGCTTACCGCTTTTTCTGATGTAGAACATCCTATTTCCAGCAAATAGTACTTAAAAAACAATTCCAGATTTAATAAAGCACAGATAAAACCTTGATGCTCCTCCTTTTGATAGACAGGGAAGAATATTAACTCGGTTTTCATTGGAGAATGGAATATGGAAGTTGTTTCCTGTGCCGATATGGATATAGACCTTAATGTTTGTTTAGACCACTGTGTTACTTGAACTATTTTTTCGTTTTCACTTATGTCATATCCTATTATTCTGTCTTCTTTCTTGTAGGTAGAATACAAAATGGGGAGATAAAACTCTTTTTCTTTTGATAAGACTTTATTTCCGTTTGTATCTAATTCCCATATTTGAAAATCTGGGAAATAGGTCTGTCGTATTTTGTTTTCAAATGCATCTTTATCTTCTTTCGGCACGGATGGTATCCAGAGATAGGATAGAAAAGTAGAAAATTCCTTTCCATGGGAAATGCTGAAGTGATAAAATTCCTGATAAGAAACTTCTTCGCTATTCTCAAAAAATGACCTGAAAGCAGGAAATATTATATCTCTAATATCCTTTAATTTTTCATTTAAGTATTTTGTTCTTTGCTTTGCAGTTTCACTGAATATTGTCCACTGTTGATATTTGTCTCGCCCATCTACAAACCAGGAAGAGGCAAGGGCAAATGTAAGGGCAAGTAAAAAGGTTAAGAAAGTTTCCGTACATCTTATTCTGCCGGTGATTTCTCTTTGATTCATTCTCCTGCTGAAAAATACCCCCGATAATAAGATAAACAAAACCATAGAAAAGGTAAATAAGATAGCAGGATAGGCCTTGCTCCATATTATTCTGTTCCAATCGCTCGCATCTATATCCATTCCTAACACCGCAATAACTTTATCCCTTGTCATATTTTTTATAGGAACTAATCCACTGACCCACACTCCCCACTCATCGGGAAGCGGTCCTTCTGTAAAAGGAATACCTGTATCAAAGCAATTAATTAATTCGTCTGAGGCATCTTCATATAATTCTCCGGGCTGTGCCGGAGGTGTTTCTTCTGTATCTTCTTGTGTGTCCATATAAAAAAAGATTTCTTTATTTTCTGTCCGTCCCATTAAATAAAGATAACGGCAACGAGGAATTATACTTCTTACAATACGAAGTCGTTGAAGCAAAGAATTATATAGAGGGGAAGCTAAATCTTCTTCCGTACCTTGAAGATTCTCAATTATAGAAGGGTCTATGTTTTCCGCGATATTAATTGTCTGCGTAAGAAGCATTTCTCGTAACCATCTATCATAAAACCTGTACATATAATAAGTCCATATACCTCCACAAATAACAATGGTTATAATAGAGAGTAATACATACCAACGAAACAACCACTTTAAGTAATTTTTCATTCTACATTCTCCAAAATATTTAGTCTTTCATTCCGAATAAAAATCGCAACACTTTATATTTTCTAATGATAAAGTGATATATAGCAAGTGTTAAACAAAACGAGAATACAACTAATAATATAAATATTACCCATATATTTAAATTCCAGCAAAGTATAAAGTAAGCAATAATAATTATAGTTGTTTGGTGTAAAATATAAAACGGATATGACATTTCGCTTAAATAGGGAAGGAATCGTGAAGGAAAGTTAAGGTATCTACATCCATATCCAAATATAAATATTAACCAGAACCAGACATGAAAACGGCGAAGAATGTAAAAAAGCACATCTTCTGGGGAATACTTAGGGAAAGTAAATGATTTCTCTACCGTTGATAAATAAACTATCATCGTAAGTATACCAAGAAACAAAGCAAAACATTTTTCTCTTTTAAAAGATTTTTCTATTCTCGGATGGGAAACGATAATAAAACCAATAATAAAATAGGTATAGTAATAAAAGGGATTTTTGTTCCCGAGTGTGGGCAATTGCTCTGAAAGGCCTATAACAATGGGATACAAAAGCAAAAACAAGTGTTTGGAAAAGAAACGGGATAGTTTTTCTGAATGTTTTACAATAAGGAGGAACACAGGAACAGAGGTAATGCTATAAAGGTATAGATATAAAACAAACCATAAATGAGCAGGTGTAAAAAAGCCGGTGTATCCAGTAAAGTCACCTTGAATATGTAAAAAATATTGGACTATAAAATCTATTATCCTGCCATCAGGATGTTGTTTTAAGTAGGCAAGGTAAGGCTGTGGAGGAACAACGAAAAGCACTGAAAAAACAAATGGGATTAGTAACCTAAGTGTTCGTTCCCGAATATATTGTTTCCATGTCCTTTTTTGTAATGCATAAAAAGAGGACATTCCTGCAATCATAAAGAGAAGTGGCATGTGCCATGGAGAAAGAAAAAATACAAAATAATCAAGAAGGAAATGAGTAAAAGGACTTTTTACATAAAACGATTCGTAAGAAAAAAATATCATCGCACAGTGAAAAGGGACAAGGAGTAAGACTGCTACAATTCGGAGATATTCAATATCATACCGTCTTTCCGCAGGAAACTCAGTACTTAATGTTTGCATAACTAATTATTTTTCACTTAAAAGTATTATTTTTACTAACTAACTCTAATATATAACATAATGCTTTGGTATCTCATATTTTTATATCCCTCTTCCCCTGAATTATTTCTCGCTATTTATTTTCGAGTATTTTACCCACAAAGGACACAAAGAAAACACAAGAACACAAAGGGATGTGGATAATTTGGTTACTTTTCATTATTCCACCATCTCTTTTTTTAACATCCCCTCCATGTTTCTTTTCTTTTTTCACCACAGAGAACACGGAGAAGTATGGAGAACCACAGAGGGGTTGGGATGGTTGGGTTCGTTTTTTCATGCTCGCCATTCATTTTTTTATATTGTCAGAAGTTACTATCTTTCCCCCAAAGGACATAAAGAAGGGCATGAAAGGATAGGGGAAGTAATTCTGGAAATAAATGAAAAATAGACAATTGCCTATTGACTGGGAGGGGTGAATAGAAGAATGTATGTGAGTCCCTCTGTGGTTCTCTGTGTTTCCTTCGTGTTCTCTGTGGTGAGAAAGTAAAAACATCAGAATATCTCAAAATAAAAGATGAGCGTAGTAAAACGAAATAGGACAGGGTAAAAGTTTAAAAGATTCAAACTATTACTTCAATAGGTTGTGGAGTAATATTATTTCAATAAGGGAATAAAATCGTGATTATTCAGGGGTATCAATTATTAGATGATTCAAAAATTAAATAGATATATTACTGTGAATGTTTTTTATCCAAAATATCTCTAACGGCTTTTAGCAATTCCTGCCTACCATAAGGTTTATTTAACAAATCAAGATTTTCCTTCAAGACAAAATTTATATGGATAGAGTTTTCAGAATAGCCTGTGGAGAAAAGAACGGGTAAATCGGGCTTTAATTCTTTAATTTTATCATATACCTCTTTGCCTCCTATTCCCGGCATAATTATATCCAGAACTACAAGGTCAATATCTTCTATATTATCCAGAAAAAGTTGAATTGCCTCTTCCCCATTTTGTGCAGAAATGACATGATAACCCGCTTGCTCTAAAATTCGCACCGCAACAGAACGAACTGCAACCTCATCTTCCGCTATAAGAATGGTTTCATCACCTGTTAACTGTTCCGTGTGTATTTTCTCTATTTCTTTTTCTTTCTCTATTTGTTGTGTTGAAGATACAGGCAAATATACCTTAAAGGTAGTTCCTTTCCCCAATTCTGAATAAACATGGACTATACCTCCGTGTTGTTGCACAAGTCCGTAAACTGTGGAAAGCCCTAATCCGGTTCCTTTTCCCAACTCTTTCGTTGTAAAAAATGGCTCAAAACAGTGTTCCAATGTATACTTATCCATCCCTACACCTGTATCGGTAACACTGATTACAATAAATTTGCCGGGAGAACTCCAAGTAATACCTTTCATCATCTCATTTGTCAAAGTGGCAACATTCGTTTCTATCACCAGTTTCCCCCCATTCGGCATCGCATCATTTGCATTAACACAAAGATTAATAAGTATCACTTCTATAGCATTCCTGTCTGCATATATTCCTGGCAGAGAACTAAAAGGAATAAATAATAGTTCAATATTCTCTTTTAGTAATCTTTGCAACATCTTAAAAAGTTCTTTGATAAGTTCATTGACATCCACAACCTCTTTTCTTAATATCTGTTTCCTTGCAAAGGCTAACAATTGCCGAACCAGATTTGCGGATTTTTCGCCAGCTTTTAAAATCTCCTGAATATGTGAAAGCACCGGTGAATCCGGAGGAAGTTCGCGTTCTGCCAATTCCGCATATCCGTTGATTACCATCAAATGGTTATTCAAATCATGGGCTATTCCGCCGGCTAACTGTCCTATACTCTCCATCTTTTGTGCCTGTTTCAGGTCATTGAGCAATTTTAATTCTCTGGTAATATCCCTGAAAATCAAAACAATATGGGATAGATTTTTCTCTTCACTAAATAAGCCTGATAGGGAATATTCAATCGTGTAAGTTTCTTTTTCGCCTTTTTGTAGTTCTATCTGTTCCCGAATAACTTTACCCTTTTTTAATTCTTTTATCTTTTCTTGATACTCTTCTTGCTTCACATTTTTTTCAAAGAATAAATATAACGGTTTATCAATGAGATTTATGCTCTCTAAACCTGTAGTTTTTTCGACTGCTTGATTAACATACACAATGGTCTCATCCTGATTTGCAATTATGATACCTTCTTCCGCATTTTCTACCGTCTTTATAAGCAAATCTCTTTGCTGTTCGGTCTTTAACTTTTCTCTGTTTATAAGAGTCAACGCCAATCGGTCTGCCACCTGACATGCAAAAGCGATTTCATCTTCTTCCCAGTAGTGTTTTTCACCGGTATACTCTAAACATATCACCCCGGCATTTTCATCTCCAACACGGATACCCACATCCAGCATAGACTTTATATCAAGAGGAATCAGATAAGTAGCGGTATATCCTTTTGTCCTTGGGTCTTCTAACGCATCGTGTGCATCCACATACTTATCCGTCTTCAAAATTTGGAACTCTGGATAAAATTCTTCTTCGTGAAGAATGTACCCAGATGAATGAAGTCCTGTAAATAGGTCGTAATGGTCAACACATACCAATTTAGTCCGGTCTTCATTAAACAACCATATATTCACACGTGGAACTTTTAATTTTTTCCCTATTTCCTCCGTTATCCAGTGGGCTAAACCCTCAAAATTCCCTTCCGCTACATACGGATGTAATATCAAAGATGTAAGAAGGTCTTTCTCTATAATCAACCTTTCACTTTTTGCTTTCTGTTTCTCCTCCTCCTTCTTCTTCTCCGTGATCTCCCACAAATATCCCTGTAAATATAGTAAATTCCCATCATCCCATACACCGGTTCCAATTTCTTCTATCCACACCCAGTGTCCATCCCGATGTTGCACACGATAAAACAAATGATATGGAAGTCGCTGTTCTAATTTTATATCTACCTCATTGAAAATATAATCTTTATCTTCAGGATGATAAATCTGGGGAAATTTAACATCACCTCTTATAAACTCATCTTTTGTATATCCCGTGAGATTAAAAATTCCATCTGTAAGATATAGCATAGAATAATGTTCATCATTTTTGCAGATATATACGGCGCCGGGGAAATTATCCGCTAATAATTTATACCGCCTTTCACTTTCTTCTAAGTCTCTCTTTGCCGATTCTGATTCATGTAAGGTTAATTCCAGTATTTTATTTGTCTTCTTGATTTTATAGGCATAAATTAGAAAACTAATTGCCAAAATAGTCAAAGTCCAGAAAGAAAGGATAATGATTATTAAGTATATATTTCTCTTTATAAATTCATAGACAGTCTCTTCGCTCTCCCTTTCGAACGGGGGTAATTTCATTGTTCGGATTAGTTCCTCTACTAAAGTATAACTAAGATGTGGTACCCATCCAGCGGAATCTAACGATTTAACTTCGGGACTATCTTCTGGTATTCGTAGTAATGAAATTAACATTTTTTTCTTTATTGCCTCTGGAACTGTGGAATGGACTATACAACACGCTTCAGGAAAAACATTTGTGCTGTGAGGGAACGGAACCTGTATATCTTTTTTGGAATTTATAATCTTTATCTCATTTTCTTTTATCTTTCCATCTTGTATAAACTTCCATAAATAAAAAGCACTTATAAAACCGACATCTGACTGCCCTTGAAGAACCGATTTTATTACTTCCTCGTGATTTCCAGAGAAACATACTGAATAGAAATCCCTCTCTGG
>FWWL01008115.1_pt1 | contig 13725 bp, 16 predicted proteins | sample 2228331 | NCBI WGS metagenome assembly FWWL01 (sample SAMEA103939775, study PRJEB20133) | metagenome | reverse complement strand
TCAATTTCCGTTGTTGCGTCAACTTTTTCCCTTCTTCAACTTCTCGTTTCTCGCAAAACTTGGCACGCTTCTTGCCTATAAGCACCACGACACCACCCCGCGCCCGGGAGCGGGGGAAAGGAGGGAAAAGATGGCTGGTGGTTTTCACGTCTTCCGTAAGAGCCTTACAACTTCGTTGTTGGCACTTATCATCTTCACCTTGAGGGCACCTGGGGCCGGAGCCGGCGGCGGGGCAATATTGATGGTGCTTTTCGATGAAACCACCGCAAATGGTAGACTTCGGGTTGTGAGCCGGTATTTCGAGGGTACCGACCGCACCGTGGTGACCGGCACGTTCTTTGCGCCGACCGGTGAAGTCGTCACTGTTTCGTGCGATAGCGTGACGGGGGAATGCGTCGGCGCGTGGCCGTCTTCTGCGTCCGTGGTGAGTCGCCCCCTAAGCAATCAGCAGGTTGCAGTGGAGCTCTTTTCAAACGGCACCGAGGTTTGGGCCGGGATTGTGGACGTCAACGGCAACTTCGTCCAAGGCAGCGCCGAAGGTTTCCGAGGTTTGATGGCGGCCATGGCTCAGGAGAACGCTTCTGCACTGGCCTCCTTCACGGCCTTCCTTGAAGAGCAGCAGATCCTGGAGCCGGACGGCCTGCAGTGTTACACGTTGGGCGACCGTTTCAACCGCAATATCTCCTGCGCTGCCACGGTAATCGGTTTGATTGCAAGCTACCCTGCGATGTTCACATGCGTTACGATCATTGGGTGTCCGCTCGCCGTGGGTGCTCATGCAGCGGCGGTAGTGGGGATGGTTACCTCGTGCTTTTAGGAGGTGGGCATGACGACTTTGGAAATCCTGGGTAACCTGCTATCCGCAGCGGTGGGTGTCGGGCTTTTTGTGGCCTTGGTTCTTGGCGAACCTCTAAAAGCCCGTTCTCGGCGCTCTTCTTTGGTGTTTGGAGCAAGCATTTTTGTTTCATCCCTAGCGATGCTGGTTAACCGCATCCTAGAGAACCCGCCGGGGATTTGGTGGTGGTTCGGGGTCGGGGGGATGGCCGCAGCTGTAATAGGCTCGGTTGTCTGGCTTTTTCTTGCCGCCAGGAATTGGTCAAAAGGGGAGGATCTCCCGCCGCAAAGACTGCGCTTCCAACCGGCGGCATTGCTTTTGTTGCTTTTAGGTGATGCAGCTTTGCTCACGGCTTTTCGTGCGGAAACTCCCGCGGTAAAAGTACTCCTGGTTTTGCTGGCGTGTCTTGTGCTGTTTGCTTTTACCCAACTCGTGTGGGTCAAGCCACGAACCACTTGAAGTGCGCCTTTAGGGTTTTGCGGAAAGGGGGCGGTCCCTAAAAGGGGCCGCTTTTTTCTTTTTGAGCGCGGGACTGGGAGCGAAACCTGGCCCCCGAGGGGCGCGGTAAGGTAAAGGGCCCGGATGACAAAATCCTTGCGATAGCGGTAGACGACCCTGCTTTTTGGGACTACACCCATCACGGCCAGCTTCCCGCCCACACCTTGCGGGAAATCAAGCGGTTTTTCCAGGATTACAAGGCCCTGGAAAACAAAGAAGTGGTGGTGGAAGAGTTCATGGGGCCGGAGGAGGCGCTGGGCATTCTCCGGGAAAGCCTGGACCTTTACCGCCGCCTGCGCCGGGGCGAGCTTCCCCGCAAAGGCTGAAGCGTTGTCTTAAGGCCGCAAGTTTTGGCTGCGGGTGAGCCGAGAGAGGAAACTTTTGTCCGTCTCCGTGTCTCCCAAAAGCACCACGTGCCCTTTTCTTCTGGCACCCGGTTGAGACAGGCGAAAAACGCTAGCGCGTGCCATCTGCTATGATAAACTCAAGCGTGATGGAAGCGTCGACCCTTCAATCTCAGGTTGTTGTGTCTTGTTCGATTCGTGCAAGTCACTGCTTTGCTGGCTGAGTGATGAGGTGGTTGTGCACGAGCATTCTGGGAGGTTTTTTACGTTGTCTCAAGAGGGAGGAACTATGACAGCACTTTTTGCCTTAGCAAATCCGCTGGTTCTTTTCTTCCTTTGGGTTTTTGGGAAACGCCTAGCGCGCATGGGCCCGAACCATTGTGTGGGCATTCCGGTGGCTGCAGCATTAAGGTCGCAGGAGAGCTGGGTGCGGGTCCATAGGGAAGGGCGGCCGCTGGTAGCGCTGGCTGCGGCCTGGTGTTTGCTGCTCGCGGGCCTGGCCTTCGCGCCAACGAGATTTGGGCTAGCAGCAGCCCTTGTTTTGCAAGGCTTAGTGCTGGTGTGGCTTACCGTAACCGCTGCGCGCATGGCAGGAGGGCCGGATGTGCGGGGAAAGGGTCTACTGGGGGAACTCCTGAGCGAGAAGCAAATTCGTGTGCTGTTACTCATATTATTCGCTCTGTTTTTGGTAATGGCTCTTTCGTTTCCGCTGGTAGCGGAAGTGGGACCAAACGCCTGGATAGGGATTCGCGTGGGCAAACGAATGGCGGATCCGGAGGTTTAGCGCCAGGTCCACTTGGCGGCAATGTGGCCAAGTTTCCTCGGCAGTCTTTCCTTTCTCCTCGCCTGGTTTGGTCTTCGAGAGGGCTGGGCCGACGGCTGGGCGTATCGCTCCGCGTGGTGGCTCGCCGTGGTTGGCCCGCTGGTGGCAGTAGGTGTACCTTGGGATTTGCTTGCGCTGCTGGGGGATTGATCGGCGCCGTCGCTGGAATGAAAGCGGGCGTTTGTCTCCTGAACGCGCCAAAGTGTTTGGTTCTTATAACCACCCCGGGCTGAACCACCCATGGTCGGGACTGCTCTATTTCTCCTTCGCCAAAAAAGGCGGTGAAAAGGCTTCGTTCGCAGGAGATGGTGGAGATCCTAGACGCGGTGGTAGACGGAGCGCCTACGCGGGAAAGCGTTGTATTTACCGGTGGCGAGCCCCGGATGCTTGGCGAAGAGCTTGTTACCGTGGTGCGCGCCGCGGCCGAAAAAGGGCTGGGCACGCGGATTGTCACCAGCGGTTTTTGGGGACGAACTTTGTGGGACGCCGAGCCGTAAGTGGCACGGCTGTACAAGGCGGGTTTGGGGGAGCTCAACCTCAGCCCGGGTGACGATCATCAAGAATGGGTGGCCTTTGAATCGGTTGCCAATGCTGCACTTGCTGCAGCCTCAGTGGGGATATCAGCAGCAGTCAACGGGGGGGAGCACGATGACCTGTGTCTTCGCGCGGCAGACGTGCTGCGCGAACATAGTAGTCATCTTTCTTGTACCGCCACCTAACCGCCATCTGTTGACCGTTGCAGGAGGTCTTCGGCTTTCTCTCCGAAGTGCCCGTGAGTTCGCGTATCCACCGAATGCGGTCTGCGAAGCTTAAAAAATCAGACCACTGGGACTCCATTTTCCACGATCGCGCTTGCGTCAAAAGCTTTCCGAACTGATTCTCTTTGAAGCGCTTTTTGCGTGGGGCTTTTTGCTGGGAAGGGTACTGTGGGACATGCCCAAGGGCTGGGTGCCTGTGCTGGAGCTTTTCGGCTTCGGGTTCCTGTTGAATCCGGCGTTGGCTGCTCCCTTCTTTTGTCTGCAAAGGTTCCGGCAAGCTCGTGGCGGAGGCAACGCCGGTCTTCCGGCCGTGTTTATCATGGACGTCGTGTTTTTGGAGCTGGTGGAGCACGAGGGGCCTTGTGTTTTTGGAGGGTTTTATGAGGGCGGTTGTGTGGTTGTCAGCGGCGGTGCTTACCCTTGGTTTTGCAGCGGCAGGTGCTGTGGAAGTGGAGATCACCTTCTCCTGTTCAGGTACGGACATCGCCGGAAAAGCTCGTTACGCAGCGGTGCTTCAGGGTAAAGCCCTGGTGACGGAAGTGGAGCTGCCACCGGGGGAGCTTTCCTGGAAGCTTCGTCTTGAGCCGGGCGAATACACGGTAGCCTGTGGCGCCGAGGGGTACGGCAACAAGAGCCTCAGGATGCTCTTGCATGAGGGGAAACAGCAAGCGATGCGGTGTGAAATGCTGCCATTGGTGGCGGTGAAGGGGCGGCTTGTTTCCAAGATCAACGGCAAACCCATAGCCGGTGGCACGGTAGGTCCCGCGTTTCTCGCTCTCCACGAGCTTCCCTTTGAAAGCAAGCTCCTCGAGAGGCACCTGCGCTTAAAACACGAAGGCGTAAGCGATGAGGAAGGGCGGTTTTCCTTTGGGCTTCTTCCCGGCGATAACGTTGTTCTCGTGGCCACAGCAGCGGAGCATGGGTTTCGCGTGATGGGCCCGCTGGTGGTGGGCTCCCAGGGGCTTGATTTGGGTGATGTGGCGCTGGAGGGTGGGGGGCGGGTGAGGGTGCGGGTGGAGCCCTGGGGACAGGACTTTGCCCAAGGGAAGTGGTGGGTGGATTTGGTTCCCTCCGGCCAGCTTCAGGAAAGCAGCTCGCGGCTATTGGATCCGCAAAGTGTAATTATGGCTTTGCTTTCCAAGCCCTTGGGCGAAAACGGCGAGGTCTCCTTTGAGGCGGTACCTGCGGGAACCTACGTGGCGCTTTTGAGCACGTTGCCGGAAAGGCTTTGCGGCGCAGCGGCGGAAGCATTCCCGAAGGGATGACCTACCGGCCCTCCCACAGCACGTCGCCTTTTGTGGTCGCGGCTGGCAGTTTCCAAGAGGTCTTGCTGAGGCCCACCCGTTGGGAGGTGACGGTGAGCGTTTCGGGCCTTGAAAAGGGTCGCTGTGCGGACTTCGAACCCTGGGCGTTTTCTCCAGTGGTGAATTACACCGTTTCCGGCAATTGGGAAAAGCAAAATGCTTGTGAGTTTTTGGTGGTTCTTGAGGCTTCCGGGCCGTGGGTTTTGGGGTTGAGGCGGCGCGGAGGTGCCGGGGAAAGCGCTGTTCCCCTGGGAACGGTGGATATCCCGGAAGGCTCAGGGAAAAAGGACATCCAACTGGCGGTTGCTGTACGGCCGGTGGAAGGAAAGGTTGTGGATGCTGCCGGAAACCCTGTCCCTTTCGCCGAAGTTCGCCTGAGCAACTCGCTTTCTTGCAGCAATCGAGGGTTTACCTGGCGCGGCAAGACAGACCAAAACGGGCGCTTCCTGTGCCCCGCAGCCCCGGCAGAGCCACTGGTCGTCTGGGCGTATCGCTCGGATTTAGGCTGGGCCATGAAAGAAAGGGTCGTGGACGAACCACTGGTCCTGCGCCTGGTGGCGGGCAAACAGGTGAGCCTTCGGGTGCTCAATGAGGAAGGAAACCCGGTGAGCGCCCAACTTCAGTTTTCGCCCCAAGGCGCCGAGGGCCTTACGATTGGTGTGCTGGACGAAAGAGGCGAAGCTGTCATCCAACATATGCCCAGTGTGGATGGCTCGCTTTTGGTGGCTCTGCTGAGCCGGGATGCCGACGCAAAAAACCTGGGTCATTTCAAGCTGTTTGTGCCGGCGGAAAAGCGCGGCTTTTTGGGGGTGTATCAAGCTCTACCCGGTGCCAAGGTGAGCTGGTGGCCCGGGAATTTGCCGAAGGGCGGTGCTTTTTGCGCGCTGGAAACGGAAGATGGTGCCATACTGGGCACGGATGCCTTTGAGGTTTTGACCTTTGGTAGCGATGCCACCCGCCCCGGGTTGGTCTCCAAGCGGTGGGAGCGGTTGGCGCCAGGGCGTTTCCGGCCGGTGGTGACCGACGAAGCCTGCAAAACGATCTGGCGGGGCAAGTGGTTTGTGGTAGGCGCCGGTGAAACCGTTGAGCTCAGGGAAAAAGCGCAGTTGCAATAGGGTAAACGGCGGATATCGCTCCAGCGGCAAACGAATGGGTTTTATGGTTTCGATTGGAGGCCGGTGAAGGCTCCTTTTGTCCAGCCAAAAAACTCGGAGTGGACCAGGGTAGAAGGGATGGTCCCGAGGTCCACCGTCACGAAAGCGCCGCCTGCCCGCCGGCTTTGGTTATGAATTAGCCGGGCGAGGAAGGTCTTGGCCGGTGCCGGTTTCGCCCAAAAGCAGCACAGGCAGGTCGATTTTTGCGGCATGGTCCACAAAGCGGCGAAGCTTTTGCGCCTCGGGGCTCGTCCCTAGGATGTCGCCGAAGGTATCCATACCCGCTTGAAGTATAGCGCAGCTTTCCTTCCGCGGAACCTTGGAGCTGGCCATGCCGGCTTCCTGGGCTTGCTGCTGGACGATTTTCGACCACCGTGGGACCCAGTGCTTCCATTGTTCTTTTACTAATTCTTGGCGTTCCTGCTGGTCGAATTTCGACCACTTGCACTCACGACTCAATTTCCGTTGTTGCGTCAACTCTTTTTTCTTCTTCGACCTCGCGTTTCTCGCAAAACTTGGCACGCTTCTTGCCTATAAGCACCACGACACCACCCCGCGCCGCGGAGCGGGGAAAAGGAGGCGAAAGTGGAAGGCAAAGGAGGTTTTTTGGCGGTGCTCGTGGTTGCAGCCTTAGCTGCACCCACTGGGGTCGGTATAGCCTGTTTTACCAGCTGCAAGTACGAAAGGTATCTCCCTGGGGGTCTCAAGCCGGGTGGGCGGGGAGTTTGTGAGCCTGGCTATCCTGGCGAACCGGGTTTTGCGACTTGCGACGGTGGGGAAACTTGTACCACTAAATACGAGGAGCGGCCGAACCCAAACGATCCCAACGACAAGATTATCGTAGAGGTTAACGAGTGCATACCAAAGTGCCACATGAACGGCTTGTGTCCCAGTGGCGGTGCCAACGTGAAGGATGAAGCTTACTTTTTCGTAAACCTAAGCGATGGTGCCTGGTACTTTTGCCCCGCTGAGTTTGCCGCTTGGCAGTGTGGTCGCTAAGAAGCTATGGTTTTCCAAAATAAGCCCGCCCCTTGAGGGCGGGCTCCCCATCGCTCGTGGAGGAGGGATTATGAAGCGCGTGGCGACGAGTCTGGCTTTTCTTTTTGCGCTGTTGGGGAGGTTACAAGCCCAGGAAGGTACGGGCCTCGAGGTGGAGGTTTCCGGTCCAGACGGATCCCTGAGGGTCCCGCGTTACGTGGCGATTTTGGAAAATAATCACCTTTTGCAAGAACAGGAACTGCCTCCTGAGGCCGGACCGTTTCGCCTAAAGCTACCTTCTGGCACGTACCAGGTGTTCTGTGGCGCCGAGGGGCACGCTACGAGGTCCCTTTCCGTGGCTGTGGAAGAAGGGAAGCTGCAAAAGGTTGTGTGCGGCGTAATCCCCCTAGTTTCGGTGCTTGGAAAGGTGGTGGCCAAGGAGAGCGGGGAGGCCATTCCGGGGGCAGAAGTGGCTCCCGCCTGGCTCTTCCTGGAAGCCCTGCCCTACGACAGCCCATTGCTCCAAAAACACTTGCGAGTTAAGCACTTAGCAATTACCGGAAAAGATGGCATCTTCCGTTTTGGGGTACTGCCCGGGGAAAAGACGCTCATTGCCGTAAAGGCACCGGGTCGGGGGTTTAAGGTTTTAGGTCCGCTTGCGGCTCCCTCCAATGGGCTTGAGCTTGGGAGCGTCGAGCTTGAGCCAGGTGGAACCGTGGAAGTAAGCGTGGACTTGGCCAGTGAGGAGCTTAGCTCGGGTCGTTGGTGGGTTGACCTTTGGCCTTTGGAAGGGGAGAAGAGCGAAAACCCAAAGCTGTCTTCCCAAGAAACGATGGCTGCGTTGCTTTCCCAGCGCTTGGATGGGGAAGCAAAAGTCGTGTTTTCCAGCGTGCCGCCTGGAGAATACGCCGCTTTGTTGACCACGGTACCTAACCGGTTGCTTTGGAAGACCAACCGCTGGCGTCCCCCGGGCGTGGAATACCGGCCTTCTCACAGCAGTGGGCGGTTTTTTGTAGCACCGGGGAGTTTCCAAACAGTAGGCATTGCCACCACATCTTGGAAAGTGGTGGTGAGCTTAGGGGGTATTTCCTGCTCCCAAGTTCAAGCCCTGAGCCTAAAAGCTGGGGCCTACCATTTTCACCGGAACGCTGGGGCTGACGGCACATGGATTGGCGAAAGGGACGGCGCTTGTCAATTTGAGGTGGTTCTGGATACTGCGGGTTTGTGGCTTTTGAAGCTGGGGCGCGAGGAGGGAGAAGCCAGGAGTTCCGTGGTGGTAGGGGAAATAACGCTTCCCCCTGGCCGAGGCCAAAGGGAAGTCAACGCGGCCTACGGTGCCCGCGAACTCAGCGGAAGGGTCGTGGACGTTCGCGGCGACCCTGTTTTTTTTGCCAGCGTGTCGCTGGCTGATGGGGAGCCCTGCAGTCGTTCCGCGTTTCAGGCGAGAGTCAAAACCGATAGGGAAGGCAAATTTAGTGTTCCCTTGGTGCCCACGCGGAAAATTTGGGTTTTGGCCGGCCGACAAGATCTGGGGTGGGCTCAAGCCGAAGTAGCTCCCGACGAAAAGGAGCCTCCTGTTTTGCGTTTAAAGAAAGGGAAGAGCTTGCAAATGCGTTTTCTTGACGCTGAGGGCAACCCGCTTCAGGAGCCGCTGCAGTTCACGTTTGTTTCCCAGGTGGGCACGGAGCTAACGCAAGTGGGTCAGCTCACGGGCAACGGCGAGATACTTGTGGAAAACGTACCAGAGCTCGACGGGCAGCTCATTGTTCCCACTTTCAGTCCAGAGGCTCATGCTAAGGAATGGGCACACCTTAAGCTCAATTTACCTGCGGAAAAAAGGGGTTTCCTGGGCGTTCACGCCTTTCTTCCGGGAGGAACGGTGGTCTGGCACCCTGGCGGACTGCTTTCCCGACGTGAAGGCGAGTTTGTCGCGCTGGAGGCTGAGGATGGGGCGCTTTTGGGCACCGCTGCTTTTGAGGTGCTTGTCTTTGGCCTCTCTTCAGTTGCCCCGGGCCTGGATTCGAGCAAGGAGTGGAAGCGGGTGATGCCCGGGCGTTATCGCTTGGTGGTTACGGATAAGACCTGCAAGCCTTTGCAGCAAGGCAAGAGTTTTCTTGTGCTTTCTGGGCAAGCTGTGGAGCGGCGAGACTAGGAATATCAAAGGCCTTGCCGCCTTTGGCTTTTGCATCCATGAGTAACACCGGCGCGGTATCTGTGGTCGCACTGAGACGCCTCGGTGAGCCCCACAGTGGGCGTGGTGCAATGGCGGGTTGGTGTTTGGCGGCGTCGTACGGTATTTTCGCGGTAAGAGGCGTCTGGGAACATAGGGTTGCCCGAGCTCGCCCTGGCCCTGGTATTGGCAGTGGGGCTGCACGTGCTTCGCCGGTGCCGGCGCTGCCAGCCGCCTTCGCTGCTGGTCACTTTCTTTGTGGCGCTGCTTTGCGTTGGTGCTCTTGGTGTCTCTTTTGTTTTTCCCCACCGCCGCGAGCTAGCCGTGGGTTTCCTGGTGGGGGCTACGGCCAAAGGCGTTTTAAGCGGGCTGCTGCGCGGCTCTTTGCCTCACGGAGGGGAACGTTAGATTGAGCGTTCCTCTGGCCACACAACAACAGGGCCGCCCAAAAGCCCCAAGCCCTCTGTGCTGAGAGTCTCCCCACCCCCACTCATGGTGACAAGAGCTTAGTACACGCCCGCTGTTTCCCACAAACGCGCTGCCGCTTGTTGCAGTGAGGATACCCAGGCTGGTGGTCGAAACTCGCTCACCGGTGGTCGATTTTCGCTCAGCGTGGAACCTATTGATTTACACCCTTCTTTACATGCACATGACGCTTTTGCTGAGCGATTTTCGCTCATTAGCCCTTGCGACTCGGTTTCCAGTAGGAGCGCAACCATCAGCTGCACAAGAAATTAGCTCATGGCACAAAAGTTCGCACGCCCTTTGCTTATAATCAAGCCGAAAAACACCCAGCGCCCGGGAGCGCGGGAAGAAACGAGAGAGGGTGCCTTATGTTGCGAGAGAAAAACGTTTCACTGCAGGTCTCGTAATTGGATTGTTTTTCCTTTTGGCAGGGTCGCTAGCGGCGCAAGAAACCCAAGAACTGAATGCCCTACCGCCGTCCGCGGATCAGCAGAGCACAAACGCCACCGCCACGTGCCCGTGCGTTGCTGTAAAATCCCACGGAGGCGAAGGGGGCCGCAGAGAACCTGGGCTTAAATCTCGCAATGGACGGTGGAAGGTCAGGCCTCAAAGAACAAAAATTGAAAACTCCACCGGCCGCAACTTTACCGTTGGGCCCACCTGTTCCCGAGGGGGCGGTGGGTGTGAGTTTGAAGTCATCGGGGCCATTACCTCTGCTCATAAAACAGCTAGGGCGGCGGTAGACTGCACCGCCGCCCTCGTCCTAGGGGGTGGGACATGACGCTGCGGTATGCCTTTTTTCTGGTGCTGGTTACGCTGCAAGTGGCGGTAGCTGGTGAGTGGAAGCCACAGCGGGTCATTATTCTGCCGTTTCAAGGGAGGACTACCCCGGCTACCGGCGAAACGGAAGCGTGGATGGTCAAGGCCGTGGCGCCCGTAGGTCGCAGGTTTCTGGTACTGGTGGAACACCAACGGAACCGGCTGTCGCCTTGGGTTGACGACCAATCCCTCAAAGAAGATATTAAGCGCCAAGGGGTTGTGGGCCAAGATAAGGTTTTGGGGGCGAGGTTTCACGACGAGTTACTGCTTATGCTGGTGAATAACAATGGGCGGGTTGTGGTCCAAAGCTCGCCCCACCCGGAGATAAAACACTGGTCTGGCTTTTTTCATAACACCCGGGCGGTGCCGCTGATTATGGAAGAGGGGGATACCTGCCAGTACGCGTTGCTGGAGCCCAGGGCGAAGAAGCTTTTTTGTTTTGATTTGCAGTTGAGCTTCCAGCGGACCTTAGACATCCCGCTGGACATACCCATGCGCCCGGGAGTCACCCGCGAAGGGAATGACTACTACCTATTCTTTTTCGGTTGGAAGCTCGCCCAGGCTCCGCGCATTTCCAGTTGGGAGAAGGTTTTCGAGGTGGTTCCGGAAAAAGCGGAAAGCCTGGGTGTGCTGTGGAAAGTGGGAGAGCGTTCGACTTTGCCGTTAGCGGTGAGCCCGCACCAGCTTTGGTGGAAGTTGGACCGGCTGGCCCGCGGTCCTTCCGGGGAAAAGCTGCCATTGCAGCAGGCGGGCGTGGCCATGCATCCGGTCCAGCGGGTGGTCCCCAAAGACTCTCTGGATGTCCTGATTACGGCCGTATCGGCGGGCGATTTCCAGCGTTATTTGCGCTTTGAAGGTTTTCGCGTGTTCTTTCTCGCCACGCTGACGCGAAATGGGCTGGGGAAGGTGATGCAGCTACCATTTTGGGTTGTGCAGGAAAAGGAGAGGACGAGCCCGGAAATGGACGCGTAAAAGGGCACGTTGTTTCTCGCCTCTTTTGCCAACCTTGACCAGCTGCAAGCCTTTGAATTTGCGCAAAACCGTTTTGGCGTATCGTTCGACGCTTTGTATAAGAAAGCGAAAGAAGGCGGCAGCTACGATTTGGGCGTGTGGGAAAACGCGCGCTTTTTTGTGAGTTTTTCCGGCAGGGAGTTGGCCCACGTCTACGCGTTGGATGAGGACTTCCGAGAAGACGCGGCTAAGGCTCTTTCCAGCGGCAACGCGGCCACGTATCCCATGAAGCTCTGGGGGCTGGCGGGGCCAAGCCTTTTCGTCTTTCAGGGCGTGGTCTTAAGCCCGGCAAACAAGGGCGCACAGGTAGAAAGCTGCCTGGTGCTGGTTGAGCTGCGAGAGTAGTTTGTTGTGCCTTTGGGGCTCGTACGGTGCCGGCCGGGAAGGCTGTAGGTTTGCCCCGCGCAAAGGTACGTTCACGTCATGGGCCGTCACGTGGTGTTCCCTCGGGAGCCACCTGGGCTGCGCATCGGTGGAGGCCATGTCTGTAACGCGTCTGGTGCCGTTTTGGTGGCAGCTATGCGGCCGTTGCTTAAGCTTGGGTCGAGACAAAAAAGCGTACTTTCATGCAGGCGACAACAACCCCGCGCCGCGGAGCGGGGAGAAAGAAAGGAGGAAATTGAAATGGTTACGTGCTGTGCGGTGAAGGTTAGGTCTTTTGCCATAGCTCTTTTTCTGGTCTTCGATCCATGATGGGCAGCTGATCCGGGCCAAGCAGCGACGGTGGAGACGCCCGAGAGCCGTTGCAGCTTGCGGTTGTCCCTGCCTGTTATGGAGGGAGAAACCGTTGCCGCATGTATCGAGCAGCGACCCGGAGGGCACTATATCTTTTCAGCAAACCTTACCATGCCATCGCTGGTGGCAGCGAGCGGCGTGAACCTGATCTATGACAGTGAACGGCGCAGCGAGTTTCGCTTAGGGAAGTTCGTTGTCTCCCTACAGAGGAGTTCCGGCGATACAACCGAAACCACGGATGTTCTTGTTACCAAGGGAGCCAACTGGGCCACTGTTCACCTAACTCGGGATGTGGCCACGGGCACACTTATTTCTGTGGAGCAGCACGGGTTCCCTGGTCTTCTTGTAGAGCACAATAGCGGCCAAGAGGGCAAGCTAATACGGGCTTTATCGGCTTACCTTCGTCAAAACCCCGAAGACAAAGTTCGTGGCCAGGCGTTCAGCTGGTGGGATTGCCTTAGCGATTTCTTCACAATGTACGCGGCTACCGTCGCGGTCGTGGCAGCGTGCTTCGAGCCCCCGGTGAACTACCTCTATTGCTCAGCTGCTGTTGCTGCGTGGTGGGTCGCGGAGGATCAAGTCATTGAGAACTGCGGGTGCTGTTTTGAGCCAGCTGAGCCCCGCCCGCGTGCTCCGTCGCGGCCATTCGAGGCAAAAAAGAGTCCCCGGAATGAGGCCGATCGCTGCAACAAGCCCCGCGAGCGGTGAGGTCTCTGTGGAGCATCCCGGTGGCGCGTAAGCCGCCGGCGTTCCCCAGCTGAAGGTCCGGCGTTTTTGGGGCCGAAGCGGTTACGTTAAAATTTAGGAAGCACGGCCTTTATCCTGAGGCACGAGGAGAGGAGGACGGAAACGGTGATGCGTGGAATGTCTTGGCTAGAGTTTTTTGGTTTTCTTCTGGGTGGGGTCGCCTGTTTGCTTTCACGTTGGGTTGCTGCGGTGAGGACCATGGGAGGGTCCCTGCCATCCCCTGCTCAACGAAGGAGTGCTTCTTCGCATCTGTGGCTGAGCTTTACCGGGGCCATTGCTTTTTCTGTTGCAAGTTTCATTTTGTTGCTCCGCGCCGGAGAGGCGCCCCAGGTTTTTCGGCACGGTTTTGCCTTTGGTTTTTTCGCGGCGGGCCTTTGGGGGGCGTTTTTGGCCAACCTCCTGCCCTTGCAAGCAAGCAAAAAAAACCCGCCGTCGCTGGGGGAAAGTCGTTAACAGCAGGTCGCACGAGCGCGGGAAGTGGCGACCCAGGTGCCAGCGTCCGAATGGCTCTTCTCATGCCCCCAACAACCCCGCGCCCGGGAGCGGGGAGAAAGGGAGGAGAACGAAGATGGGTTGGCTTGCGAGGCTTGTCTGTTCGTTTTTGCTGCTGGCGCCGGTGGTGCCGGCGGTGGCGGATTCGGTGTATTTTACCACCACTTCCGGCAGCTGCACCACGGAAACCTGCCTTCATGCGGATAGAATCGAGTTCGTGGTGGACGGCGATGGTGAACTGAGGATTCGTCTTATCGGCTATCGGGGGAAGGTGACCATTACGTATTGCTGACGGCAACGATGATCTCTTCCTGGCTTTCGTTAGTTTTGCTGCTGGCAGCCGCTGACGGCAGCGGTGAGGCCCCGTGTTGGCGTTTGGGAGAGGGCGAAGATCGCCCTGTCCCTTTTCTGACAAACCGCGACCCGGCTCTGCCCCGCTTTGTGGCCAAGGCTCAGGATTGTGTGGCACTGGTTTACGTACCACTGGAAGACCTGGCGGCACCTTCCCAGGTGCGGGCTGAGCTCTTTCAGAAAGGCAAGAAGAAAGGAGAGCGTACCCTGCTTTTGCGGGGCCGATTGGGTCAGACCATCA
>FWWL01008113.1_pt1 | contig 13731 bp, 12 predicted proteins | sample 2228331 | NCBI WGS metagenome assembly FWWL01 (sample SAMEA103939775, study PRJEB20133) | metagenome | reverse complement strand
AAACAGTTGTTGGAAGGTTTGCTTAGCGTTGCGGAAGCGCTCGCGGTCTTCCACATCGGCACGGGTGAGCAAAACTTGCCCCACCTGCCGTCCGTAACGGGCGAAGAGTTCGCGGTAAGTGTGCATGAGCAAACTTTGACCCACCGCTGCTGCTGCCTGCTTTTCCGACAAACTCAACGGCGGCTTCAAGTTCAGCGCGGCGATTCCGCTGCGGATAGCGCCAGAAGTGACCAAGACCATCCGAAAACCTTCTGCCGCTGCTTGACAAATCTGCCGCACTAAATCCGCCATGTAGTCTGTGTCCAGCGTTTCCTTGCCACCTGTCAGCGTGGCAGTGCCAACCTTGACAACAACTGTTTTGCCCATCCAGCAACCACCCCGATTGACAGAGCGTGGGTGCCCCAAAGTTGGGTGCTTCGGAAAAATTGTAACGCTACTTGCTCAGTGCCACAGCGTCACAATGCAACAGAGAAACGCTTCTCGCAAACTCAAGGTGGACAAAATGGGCGAGAGGAGGACTAACCACGATGTGGCTGAGCAATGCGTTGATGGTGATGGTGACCGCGTTGCTGTTTGCGCTGGCGGTATGGAAGACGAAAAGCGTGCCGACAAGTGCGTTGCTGGACAGCGGACGCACTTTCCTGACCGTGCTGCCACTCATCCTTTGCGCTTTCATGTGCGAAGGGCTCATCAAAACGCTGGTGCCGGCTGCGTGGATTCAAAAGTGGTTGGCAACTGAGGCAGGGTGGCGGGGCATTGCCATCGGCTGCGTGGCGGGCGCGTTAACGCCCGGCGGTCCCTACACCAGTTTCCCTATCGCGATGGTGCTGTTGCGAGCGGGAGCGGGGTTGGGCACCGTCGTCGCTTACTTGACAGCATGGCAACTTTGGTCCTTCACTCGCTACCCGATGGAAATTGCCTTCGTAGGCGTCAAAGTGACGGTGTTGCGGTTCGCTGTGACTTGTTTCGTCCCGCCGTTGGCAGGTTTTCTCGCTCATTGGCTTGCTAACGCGGGATGGGGGCAATAAAACCTCTCGTCAATGCAGCAAGGCTTCTGCAAAGCAATGCAGCGTCAACCACAGCGGGGGCAAGAAGAAGGTGAGAGCGGTAACCACCAATCCCCCAACGAACACCAACGCAGTCCACCACGGGTCTTCTTTCACAGCATGGTGCCTTCGTTTTTTCAGCCGTTGGATGCGTCGCTCTAACTGCTCGCTTCCAAAGCCGACGCCTACAGCAACCGCTTCTTGGCGAGCGGTTGTCAAGGCTTGCGCCAACGCGTGTGCCGTTTGCTCATCGGTGCTTGCCCAATCGTCGGCGGCTTCCTCAGCGGCTTGCCGCCACTCCCGATGCAGCCAATGGACGAAGGGGACAAGAGCGAAAAGAAGGGCGATGCCAAAGAAAAGCCATCGCAACCAGTGATCACGGCGGTGCCAGTGAGCGCATTCGTGGCGCAACACCGCACACAAAGCGGGAAGGGACAATCGCTGCACCATCCACTGAGCGACGAAGAGAAAGGGGCGCCAAACACCCACCAATCCCGCTGGCGCATCGCTCACCGCTTCCCAAACAGGCAAAGAAGCGGGAACCGACGCTTGTTTCAGGGCGCGCCGCAACTTTGTGGAGGGTGGCAACCGTCGCAGTTGCGGCTGGCGCCGCATGGCGAGGAACCAAAGAGCGCTCGCAATGCTCAACCAACCGAGAATTCCCCACAGTAGCCACAGGCTTTCACGGTAGGCGCTTTCAGAAGCGTGCCCACACCAATGACGGATAGAGTGCAGGCACCCGTGAAGCCACACTGACGAAACATCGGGGCATTCGGAGACGGAGAGCAACCCTGCAGCGGTCAACCCACTCGCCCAAAGGAGGGGAAGGAGCAATGCCAAAGCGGTCCAACGCGCCCACTTCGCCCCGTCCCATTGCCGTAGGGGCGTCAATTGCCGCAGCGTCCACAAAATGCCCCCTGTCATCCCCAGTAAAAGGGCGCTGAGGAGAAACCACAGAACCAACCCAGCAAGCATCCATCGCATTGATGGTCACCGTCGCTTGCGTTGCCGCACCACTTCCGCCAGGTAAGAAATCGCTGGCTCGCCGAAGACAGCGACCAAGCGCTCCACGATGGTGTTGACGAACCGCTGCAAGAGCCGCTCGCGGGGCTGCACGGGAAAGTAGCGGTAGCCCTTCCCCTCTTTGACGCGGTGCAAGATTCCTTTTTCGTGCAGCCGCGCCATGACGGTCATGACGGTCGTGTAAGCCAGCCGCTTCCCTTGCGCCCGCAACTCCTGCCAAACTTCCCGCACCGTCGCCGACTTGCGTTCCCACAGGATGCGCATGACTTCCGCTTCCAGCGGGCTGAACATGGCGATCACCGTTTTGCCAATTTGGCGCGCTGGTGCTACGAAGGCAATAGTAGCAGCAACTTAGTGGCATACTTTACAGCGGTGTTGCGAACTCGCAGGAAAGGAGGCGGTTGCGTTGGCGCGTTCTCGGTGGCATGTGCCGGCGCCGGAAGGGACGGGTTGGTTCTCCATCGTTTCGCCCGCGCAGGGGCAAACGCGGCTCATCTCTTTCGCCCTCCTGCGGTTGGAGGCGGGAAGCGAATACGAGGGGCAAACGGATGGGGAAACAGTCGCCGTGCTCCTTTCAGGCATCGTCCACACTGAGGTGGACGGGCAGCGGTGGCAGAATGTAGGTCAGCGGCGCGATGTGTTCAGCGGGAAAGCCTTCGCTTTTTACCTTCCCCCCAATGCCCGCTATCGCATTAGCGCCGTCACTTTCGCTGAACTCGCCTTCGGGAGCACACCCGCCCCCGCAAAGGGTGAACCCAAACTTGTCACGCCTGAGCAAGTGAAAAGCCGGAGCGTCGGTCAGTTCAACTGGCGGCGCGACATAGACGATATCGTGGACGCCTCTTTCCCCGCTCAACGCCTGTTGGTGGGCGAGACGCGCAATCCCCCAGGCAACTGGTCTTCCTACCCGCCTCACAAGCATGAGGAAGAGAACCCGCCTTTTGAAGTGCAGATGGAAGAGGTCTACCATTTTCGCATCTTCCCGCCGACCGGCTTTGCCATCCAGATGCTCTACACGGACGACGGTGAATTGAACGAAGCCATCATTGTCAAGGACGGCGACACCGTCGTCATCCCGCGCGGCTACCATCCCGTTGCAGCGCCTCCCGGCTATGCCGTTTACTACCTGTGGGTGCTGGCAGGCGAACAGCGGCGCATGTTCGTTCGCTTTGATCCCGCCCATGAGTGGGTCAACGGCGCCGAAGGCATCTTGAGGGAATGGCAAAACTGGCGCCGCTAATTGCGTTGCTCTGGAGAACTTTGGCGAACTTGAAAGGAGCGAATTTTGATGGCGGCACTCTCGTTCAAATTGGGCGTCGTGCAGTTCATGGCGTTCCCTAACACTGACCAAGACGCAGAGGCGTTATTGACTTCGCTGACAACTTTAGCCCGCGACGCCGATTTTGCCCTTGTGGAAATCACTCGCACCCCTGACCCAGCCACGCGCCAGCGAGTGCGTGACTTGTTGGAAGCGGCGCACCTTGACTGCGCTTTCGCCGCCACACCCGTGATTTTGCGAAACGGGCTTAACCCATCCGCAACGGATGAAGCGACGCGCCGACAAGCCGTTGTTGCTTTGAAGGAGTGCGTGGACGAAGCCGTTGCGTTGGGTGCCAAAACGCTGACGCTGATGAGCGGTCCCTACAACGGCGACGAGAAAGCGGAACTGAATGCTTTCCTTCGCACCCTTGACGAACTTTGCGCTTACGCGGCGGACCGTTCGCCCGATGCTCCCCTGACAGTTTTGGTGGAGCCTTTTGACCGAGAAGTGGACAAGAAAGCATTGGTGGGACCGAGCGTGTTGGCGGGGGCGTTAGCCCACGAGATGCTGGCTCGCCACGCCAACTTCGGGTTGCTCATAGACCTGAGCCACTTGCCACTGTTGGGCGAGAGCGTGGACGAATGCTTGGTGGCACTGCCGTTAGAAGCCATCCGCCATGTCCACATTGGCAATTGCGTGCTTGTTCCCGGCGACCCCCTTTACGGTGATCAACACCCGCCTTTTGGCTACCCCAACAGCGCCAACGATGTGAAAGATGTCAAGGTCTTTCTCAGCGCGCTGCAATACAGCGGCTACTTTGCCCGCCCGTCCCCTTTCGGCTTGCCCACAGTGAGTTTTGAGGTCAAACCGCTGCCCCACCAAGACCCGCAAACGGTCTTGGCAAATGCCAAGCGGGTGCTGCAAGCCGCTTTGTTGAGTTTGTGAACGCAGGGGACAAACAGGCGCTTTTGCGTCAATCTGCTAAAACGGCGATGGCTTATGCGGTTCACGAACCCTTGGTGGCTATTGCTTTTGCCGCTACTTTGGGGCGGTTTGTGGTGGACGGGGCGTTGGCTGCTGGGTATGAGCCCTTCCCGCAAGCGGCTCGTTCTCGCCTTGCGCGCGCTCATCACGCTCCTGCTGGTCTTCGCCCTCGCCGGCGTCCAAGCCGTTCAGAAGCACCGTCGGGTGTGCACTATTTTTGTCGTGGACGCTTCCGACAGCGTCAGCGAAGGGGAACGAGAGCGCACCCGCCAGTTTATTGCTCAATCCCTCCAACACGCTCGCTTTGATGACCTAACAGGCATTGTGGTGTTCGGGCGCGAGCCAATGGTGGAGATAGCCCCCACCAAGTTGCAAACGCTGCCCAACTTCACCGCCGCTCCCGACCGCGCTGCCACAGATGTTGCCGCTGCGCTGCGGTTGGCAATGGGATTGTTCCCCGAAGGATACTCGCGCCGCATCGTGTTGTTTTCGGACGGCAACGAAACGCACGGCGACGCCACCAGTGTAGCGGAAGTCGCCCGCACGGAAGGGGTCACCATTGATGTTGTGCCCCTACAAACGGTTGAGAAAAAGCGGGAAGTGCTCGTCGCCGATGCCCTCCTACCGACAGAAGTGAAAGTGGGGCAACCCTTCCTTGCCCGCTTGGTGATTGAGGCAACAACGGTGGCTTCAGGGGTCTTGCGGGTTGATAAAGACGGTGTTCCCGTTAAAGAAGTGCCCGTCAACCTTTCGGCAGGGAAAAACACGGTGGCGATTAGCCTGCGGGTGGACCAACCGGGCATCAGCCGCTTGCGGTTCTTCTTGGACACGGTCCCCGACACTGACCCTCGCAACAACATCGGCTTAGGGCTCGTGACGGTTCGGGGGAAACCCAAAGTGCTGCTGGCGGAGGGGGAACCCGACCCTACAGGCGCGTTGGCGAAAGTGTTGCGGGCTAACGACATTGAAGTGGTGCGGGAGACAACTTTGCCCAGTCGCCCCGAAGAGTGGCAGCAGTTTGACGCCATCGTTTTCTCCGATTTCCCCGCTTGGGCGATGTCGGATCAGCAAATGCGGCTGCTGCGCAGCGCTGTGCGCGATACAGGGATTGGCTTTTTGATGATCGGCGGCGAGCAGTCCTTTTTGCCCGGCGGTTACTACGGCACCCCTGTGGCAGAAGTTTTGCCCGTTGATTTGGATGTCCGCCAGCGCAAAGTTTACCCTGCAGCCACCGTCGTCATCATCATGGACACTTCAGGCAGCATGGGGGTGATGGAAGGCGGTGTCCAAAAAGTTCACTTGGCAGCCCACGCCGCCATTGAGACGCTGAAGATGCTGCGTCCCATTGACCGCTTCGGCGTCATCGTCAGCGGCACAGGCACCGATTGGTTGGCACCCATCCGCCCCGCAAGGGAGGCGCCCCGCATCATTGAGCAAATCAGCCGCATTTACGCCGGCGGTGGCGGCATCTACTGCCGCCCCAGTCTGGAACTGGCAGCAAAAGCCATCTTGGCAGAACCAACCCGCGTTCGGCACATCATCATGTTGGCAGACACCGATGACTGTGACGAGCAAGAAGGCTGCTTTGAAATCGCAGCAGCGCTGCGACGAGCCGGGGTAACCTTGACCGTTGTTGGCATCGGACGCCCTGATGGAGTCCATGCAGGCTTTTGTCAACAGTTGGCACGCATCGGCGGCGGAAACTACTATGTCGCTCGCGCCGCTCGCGACTTACCCAAACTCTTCACCGCTGATGTGAGCCTCATGACCCGGTCCGCAATTGAAGAGGGGGCGTTCATCCCCAAAATTGTGGGCGACGATGAAATGCTGCGGGGTGTTGACTGGTCTCGCACGCCCCCGCTGTTGGCGTATTGCCTCACTTCGGACAAACCGCTGGCGCGCACTTTGATGCGCACCAACAAAGATGACCCGCTGTTGGCGACATGGCAATTTGGACTGGGCACTGCCACCGCCTTCACCTCCGATGCTAAACCGAAGTGGGCAAGACAATGGGTGCCTTGGAGCGGGTTTGCAACTTTCTGGGCGAATGTGGTGCGGGGAACGCTGCGCAAAGCCGCTCAAACCCGCTACGCCATCACCACGCAGGTGCGACAGGGCGAAGCGCTCATTGAACTCCAAGCCTTCACCCCTGAGGGCGAGCCCATCAACTTGCTCCAACCCAAAGTCACTGTCGCCTCTCCAACGGGCGATAGCCAGAGCCTTGTGCTGCAGCAAGAGGGATTGGGGCTCTATCGCGGGCGAGTGCCCGTGACGGAAACGGGTGTTTATCTGGTGACAGTGCAAGAGCGGGACGAAAAAGGCGCCATGCGCGTGTTCACCACCGGCTTCGCTGTCCCCTACCCCACCGAATACCGCTTCACGCGTCCAAACACACCGCTGCTTCAACGAATTGCTGAACTGACGGGAGGCAAAGTGAACCCACAGCCATCCGAGGTGTTTCGGTTGCCTGAGCGTCCCAGCGCGTCCGTTTCCGACCTGTGGCACTGGTGCGTTTGGTTGGCACTGGTGCTGTTCTTGACAGACATCGCAGCGCGACGGTTGGCAATCACTGTGCCCGAAGCCGTTGCAGCGGTTGTGCGGAAATTGGCGGAGATGCGACAACGATGGGTGTTGCGGCAGCGCCCTGTTCCCGCGCTGGAGACAGGGGGGCGCTTGTTGGCGGTGAAGCAACGGGTGCGACAGCGAGGAAAGGGAGCGGTTGTCAACCCGCAGGTGCCAACAGCCTCTCCGCCTGCGGAAGCCCCACCGTCTTCCGCCCCACCTCAAAAGCAACCCGCCCAAGGAAAAGCAACCCAAACCACCTCACGGCTGCTGGAGATCAAGCGCCGCCACCGTCGCCAGTGACAAGGATGGGGCGAAGGGGCGCAGAGCAAAGGGCATAAGGTGAGAAGCCGAGGCAAAGGGTTCAAACCTGCTTGCGCTTTACGCATTGCGCCTTTTACGCTTTGCGCTATCGTGCCGTTATAGGAGCAGCATTGGTCGCGACTGCTTCAAAGCGAGACACGGGGCAAATGAGAAACGGGGAAACGGAGAAGCGAGGATACGGGGATGGAGAAACGGAACGGGGCAAGAGGCGCTCGGAAACACCCCTTGCCCCGACTCGTTGCGCCACTTAGCGGTTGAGGATGCTCTTGAAGGCTTCCTCCACCTTGCTGAAGTCCTTCGCATCCAAGTTGACGAACTTGTGGGTCACGCGCTTGTCACGGTAAACGAAGACGATGTTGCGGAGTTTGTCAGAGGGTTCAATCTTGTAGAGCCGCAGCCAGTTTTCCCGCTGGTTGTTGGGTAGGTAGCAGAGGGCGATGTCCTCAATCTTCTTCTCTTCCGCCAACTTGGCGAGTTTGTCCTTGACAGCATCGCCCTGCGTCCAGATGACGAAGATGTAGCCTTTCTTGCCTTCAGCGCGGACCTTGCGGATGAGTTCCTGCAGTTTCACCACCAGACTGGTGGTGTTCTCCTCAGAGTCCAGGTGCACCCACACCTGGATCTGAGGCGTCACCCCATACTTTCAGACGGGACAGGTGTTGGTGCCCTTGTCGGGACCAGCGACGTGGATGGGGTTGTAAGCGGGCACCCCATCGCCCACCTTCAACCCTGTGTCGGGCACTTGTTCCTTTTGCCCCTGTTGCGCCCAACCAAGTGCCCATATCGCCAACAGCACCGCTGCACTGCCAGCAACCAGCCAGCGCATGCGTCCATCACCTCCGTGCAGTTGTTGCGCCTTGTCTAACAGCGCGTGCCGCGCTGTCGCTAAAGTTTGACGCAACCCGTCTCCGATAGTGCGTCCACTACGGTAGCAAAGGACGCCCACTCAAGTCCACCAAGCGGACGCAGAACTCCCAACCTCCACCGCCTTGAGTGACTTTCAACAGCAGGCGGTTGACACCTTTTTGCAATCGCACCCGCACTCGGTCTTGGTCAATGCTCAACCCACGCATCCCGCCAAATTGGTGCACCAACTTCCCGTTGAGCCACACCTTGACACTGTCGTCGCTACCGATGCGCAACTCTGCGTCCATCTCCTGCTCCACTGTGAACTCGGTGTAGGCATAACACGCCACCCAATCGTTGTCGGAAAAGAAGTCGTTCAACACAACAACCCCTTGCGGGTCAAAGACGCGGTATTCGCGCCAGCGCAAAGTGCGATTGCCCACCCGCACAGGGGCAGTCACATCGGGCACGCCCGTCTCGTCAATGAAGGCTCGGTCAAAAGCACGATTATCAGGATTGGGCAACGGTCCCAACAGCCACCAGTGAACAAGGAACCCTGCTCGGCGAGGGGTAACTGTGGGGTCTTCACCTGCTCGCTGCAAGAGTTGCCCTGCCCGCAGCCCTACTTCGCGGGGCGGCGAAAGTTGCATCACTCGTTGCGCCAACGCCACGCTTTCTTCCCGCTTCCCCTGTCGCAAGAGTGTGTTGGCAATGCTGAGTGCTGCCATCAAGGCTTCCGTCGGCGGTTGGGGTTGCTCCAAATAACGCTGCACAACAGGCAGCGATTGGGGGTCCCCGAGCAAGGCAAGCCCATTCAGCGCCCTATTGCGCCACTCCGTCCAACCCCGTTGGTCTGCCACCCGCAGCGCCTGCTCAAACATCGTTCGTGCCAATTCGCTCTTCCCCGTCCGAACCCGCTGCTCCGCGAGGGAGAGGTAACTGCCCATAGCAACAGTGGCAGTTTTCTCGTCGCCTTTCAGCACGGTTTCCCACAGCGTTCGCTCCAATGCGGGATCATCCACTTGCCCCATCAAAGTCAAGGCAGCCAATCGCACCTCCAAATGAGCCTCTTTTGCTGCCTGCTGAAGCAACCGACCTGCATTCGGGTCGCGCCGCTTCACTAACACCTGCAGGAGGGCTGCCCGCTCAGTAGGGTTGGCGCGTTGGAACATTTGTGCAAACCCGCGCGAAGCATCAGGATGGCGATAGGCAATGAGCGCTTCTTCCGCTGCCGCACGCACCGTCGGTTCAGGGGCGTCCAATGCGTCCACCAGAATGGGCAGCGCTTTTGCGGTGCCCGTTTTGCCTAAGCCGACCAAAGCAGCGCATCGCTCATGTTCGGATTTGGCAAGGCGAAAGGCTTGCTCAAAAGCGATGGCAGCGGGTGCTGTCTGTCTACGCTGCAGGAGCAATTCACCCGTTCGCACCAACGCATCATAAGCGGAAGGGACGCCTTGCCGGACAGCCGCGACCAAGGGGGTTATCGCTCGCGCATCACCAATGCGCCCCAATGCAGTGGCAGCAACCGCTTTTGTTTCCGCATCGCCTGTTTGCAGTGCTGTCAAGAGCACGGAAACGCCGTCAGGGTGCCCCATCTCACCCAAAGTGGCGAGCAAAGCACGCAGCCACGCGCCTTTCGCTTTTTGAGCAGCAGCGGCAACGGCTTTCGCTACAGCGGGCGTGCCAATGCTCCGCAGCGCGTTGAGGGCATCGTTTTGCACTTGAGCATCGTTGAGCAAAGTCGCGAGCGTTGGCACCGCCTCATCCGTGCCGCAAATTCTCAATGCCCACAAAGCGCTCTTGCGCACCGAAAGGGGTTGGTCGGGTTTCGTCAAGGTTAGTAGCGCCTTGACAACTTCGGCGCGGTTGGGAGCAGGTAAACGAGTTGCTCGCGTGGCAATGCCTTCCAACGCCAGTTGAGCGGCGCGCTGCACGCGCCAATCCTGATGCGTCAGCAAGGGGGGCAAACGAGGGATAAGGGCAGCGCCGAGTTCTGGTGCCCGCTCTACGGCTTGCCGCCGCGTTTCGTTGTCGGGACTTTGCAACTGTTGCACCAGAGTTTCTAAATCCTTCGGCGTCTGAGAAAACGCGGTTGCCCAAATTAGCGCTCCCAAAGCAACCATGAACCACCGCATCCACGCTCACCTCGCAAACGGGTTCGCCGCGCACAAAGTCAGCGACTTAGTTTGCTTCCAACACAGGGTGCTTCGGCTTCACAATTCCCGAATTCGGATGTTGCGCCAATGGATTTCGGCGCCTTCAGACTGAAAGACGAGATGCCCTTTTCGCGGTTCAGCGTTGGCGCCGATGGCGACCACATGCCCATTCAGGCAAGTGGCGACGAAGCCGTTGTAATGCACGATTTCGTAGGTGTTCCACTCCTTCAAGCGGGTTGGTCGTTGGAGCACGGGCGTGGCATCTACCTTTGCGCCTGCCACACCGAAAATGCGCCCCACTTCGGTGTGAAGCAATTGAAACTCAATGCCGTAAGGCCAAATGCGGTCGGGCAAGTTCATCAGGAACACGCCACTGTTGCCAGGCTCCATCATGCGATACTCAAAGCGCAGGATGAAGTTGCCGAACTCCCGCTCGGTGCGCAGGTAGCCGTTAGGGCGTCCCGTGCAGATGATGATCCCGTTTTCCACCCGCCAAGTTTTGGTGGGGTCGCCTGCGGGCAAGAAGGGGACAAAACCCGTCAAGTCCTTGCAGTTAAATAGCGGCACGAAGCCTTCTTCTTTCCCTTTCGTCTCTTGTGCCCAACCCCATGCTGCCAAACCGGCAACGCTTGTGAGCCCCAAAGCGGTCAACGCTTCACGGCGCGTCATACAGCACCCCTCCTTTCGTCCTTTCCGCACAACAATTGCTGCAGATTTTGCGCTACAGGGTCCACGGCTTGCGATAAGGCTTTGTCAGCCAACGGTTGGCTTCTTCGTCGCCGACGAATTGCTCCTTTTGCGCGTCCCAACGCAACTTGCGCCCCAAGCGGAACGCGATGTTTCCCAAGATGCACACATAGGTAGAACGGTGTCCAACTTCCACATCGCAAGTGGGGCGCTGGCGAGTCTTGACACACTCTAAGAATTCCCGTTGCTGCCCTGGCACTCGGGGCAAGCGGAAATCGGTGGGGCTGAGCGTTTCGTGGATGAGTTCAGGTGGGTCGGTAACGATACCGCCCCGATCCACAAAGAGGCGCCCCTTGTCGCCCTCAAAGTAGATGCCGTGTCCACCGCGCCCCAACGGGAGCGGGTTTGGTGGCGGTTGGTGCCAGATGAGTGTGTAGGACGGAAACTCGTAAACAACCTCCATGCTCTGCGGGACATCGTAGAAACTGTCGGCATAGTAACGCCCTTTTGCCTCAATGGTGACGGGCAGTTCATCGCCCATGCCCCACAGCACGATGTCAATCAGGTGCACACCCCAGTCGGTCATCAACCCACCACCGAAATCCCAGAACCAGCGCCAGTCAAAGGGGTGATAACACGGGCGATAAGGACGCCACTCCGCCGGTCCCAGCCACATGTCCCAGTCTAACTCTTTCGGTGGGGCTTGCTCAGGCACATAGCCCCTGTGGGGGTTGAAGCCGATCCAGCAGCGGCACAGTTTCACCTTGCCCAGTTTCCCCGACCGCACCAACTCCACCGCGCGACGAAAGTGGTCGGCAGCGCGTTGTTGTGTGCCCAGTTGGAACACGCGTCCGTAGCGGCGGACAGCATTGACCAGTTGACGCCCTTCCTCAACAGTGTGCGTCATCGGCTTTTCGCAGTAGATGTCTTTGCCCGCTTGCGCTGCGTGGATGGCGATGAGTGCGTGCCAGTGGTCAGGCGTGGAGATAACGACCACATCCACATCTTTGCGCTCCAGCAACTGACGGTAATCCTTGTAGAGGGCGACGGGACGGTCGCCACACATGCGTTTTGCTTCCGCCAACATGCGTTCGTCCACATCGCACAAAGCCACCACATCGCAATCACCCTGCCCTAAGAACCAACCCAAGTGACCTCGCCCCATCCCGCCAACACCAATAAAGCCGACTCCGATGCGGTCGTTGGGGGAAACTTGGCGGGTGAGGGAAACGCCTTCATGGAGGAACAAAGCCGACGCAAAAGTTGCGCTCGCAACGCTCTTCCCAAAAAAGGCGAAGAAGCGCCGCCGCGTCATCTGTTCCGACGGCTCTTGCCGTTCGCGCATCGTTCGCCACCACCTTTCTGTCTCGCACGCTCTTCGCAGCGAAACGGCTGCTTGAAAACCGCAACAATTGTAGCACCCGCAAGCAAGGTTTTTCCATGTTCTCCTTGAACACGAACGAAACAGCGACGGCATCCGCCTTATGCTTCATGCTGGCACGGGAATACCTTCGCCCGTTTCTGCTGCTTGATAGGCAGCGAGGACAACGGCTAAACTTTTGCGCCCTTCTTCGCCGCTGGTCAGCGGCAGTTTGCCGTCACGAACGCACTCGCCGAAATGGCGAATTTCATTAACGAAACTGTCCTCATCAGGCAATGGGATTTGCGTGAACTTGCTTTGCCCTTCGGGTAACTTTTCGCTGGCGACAAACAACCCGCCAACATTGTGCAAACTGCCCTCCGTCCCGTAAAGCCACAGCAACTCATACCATGGCGCTGTCGGTGCAGCATAGGCTGACCAATTGCAAGTCAACTCGCCGATAGCGCCATTAGCGAACTCAAAAAGCGTCACCGATGCTGCCTCCACTTCATCGCTGAAGCGTTCGGGGACAATGACTTGCTGGTGCCATACTCGCACGATTTCACCAACAAGCCAGCGCAAAATGTCCACGCGGTGGATGCCTGAGCCGATGAGGACGCCGCCACCCGCTGTCGCTTTGTGCCAAAGCCAGTGGCGTTCGTTGATGCGAACGAACTGGTTGTGGTCTGCACGAGCCAAAAAGATGCGCCCCAAAACGCCCTGCTCCACCAACTCCTTCGCCTTTCGGTAAACGGGCATGTAGCGTTCGTTGTGTGCCACCATCAAGACAACACCCATCTTTTTGGCGGCAGCAATCATCGCATCGGCTTCCTCCAGCGTGGTAGCGATGGGCTTTTCCACGAGCACATGCTTGCCCGCTTCCGCAGCAGCGATGGCAACTTCGGCGTGCAGGTGATGAGGCAAACAAATGTCAACAGCGTCCACATCGTCACGAGCAAGGACTTGACGGTAATTGGTCGCTACAACTTCCGCTCCCAACTGCTGCGCCCGCTCCTCCGCCAACTCCTTGCGTTCGTCGCAGCAGGCGACAACTTCAAACAGGTCTGGCGATTGCAGATACCCACGGGCGTGAGCCCGCGAGATCCCACCGCACCCGATGAGCGCCACCCGAATGCGTTCCGCCATCTTTGACACCCCCCTTCGCTTTTCACTACCGAATTTTCGGGCAACCGTTGGGGCGCCTTGAGCGCTCACCCTCCAAGCACCGACAAAACGATATCGGGGTAATCAGAGGTGATGGCGTCCACGCCCATCGCCACCATTTGTTGGGCTAATTCGGCAGTGTTGACCGTCCATGTGCCGACGAACAGGAAACGTTGGTGGCAGTAGCGCACCCGCTCGGGTGTGAGGGCGGCGTAATTGACAGCGATGGAGGTTGCCCCGCAGCGCAACGCCTCTCGCACGAACGCTTTGAAGCGCTCGTCGCTTTCGCCCACCCTCGCACCCCCAATAAGGGAGCAT
>FWWL01008110.1_pt1 | contig 13732 bp, 15 predicted proteins | sample 2228331 | NCBI WGS metagenome assembly FWWL01 (sample SAMEA103939775, study PRJEB20133) | metagenome | reverse complement strand
CACCGGCATAGGCCACGAAACCGACTTCACCCTGGCCGATTTTGCCGCCGATGTGCGCGCTCCCACCCCCACCGCTGCTGCCGAATTGGTCACGCCCGATCTATACGACCTGCGCCTTGATCTGAGCGAGCGCAGCAACCGCTTACTGGGATTGCTGCAAACCAGACTTCAAGCGGAACGCCGCTATCTTGCTGAGCGCAGGCAGCGGTTAGGCTTGCTTTCGCCGCGCCGCTGGATTCAAAACGACCGTCAGCGGCTGGACAGTCTGTTGGAACGCGCCGAGCGCGCGCTGTGGAACAGCATTTCTCTGCGCCGCACCCGCTTGTCCGGCTGGCAGCACCGCTTGCAGGCGCTCAACCCGCTGGCCGTGTTGCAACGCGGCTATGCCGTGATCTATGACCGTGACGGACAGGTCATCCACACCGTGCAAACGATTCAAAGCGGCGATGACCTGACCATCCGTCTGAAAGACGGTCGGGTGGAAGCCCAAGCCCGCCAGATTTTTTCCTCATTCCCTGCTGGAGAATCAACCGATGAGCCCTGAACCCATCCCTGCCGAGCAATTGTCGTATGAACAGGCTTTTTCAGAATTGGAAGCCATCATCCAAAGGCTGGAAAATGACCAGCCCTCTCTGGAGGAAGCCCTCCAGCTCTATGAACGCGGGCAGGCGCTGGTGCAGCGATGTTCCGCCTTGCTGGATCAGGCGGAATTGCGCGTGAAACAAGTCAGCGCCAGCGACTTGAATTTTACGGAGGAGTCAGAGGACTAACCGTGTTGGAGGATTTGCTCAACAATCGGGTGTTTATCACCGCCATTCTGGCGTGGTTTTTCGGTCAGTTTCTCAAAGTACCCATTGAATACCTGACCAAGCGCCGCTGGAACTGGGCTTTGTGGTTCAGCAGCGGCGGCATGCCCAGTTCGCACTCCTCGTTGATGGTTGCCACCACCCTTTCGATTGGCCTGTATTATGGTTTCGACTCGCCGATCTTTGCGCTGGCCTTTGCCGTCTCCATGATTGTGGTCTATGATGCCGCCGGGGTTCGCCGACAGGCCGGCTACCATGCCCAGAAAATCAACCTGTTGTTTGAGGAATTGTTCAGCGGCCACCCCATCTCACAGGAACGCTTGAAAGAAGTGCTCGGTCACACCCCCCGCCAGGTGCTGGGCGGGATTGTGTTGGGGACGATCATCGCCCTGGCCGTGTACGGCTTGATGCCGCCCCATCCCTGAATGTGTACTTTGTCTACTTAAATGGGGGATTTTATCCACTGGAAAAAGCCGTCTTTATGTAGAGTATAATGGTACGAGTTTGCAGAGATTTTAATTTACCGGCAGTGAGACGATGAACCTCCAAAAGATCAGACAGGATTTTCCGTTACTTGACCCAGAAAAAAATCGCAAACCGATCATTTACCTCGATAACGCCTGCCAAAGCCTGCGCCCGCAGGTCGTGATTGACGCGGTTCTGCGATATTACGAAGAAACGCCCGCCTGCGCGGGGCGCAGCATGCACCGCTTGGCCAATGAGGTCAGCAGGCAGGTGGATGAAGCCCGCCAAACCGTCGCCAAATTTTTATACGCCAACCGCAGGGAAGAAATTATCTTCACCCGCAACACCACTGAAGCCATCAACCTGGTTGCCAATGCGCTGGACTGGAAACCCGGCGATGTAGTGCTGTTGACCGATAAAGAGCATAACTCCAACCTGATTCCATGGCAAATGCTGGCGCGGCGGTTTGGAGTGTGCCTTAAATTTGTGCCGTCCAACCCGGATAACACCTTCAACCTGTCGGCCTACCAGCAGGCGTTGCAGAACGGTGTGCGGCTGGTGGCAATGGGTTACACCTCCAATTTGGACGGGGTCAGCATACCGGCTGAGGAAGTGGTGCGGTTGGCGCACCGGCACGGCGCCCAAGTCCTGCTGGATGCCGCTCAAACCGCTCCCCATCAGCGGCTGGATGTGCGCCGGCTGGACGCCGACTGGGTGGCCTTCTCGGGTCATAAAATGCTGGCGCCATCCGGTATTGGCGTGCTGTACGGCAAGTATCGTCTGCTGGAAACGATGCAGCCCTTTCTGGTTGGCGGAGACACGGTGGCTTCTTCCACCTATGAGGATTGCCAGTTTCTGCCGCCGCCGGAAAAATTTGAAGCCGGCCTGCAGGATTACGCCGGCATTATCGGACTGGGCGCAGCCATCCGCTACTTGCAGCAAATCGGGCTGGAAACCATCGAAAAACACGAAATCGCCCTCAATCAGTTTTTAAGCGAAGCGCTGAAAAGCGTTCCCGGCCTGCAGATCATTGGCCCGGCTGACGCCCGTCTGCGCAGCGGGATCGTTTCCTTCTTCATCCCTGGCGTGGATCATCATCGCATCGCCCTGATGCTCGATCAAATGGCAGGCATCGCTGTGCGTTCCGGCCAGCACTGCGTCCATTCATGGTTCAACTCACGAGGAATTCCCGGCTCGGTGCGGGCTTCGGTTTATTTCTACAACACCCAGGACGAAGCCCGTCAACTGGTGGATGCCCTGATCAAGATTCGTAAGGTACTTTAACCATGTTCTGTGTCGTATCGTTTATCGTTCTTTCCATCCTAAGCGTGTTCAGCGCCGAAAACCGCTCACTGGCGCGCGAAGCATTGGATTGTGTGCTGCGGCGGGTAACCCTGCGTCCGTGCAATACCGGTTTTGACGAGAAGATGAAAGCCAAAATCCTCGGCTTTGTCATCACCAAAACCGAAACCGGCGCGCGCATCCTCAACCGCTTCTTTGAGCCGCTCTCGTGGATGTTCATCTTGCTCTTTTTGGGCAGCGCTTTCTTCGCGGTGCGCGGAGTCTATCTCTTCTACGTCACCGGCTCTTGCAATGGGATGAACCAGAGCGGTTTTTGCGTGTTCGACCCAACCGGCCAGTCCAATCAAATTTCCAATGTCGGGGAAAGCTGCCCGGTCGTACTGCCGGGTGAAGATCCGGTTTCACTCAAAGGGGTCAACCTGAGCGGCTTTCCGGCGCTGAACGGCAAGCAGGAAAAGAGCATCGTCTTCATCGGATCCTACGGCTGTGAGTATTCCCGCAAGGCTTATCCGGTCGTGCGTCAACTGGCGGAACAGAGACAGGCCAGTTTCACCTTCCTCTACTACCCGGTCAAAGAAAGCAGTGATTTGCTGGCCAAAGTCGGTTACTGTGCCTACCGGCAGGATGCCCAAAAATACTGGTCGCTGGTGGATGCCTTCTTCACCGCCGAACGCGACCAGCTGGAAGATGAATCCTTCATCCGCCGGGCATTGTCCGAAGCGGGTTACAACCCGGAAACCATTTGGTTTTGCGCCACTGACCCGCAAACCGACTGGACGGTCAAAAAGCAGCTGGCCGAGGTGGTCAAAACTCGTTTCTTCGGCACCCCCACCGTCTTCATCAACAGCGAGGTGTTGATTGGCCCGAAACCGCCGCGCGTCTATGCGATTGCGCTGGACGGTTTGCTGTATTGGGCGCGTTGACAAAACATTGATAGATACAACCCGTTTTCTAATGTAAAATTAACGAAATGGGCTTACAATAAGAGGTCGTTGTTTAAAGCGCAAGTTGTCGTATGAGGGAGTAAGTCGTATGCCGGTCTATACCTATCGGTGCGAAAATTGTGGAGTTCAATTCGAACGCAATCAAAAATTCAGTGAACCGCCTCTGGCGTGGTGCCCGGAATGCGGCAAAAAATCGCTGCGCAAGGTCTACACCCCGGTTGGCATCGTCTTCAAGGGCTCCGGGTTCTACGCAACCGATCACCGTTCGCCGTCTGGTCAGACCCGCACCTCATCCAACGGCCACACGGAAACCAAACCCTCCGGCGAATCCAGCGCCTCGACACCCTCATCGGAGAAATCGGGTTCGTCCAGCAGTTCAACCACAACCTCGTAACAGGGCAGGCATTGCCTTTGGGGCGGGGGCGTCCTGATTAGCCCGGGTTTTCCGGGCTTTTTTATTTTGCTCGTTTCGAGAGAGGTTTTGACACCTCCATGATAGGTTTTGAGAGCGCTGCTCACCTACCATCAGCATACCCTTGTCCGATGAGGAGGAAAGGATTGAGCATTGCCTTGCGGGATGAGCGCAAAACCGGTACAATGAGGGCGGTTTATGGAGGAAAAGCATGTCCAAAGAAAGCAAGAAAAAACCAACACACCGCGAAACGCCCGAACAACGTGCGGCTCGCTTGCAGCGGTTGGTGTTTATCATTCTCTCGGTGATGATCATTCTGGCAATGGTTTTGTCGGTCGTAGCCACACTGTAGACAACTACCGGCAACCTGCATTCCCCTTCTTGTCAGCCATCGGTCAACCAAACGCCTCGTTCAGCGGCGAACCACCCGCTGGATGAATCCCACTAACGATCAAGGAAACATATCCGATGCCGAACACTTATAACGCCTTTTGGCTCACTGCCCTGCTGATTGCTGCCGGGGTTGATTTTCTGTTCTGGGGCAAACCGATTGGGATTTCGTTTCCCATCTGGACGCTTTTGGCAATGGGCGGCGCTTTGTTCCTGACTTACCGGCAGGCCGTGCGGCCGGCACGCGCCACCTTGCTGCTGGGCATGATCATCCTTGCGTTGACATCTCTGACCTTTTTACGGGCCGAACCGCTCACCCGCACACTCGGCGGGCTGCTTGGGTTGGCGGCGCTGATGATTTGGGCGGCTACCCTGCGCAGCGGTGATTGGTACCAATACACCCTTTGGGACACCCTTCGAGCTGCGGCGGTTTTGGTTTTCGCCGCCCTGGCACGTCCCCTCAAAATTTTCGCCGAGCGCGGGGAATTGCCGGCTGAAAGACAACCCTCCCCTCTTTCCCAACAGGGGTGGGCAGTGCTGCGCGGCATCCTGCTGGCATTGCCGGTGGTCGGCCTGCTGGCCTTGCTGTTAGCCTCGGCTGATCTGGTCTTTGCCGAACGCTTGCAATCGGCGCTGGATGCTCTCCGTCTGGACAGATTACCGGAAACGCTCTTCCGCCTTTTTTACATTGCGGCGCTGACCTTTGTTTTTTGCGGTGTCCTGCTCCATGCCGCGCTGCCCGCGCATCAGGTCAAACCCTCCCCTCAAAATAGCCGCTTCCTCTCGCCGTTTCTGGGATGGACGGAAAGCAACATTGTTCTTGGGAGCGTCAATGCGTTGTTTGCCTTCTTCGTGATTCTGCAATTCCGCTACCTGTTTGGCGGGCAGGCCAATATTCACGAAGCCGGGTTTACCTACGCCGAATACGCCCGACGCGGCTTTGGAGAACTGGTCTGGGTAGCCATCATCACCCTCTCGCTGATCCTGACCCTGCATACCATCAGCCGGCGCGAAACTCCCGCGCGCCAGCGTGGCTTTATGATTTTGAACAGCCTGCTGATCGTTCTGGTATTGGTCATTCTTGCTTCGGCTTACCAGCGGCTGATTCTGTATGAACAGGCCTATGGGTTTACCCGCTTGCGCACCTATACCTATCTGTTCATCCCCTGGCTGGGCTTGTTGCTGCTCGCCGTGTTGGGGTTCTTGTTCGGCAACCAGATGCGGCGTATGGGGCTGGCGCTGATCCTATTTGCGCTGGGATTTGGTTTACTGCTGGGTTTGTGGAATGTGGACGGCTGGGTCGCCCGACAGAATATCCAGCGAGCAGTGAACGGTCAGGAGTTGGATGGAAATTACCTGCAATCCTTATCCGCCGATGCCGTGCCAGAGTTGGTTCGGCAGGTAAACCGGGCAGAATTGCCGACTTCGGCGCGGCAGGAAATCCTGATCGGTTTAGCATGCCGCGCAGCCCGCCATAACGAAACGCCGCAAGCATGGCAGGGTTTCAACCTCAGCCAGTACCGCGCTGCCAGCCTGCTGACTGCTCACGCCGATTTATGGGAGAATTACTTGGTGGAAGAAGACCGCAGCGGTGCCTATATTCTCATAGATGGAAAACGCCGTTATTGCGGCTATACCGAACGATTCGATTAGGCCGCAGGCACGGCTCATTCCTATTAAAATTGTCAGTTATCTGACATTTAGCCAAAAAAAGGGATGAAAATCAGGCAATTAATGGTATATTTTACGATATAAACCTGCCCAACTATTTACTACAATAGAGATACAGGGGCAGGATCAACCTGTTCCATTGGGAAGCCGTGGTCTTCCCTATTTCTGTTTTTTATCAATCTCAAACCCCAAAAGCGAGGATGCCTTATGCCTGAAGAAGATCCCCGAATTCTTGAATTGCGTGAATTGCGCCAAAAAGCGCGGCTGGCAGGCGGCGAAGAACGGATTGCCAAGCACAAAGCCAAAGGCAAACTGACCGCCCGCGAACGAATCGAGCAACTCCTTGACCCCGGCACTTTCCATGAAATTGGATTATATGCCACCCATCGCAGCGATGACCTGGGCATGACCGAAAAATACCCCGGCGATGGGGTCATTACCGGTTACGGCACGGTAGACGGTCGCACGATTTATGTATACGCTCAGGACTTTACCGTGATGGGCGGTTCGCTGGGTGAAACACAGGGCAAGAAAATTGCCGCCATCATGGACATGGCCGCCGCAGCCGGCGCGCCGGTGATTGGGCTGATCGACTCCGGCGGGGCGCGCATCAACGAAGGCGTGCGCAGCCTGTACGGATACGCCCAAATCTTCCAGCGCAACGCCTGGTACTCCGGCGTCATTCCCCAAATCAGCCTGGTGCTGGGGCCGTGCGCCGGTGGCGCGGCTTATTCGCCTGCTGTGACCGATATGATCATCATGGTCGAAAAGCAGTCCTTCATGTTCCTGACCGGCCCGGAAGTGATCAAGTCGGTTACCGGCGAAGTGGTGGACACCGAAAGCCTCGGCGGCGCAGATGTCCATTTAGGCATCAGCGGAACAGCCCACATCAAAACGCAGTCGGATGTGGAAGCCATTGCCATGGCGCGCCGGGTACTCAGTTATTTGCCCTCCAACAATGTCGAAAATCCGCCCTATGTGGATACCGGCGATGACCCCAACCGCATGGACGATTCCCTGAACAGCATCGTCCCATTGGATCCTTCCGAACCGTATAACATGCACGAAGTCATCGAGAAAATTGTGGACGCCGGTACTTTCATCGAACTGCAGGCGCCGTTTGCCCGCAACGCCATCATCGGTCTGGCGCGCATGGGCGGCTACACGGTTGGCATCGTTGCCCAGGAGCCGGCCTTCATGGCAGGTTCAATGGACATTGACTCGGCTGACAAGATTGCCCGCTTCGTGCAGTTCTGCGATTCGTTCAACATCCCGCTGGTCACTTTCTGCGACTCGCCCGGCTTCCTGCCCGGCGTGGATCAGGAACATCGCGGCGTCATCCGCCATGGCGCGAAAGTGTTGTACTCTTACTCCAATGCCACCGTTCCGAAGATTCAAATTATCACCCGCAAGGCCTACGGCGGCGCCTACATCGTGATGTCCTCCAAGGTCATGGGCGCGGATATTTCGTTTGCCTGGCCGAGCGCCGAGATTGCCGTGATGGGGCCAGAAGGCGCAGCGAACATTCTCTACCGCAAACAAATTCAGGAAGCCGAAGACCCGGCTGCCGAACGCAAGAAAATTGTTGAAGAATACCGCAAGAAATTCCTCAATCCCTACGCAGCGGCAGCGGATGGCTTCGTGGATGATGTCATCGAACCGCGCGAAACCCGCATGCGCGTGATTGCCGCCCTGGCTGCGTTGCGTGAAAAAGCCACCTCCACCCCTGCCCGCAAACATGGCAACATCCCGCTTTAGCCGGCAAACGGATTAAAGAGGAGCGCAATCCATGTCTGAATTACTTTCACAAGGTTTATTAATGACCGCCATCGGGATGGGGCTGGTTTTTCTGGCGCTCATCTTCCTGTGGGGGCTGATCAACCTGATTGCCCGTCTGCCCATCGGTGAAAAGAAAAAAGAAGAAGAACCCCCTGCGGCTGAAGAGGCCGAAGCCGAAGAAGCCGCCCCTCCGCCCGCCGAAGACAACCGGCAGGTTTTACGGGCACGCGCTGCCGCCGCAGCCGTAGCCGCTGCGTTGGCCATGCAGCGCTCGGCAATGCGCATTGCCCCGCCCGGCGGGCAAACTGTCAGCGCCTGGCAGGCAGCTCGCCGCAGCAGCCAGTTTGCCCTCTACGCTCAAATTACCTCTCGTAAAACCCGGAGTTCTGTGCGATGAAACTGAATGTTAAAATCAACGATCAAACTTTTGAAGTGGAAATTTCCGATCTGAACGCCCGTCCCATTCTGGCAACCGTGGATGGCGAAACTTTCGAGGTCTATCCGGAAGAAGCCGTACAACCGGCTGCCCAAGCGGCAGCAACACCCGCCCCAGCTCCCGCGCCGGTTGCGCCTGCCGCCGCTGCGCCGGTCAGCCGCCCGGCCGCAGCCGCCGCGCCGGTCAACGCCAGCAAAGCGCTCAACGCGCCCCTGCCGGGAACGGTGGTGGCTGTTCTGGTAAAAGAAGGCTCCGAGGTCAAGTTCGGGCAGGAACTGCTGACCATTGAAGCCATGAAGATGAAGAATGCCATCCGCGCCACCCGCGAAGGCAAGATCGCTGCGATTTACGTCAAAGAGGGCGATTCTGTCCGGCACGGACAACCACTGTTGGAATACGCCGACTGACGGGAGGCGGACAATATGGACTTTAGCGAACTGCTGGTCGAAATTTCCAAAGGCATTACCGCCTTCACCTGGGGTAATGCGGTGATGATTGCTGCCGGACTGGTGTTGATCATTCTGGCCGTCGTCAAAGAGTTCGAGCCGGTGCTGTTGCTGCCGATTGGTTTCGGGTGCATTCTCGCCAACCTCGGCATGTCCAACGAGCACGGCATGTTCAAAGCCCTGTACGACGCCGGCATCAAAACCGAACTGTTCCCCCTGCTGATCTTCATCGGTGTGGGCGCGATGATTGACTTCCGTCCGCTGCTGGCCATGCCGCGCATGGCTCTGTTGGGGGCTGCTGGGCAGTTTGGCATCTACGCCACCCTGCTGCTGGCCATTTTGCTGGGCTTTCCCCTCAATCAGGCTGCCTCGATCGGTTCAATCGGCGCCATTGACGGCCCGACCGCCATCTTTGTCACCACCAAACTAGCCCCGGAGATTCTCGCCCCGGTGACCGTGGCGGCCTATTCCTACATGAGCCTCATCCCCATCATCCAGATTCCGGTGATGAAACTGCTCACCACCCGCAAGGAACGCCGGATTCGCATGGAGTATGCCGCCCGCCCGGTTTCCGACACGGTGGTGATCGCCTTCCCGATCGTCGTCACCGTGGTCATCAGCCTGCTGGCGCCGGATGCCGCCCCGCTGATTGCAACCCTGATGCTGGGCAACCTGCTCAAGGAAAGCGGTGTGGTAGATCGCCTGAGCAAAGCCGCTCAAAACGAGATCATTAACATCACCACCCTCTTCCTCGGGCTCACAATCGGCTCGACCATGACCGCCAGCAGCTTTTTGAATGTGCAAACCCTGATGATCCTCGGTTTGGGCTTTCTGGCCTTTGTGGTGGACACGGTGGCCGGTTTGATGTTCGGCAAGTTCATGGCCTTTGCCACCGGCGGCAAAATCAATCCGCTGATTGGCGCATGCGGAATCAGCGCCTTCCCGATGGCCGGCCGCCTGGCTGCTCAGGTTGCCAAGGAAGAAGATTTCGACAACTTCATCCTCATGCACGCCATGGGCGCCAACACCGCCGGTCAGCTGGGCAGCGTGATTGCCGGTGGGTTGCTGCTGGCTTTGACGCTCGGCTTTTTGGGATAAATTCAGGCAAATTCCCTTTCCCCCGGCTTCAAACCCGGGGGATTTTTTATTTAAGAAGCAATTTGATATTTTGCCATCAATTGATCGGCCAGATGGATGAAATCATCCAAGCGCCAAATGCGTCCGGATTTGAGCGGATATTCACCCCGCAGCGCATTCTTCCAGTCCAGCGGGATCGCCCTCAATCCGTAGGCAGCCCCCGCCAGTGCGCCGGTGACTGCGCCGGTGGTATCGGTGTCCGCCCCCAGATTGATCACCTGCACCAGCGCCTCCTCGAAAGACGAGGTGTTCAACAGCCCCCAAATGGCGCTCTCCAACGTGTGGCGCACCCAGCCAGTGTTCCGTAGTTCGTCGCGTTTCCGGCGCGGGGCCAGTAGAACCGCATTGCGAAAACTCTCCGAAAGCGTCACCTGCTCGAGGGCATGCTGGTAAGCCTCTTGCGGGGAATTGCCGTGCACCAGAAAGTAGATCATCACATTCACAAACACACACGCATCCAGGCAGTCGGCGTGGGGGTGGGTTACCTGACTTTGCAAACGCGATTGAGCCATCAGTCGTTCCAAATCCTGCCAGCAGGCCACGGCCACCGGGTAGCAGCGCATCAGTGAGCCGTTGCCGGCATTATGAGGGTTCGCCTGCTGCACCTCCTGCACGGCCTGTTGCCAGGGCATCCCGCTGCTGAGACGCTCCAAAACGGCTGCCGTGTGAATGCCCATATCCGGCGGATTGCTGCGGTACCAGTGGACAAACCGTTCTGCAAGGTCATCAGGGTTCAAATCGAATTCATGCAGCAGGCTTTCCGCAAGCGCCAGCGCCATTTCCGTATCGTCGGTAAAAGAACCGGCCGGCAGCCGGCCCGGTCGCATGGTACGAATCAACCGTTCGATGGGGGCTGCGCTGCCAAATTCCAGCGGCATACCCAGCGCGTCCCCTACCGCTGCGCCAACCACCACCCCTCGAAGCCGATCGCGGATTGTCTCATTCATGGTCGTAGAAACTCCTCCTCGCCCCTCACATCCTGCTGAACCACGCATTTACCTGAAATGAAGTATACCGAACTTTTAACCTTTGCGGGATAGCGAAAAGGATTAGAAAATAATTTTGCCTCTCACAAAAACCCCATTCACATTGCATAGCGTTTCGTTGTACAATCAAGTTGGCTGGCCTTTGCGATTCCCCCTCTTCCCCCACCCCTCCGAAGAATCCCCATGCAAAAGTTAAGCGCAATTTTGGAAGCGCTTTTTGTTTTCGGGATTACCCTCCTCTTGATAGTGGGCGTCAGCCTGTCACCGCTTGGTCAGTGGCAAAGGCAGTGGAGCAATCGGCCCTTCCTCGAATACACGGTCATGATCCTGATGCCCTTGCTGACGATAACCCTCACCCGCAGAAACTTCAGCGACTACGGCTTGGTTGTGCGCGATCTCCGCTATCACCTGAGCATCGTCTCGACCCTGTTCTTTCCGTTTGCAATGGCCAGCGCAGCCATTGCTTGGGTGAATTATCGCCAGTGGCATGGGGCGCTGATTCTGAGCATCGTTCAAATCGCGCTGCTCTTCTTTTCCGCCGCATTGTTACGCAATCCTGCTCTCGCGGCCCAGCGCACACTCCTGCTCGGCGGCATTTTCTTGACGATCGGTTTTGAACCGGCTGGCGCTGCCCGGCTGGGGAATGCTCTATCGGCGCTGATTTTTTACATCCTCTTTCTGGGCGTGGGGGAAGAACTGCTCTTTCGCGGTTACATTCAATCCCGATTGCAGGTTGCCTTTGGCCGGCCGTTCCGCTTTTTTGGCGTGGAGTGGGGCTGGGGTATCGTCGTGGCAGCCATCCTGTTCGGGGCAATGCATTTTCTCAACGCCGCCAGCCTGTTGGACGGACACTGGCAGCCTGAGGGTTGGTGGGGGTTGTGGACTGGCTTCAGTGGGCTGGTCTACGGCTTCCTCCGCGAAAAAAGTGGCAGCATCGTGCCTCCCGCCATCCTGCACGGCCTGCCTCAGGCGATTGCGGCGGCCTTGCTGGGTTTGTAAAACAGCAGGAGGGAGACTTGAAAGCGCCCTCCAAAAGAAGAGGTAGAAAAATGGATAAAAAACGGTTCGCTCTCGTCATTTTTTCGACAGCGGCATGGTTGATCGGCTCTGTTTCGGGCTGCCAACCGCTGCCGCCGGCAGCAGTCATCACCCCCACTCCTACCGTCCCCTCGTCCTTTGTTCAACCAGACGGCGCTCTTCCCGCCGAAGACAACGGGATTACCAGCCCGGGTCAAGCGCCGGCCAACTCATCCGCGCCAGACTCACCGCCAGGTAGCGCCCAGAACACCACATCATCGCTCACCCCACCCTATGACATTTCTATCGGCTTCAACATGGGAACGCGCTCCTGCAACTATGATACGGCCGGGAATTTTTCGCGGCTGGCATGGGTATCCATGTTCGAAAACGTGCGCTTCACGGCCCCACCGCCCGCATGGACGGGTGAAACACCCTTCGAAAGCGAGCTGATCGGCGAGGACAGTTCCCTTTCCGAATTGGCCGACTATGCCTTTTGCTGGACATGGGAGAGCGATGCGGTCTACGACTGCTTTGTGACCGAAGGCCCCAATCCTTTCCTCGCCAATCTGGACGTTTTTCTGCCATCTCCCGAAACGGAGGAATGGCAGCAGCGCTGGATGACCGTCGCGCCTTTGGCAACCGACCCAATCGACCGCGCAGCCGACCTGTACCTGATTTATGAAATCTCCTATCCCGACGAAGCCAGTCCCGAGGAACAAATCATAATTCGAGCGGGCGATGGGCACTTGGGTGATTGCGACATGCTGGGCGGCCCGAACGTGTGGCTTCCCCATCTGATATTCCCCATCCCCTGGCAGCGGCTGATGAAGGGAGAGGAGTTCATCCAGGACTTCGTCGGAAGCCCTGAAGATTACGAGGTATGGGGGGATGTTCCCGGCCTGAAATGGACGGTGCACTTTGTCCCCTCCGACACCAAATGATCTTGCCGGCTGAAGCCGACAAAATACTGAGCTGCAGCCCAATCACACCGCTTCGCTGGTTTCGCAGAGTTCCCGGTTTTGGGAAGATGGATTGTTCACAGATGTTTGTTTCTGAAAGACGGTTCGTTTATACTATATTTTCAGAAGAGCCGCATTGGTACTTGAATGTTTCAGGTAGAAATACAGGATAACATGCTTTCCAGGATTAATTGTGTGCGGCAAAACGGAAGCGTATCAGGACTCGGTAATTTAAAAGTTGGGCGGCTTTTGTCCCTTCTACCGTCAGTTCGTTTGTCACATTATCCGCAAGTTCAACACAGGAGACTTTTTATGAATACCCTCACTGGACAACCATTGCACGTTACTATCCAAGATTTAAGGCCTATTCTTATTGCGTACACGTCTTGCGAACTACAGCAGGCAACTGGCAGTTACAACGAGCAGATTCGGGGTGGCTTTCAACGGATAAAAGATTGGGCTCAACAAAATGGTTATGATCTGTCAAAACTAAAATTAATTGGTGTTCCACGCACTTACGACACTCAATTAGTCGGTTATGAATGTGCCCTAGAACTTCCAGAAGTCATTTCCCAGCTTACACCAGACGTGCAAACAAAACAATTACCGGGTGGACGTTATGCGGTCTTGTCACTCGAGAAGGATTCATCCATTATTGGAGAGGCGATTGGGCGTTTTTTTGCGGAGTATGTACCACAACATCAACTTGTCATAGATACGCAACGATCCAGTTATGAAGTTTACTACGAGCGCACAATGGACTTTTGCGTTCCACTTGAATAATGAGACAATCATAGCGATTGTTCGCGAAACTAATCACAGGAGAAGGCAATGTTTCGATATGCCGTACCAAAATTCCCCGCTGCAAATGTACAAGCTTCGGTTGAATTCTACAAGAATAAAATGGGATTTCGTGAGTTATTCAACTACGGCGATTATGCGGCTGTCAAGCGGGACGCCGTAGAAATCCATCTTTGGG
>FWWL01008107.1_pt1 | contig 13735 bp, 11 predicted proteins | sample 2228331 | NCBI WGS metagenome assembly FWWL01 (sample SAMEA103939775, study PRJEB20133) | metagenome | reverse complement strand
GGCGTCCCCGTAGGGGGACGCCAGGCTATAAGCCCATCAGAGGCGATTTCAATCGCTATGAGTAGGCAGTTACGATTCGACGACTTTCAACACATCGGGTATAATCCGCCGTAATGGGTGACAGCTATGACGAAAAGGTGGGTGGTATGAACATCGTGTTAGCTTCTCAATCCCCGCGCCGACGGGAGATGCTCGCCTGGTTAGGGGTGCCCTTTGTGGCCGCCTCCGCCCAGGTGGACGAGACGCCGCAGAATGGCGAAGCTCCGCGCGCGCTGGTGGTACGCCTGGCGCAAAGCAAGGCGCGCGCGCTCCAGGATACTGCCGGAGCGTACGTGCTGGCCGCGGACACCATCGTCGTGCTGGGTAATGGAGTTCTGGGCAAGCCGCGCGATGCTAACGAGGCGCGCGAAATGTTAATCGCGCTACGGGCTCAGCCCCACCAGGTGCTGACCGCGATCACTCTGCATTATCCAGATGGCGAGGTCACGCGCGTGGTAGAAGCGCAGGTACGGATGCGCGCGTACACCCTGGCAGAGCTTGAGGCTTACATCGCTACCGGCGATCCCATGGACAAGGCCGGGGCTTACGCCATCCAGCACCCGGACTTCAGCCCTGTCTCCCACGTTGACGTGTGCTACGCGACGGTCGTCGGGCTTCCCCTGTGCGCCGTGAAAGCAGCTTTAAACGCCGCGGGGGTTGAGGTGAGGAGCCACATTCCCACCCTGTGCCTACGACACTTCGGCTATCACTGTCCGCGCGTGGACGAGGGGGATGTAGCATGACACGGCGCCTGTTCATCGGCCTCATCCTGCTGGGCGTCCTGGTTGGCTGTACACCGCTAGCGACGCCAGGCGCTTCCCCTGTGCCCCAGGGGACTCCTTCTCCCACCGCCACCCTGGACGTGCTGGAATCGGAGGTGATTGGGCGCGCCTTCCTCAACGCCTGGCAACAGGCAAATTACCCCGCCATGTACGAACTGGTCGCCCCGGCGCGCCGCGCCACCCTGGATCAGGCCGGCTTCGAGAGCGCTTATCGCAACGCACTCATGGCCACCGGCACGGTGAGCATGACGATCACGCCCCAGCGCATGATCCTGGATGGCGAACGGGGGCGCGTGGAGTTCAGCGAGGCCTGGCACACGGCCCTTTTCGGCACGCTGGAGAGCAGCAACACGCTGTACCTGGTCAAAAACAACGGGCGCTGGTGGGTGGATTGGGACCGCGCCGCCATCTGGCCCGACCTGGCGGGCGACCTGGCGTTCGCTGTGGACTATCAAACCCCGCCGCGCGCCAACATCTATGACCGCGAGGGCGCGGGCCTGGCGGTACCGAGCACCATCGTCACCGTCGGGGTTGTGCCCGAGCGCATCCAGGACGAGGCTGCCGTGCTGGAAGCGCTCAGTTACGTGCTCAATCAGACGCCGGAAAGTATCCGCGCGCGTTACGCGGGGCAGCCCGCGTCGTGGTTCATTCCCATTGGGGAAATTGACGGGGACACGAGCCTCAGCTACAACACGCTGTTGAGCCGGGCGGGCATCGAGCGCCGCGAAAGGACGGGGCGCGGCTACCCGCTGGGCGGCGTGGCCGCGCACATCGTGGGGTGGATCGCGCCCATCCCGCAGAGCGAGAGCGAGCTCTATCACAGCCGTGGCTACCAGGCGGATGCGCTGGTCGGCGTGGCCGGACTGGAGGCGTGGGGAGAAGCTATCCTCGCCGGACGCAACGGCGGGCGGCTCTACCTGGTGGACGCCGATGGGGCTTACGTGCGCACCATCGCTGAGCGCCGTCCACAACGCGGGCACGCGATCTACACCACGCTGAACCGCGCCTGGCAAGCCCAGGCGGAGTCCCTGTTGCGGCAGACAGGACGTGGCGCGGCGGTGGCGCTGGATGTGAAAAGCGGCGCGGTGTTGATGATGGCCAGCAGCCCCGGCTTCGACAACAACGCCTTCCTCAACCTGGCTCAGCCGGAGTTGCGTCAGGTGATTCTGAACGATCCGAGCCGTCCCTTGCTCAACCGCGCCACGCAGGGTACCTATCCCGCCGGGTCTACCTTCAAGATTGTGACCATGGTCGCAGCTTTAGAGGGTGGCGGGTTCACGCCGGAAAGCACTTTCTATTGCGGGGGCTACTGGGATCGCCTGGGTAGCGCGAATCGCAAGGCCTGCTGGACCGCACACGGGGCACTGACCCTGCAAGATGCGCTCATCCAGTCGTGCAACACCACGTTTTACGATGTCGGGCTGCGGTTGGACAGCCTGGATCCGAACCTGTTGCCGAGCTATGCGCGCGCCTTCGGCCTGGGACAGCTCACCGGCATCCAGGAGATCCCCGAAGTGGCGGGCCTGGTACCGGATGCCGATTGGAAATTCAACACGCTGTTTGAGCGCTGGACCAGCGGGGACTCGGTCAACCTGGCGATTGGGCAGGGGCATCTGCTGGTCACGCCGTTGCAGATGGCGCGCATGATGGCCGCGATTGCAAACGGGGGCACGCTTTACCGTCCCTACCTGGTAGATCGGGTAGTGGCTGCGGACGGGCAGGAGATCATGCGCACCCAGCGCGCTCCGACGGGGCAGATTCCCATCAGCGCAGCACATTTGGAGAGCATCCGCGCCGCGCTCCTCGCCGTGACCCAGGCGCCCATGGGCACGGCCACGCATCGCTTCCAGGGCCTGACCATCCCAGTAGCGGGGAAAACGGGAACCGCCGAAGCGCCGGGTGTGGATGCCAAACCCCACTCCTGGTTCGTGGGCTACTTCCCGGCTGATGATCCCCAGATCGCTATGGCCGTGGTGGTGGAAAACGCGGGCGAAGGGTCAACCGTGGCGGCCCCGCTGTTCCGTCAGTTGGTGGAGGCGTACTACGGGATGACGATCACGCCCCTGCCCACTCCGGTGCCGGAACCGTAGGCGTTACAGGCCCCTACTCACCCTTTGTGATGTTATATTTTGTTACATTGTGTGATATTCTGTTATTTTGCGGAGCAAAGCATTGACACCTCAGGCCGGTTTAACTATAATCAGACTGGTGTGAGGGTATGATGCTCAAAAGTGAACGCAGCGCTTTCATCCTGAGTTATATCGAACAGCACGGAAGTGCTCGCATTCGAGATCTGGCCGCCATGTTGGAGGTCAGTGAAATGAGCATCCGCCGTGACCTGACGGAGCTGGAGCTTTCTGGCCACGTGCAACGGGTCCATGGGGGTGCGGTTGCCCGGCGCGATAAAATCGCCAGCACCCAGTTTCCTCCCTACGTCCAGCGCATCGCCGAAACAGCAGCACATTTACTTCCTGAAGAAGGGGTATTGTTTCTGGGAGCGGGGCTCATCACGCGGGAGTTGGCGCTCCATCTACCGCGAAGCGCTCAGTACACCATCTTGACAAACAGTCTCAAAGTCGCCTGTCAGGTTGCCCAGCAAGGGCATCACACCCTGCACATCCTGGGCGGGATTGTGGAAGATGGCGATACGATCCAAAGCGAAACGCGCCGTTTCCCCACATCAGGCATAGACTGGGCCATCCTGGAGACAAACGCTTTAAATGCGGCACGGGGTCTGGCGCACGCCGACAAGGCCTCAGCAGCTCTGCTGCGCGCGGTGCTCAAAGTCGCCGCGCAAAAAATGGCACTCCTCGCGCCGGACGCATTAGGGAACAGCGGCGGCGAGCTCGTCGCCCCGATAGAGATGCTCGATGTCCTGGTCACAGGGCGGGAAGCGCCGACCGCGGTGTTGTGGGATTTGAGCGAAGCCGGTTTACGTTTCGTTCTCGCATAACACTCAATTTTAGCTCAAGAAAGGAGTTTTTGTATGGCCAGTGTAACCTATCGTCACGTTTACAAGCGGTATGGGGATGTCATCGCCGTCAACGACCTGAACCTCGAAATCGCCGATAAGGAATTCATGGTCTTCGTCGGCCCTTCCGGTTGCGGTAAGAGCACAAGCCTGCGCATGCTGGCGGGCCTGGAAGAGATTTCCGAGGGTGAGATCTACATTGGCGATCGCAAGGTCAATGATGTCCCCCCCAAGGATCGCGACATCGCCATGGTCTTCCAGTCCTACGCGCTGTATCCGCACATGACGGTGTACGACAACATGGCCTTTGGCCTGAAGCTGCGCAAGGTCCCCAAGCAGGAAATTGATCGCCGCGTGCGCGAAGCCGCCAAGATCCTGGGCATCGAAAACCTGCTTGACCGCAAGCCGCGCCAGCTCTCCGGTGGTCAGCGCCAGCGTGTGGCGGTGGGACGCGCCATCGTGCGCGAGCCGAACGTCTTCCTGATGGACGAGCCGCTCTCCAACCTGGATGCGAAGCTGCGCGTGCAGGCGCGCGCGGAGATTTCCAAGCTTCATCAGCGCCTGGGCACCACCTTCATCTACGTCACGCACGACCAGACCGAGGCCATGACGATGGGTACGCGCATCGCCGTGATGAAGGATGGTATCCTGCAGCAGGTAGATACGCCGCAGGTGCTCTACGATGCCCCGGGTAACATCTTCGTGGCCGGCTTCATCGGCAGCCCCGCCATGAACTTCTTCGATGCCACGCTGGTGGAAGAAAACGGCGTGATTTACGCGGACTGCAAGGACTTCCGCGTGCCGACGCCGACCGAGCGCAAGGCCATCTACAAGCCCTACCTGGGCAAGGAAGTAGTGCTGGGCATCCGCCCCGAACACATCCACGATCCGCAGTACACGCCGCAGGGCATCACCCCCGCGCTGGTCACGGCGAACGTGGAAGTGACCGAGTTGATGGGTAACGAAGTGATCGCCTACTTCGCCACCGAGCGCACGCAATTCCTGGGCCGCTTCGATCCGCGCACGCGCGTCCACATCGGCATGCGCACCGAGGCCGCCTTCGACGTGAGCCGCATTCACCTGTTCGACAAGGAAACCACGCGCGCGATCCGCTAAACCCTCAAGTCAGACGCGCCAGGCTGCCCGGCGGGAGGCCCTCCGGGCAGCCTGTTTCTTGATGTAGATGCCCCCGTCCAACGCCCCCCGAAAAAGAGTACATTTTGCAAAAGTTGCAAAGTGTGCTAAGCTTTTTTGCGCAGGTTGAGGCTGAAGTCAACCCACTGCCTGGCAGTCCTGCCTGAATAAGGAAGGGATGGACTTGAGGCTCAAGCCTTCACCCGCCATAAACTTTCACTGCATTCTAAGGAGGAGTCATGCCATACGTCACTTTGCGTGGAAAGCAAATGTTCTACGAGGAGCACGGCACGGGCTTTCCGGTGCTCTTCGGCCACAGTTACCTGTGGGACGCAGCGATGTGGGCCCCCCAGGTGGAGGTGCTCTCCAAGACGTACCGCTGTATCGTGCCGGAACTATGGGGCCACGGGCGTTCTGATCCATTGCCCGCCATTCCCACCAGCCTGGATGAGCTGAGCGAGGACTTCTGGGCGTTGACGCAGGTTCTGGGGCTGGAGCGCTTCGCCGTGATTGGTCTCTCGGTCGGCGGCATGTGGGCGACCCATCTCACGGTCAAACACCCCGAAGCCGTGGCCGCGCTGGTGATCATGGACTCGCACGTCGGAGACGAGCCGCCCGCAAGCCAGGCACGCTTCTTCCAGATGCTGGACGCCGTCGAACGCGCGGGCATGATTCCCCCGCCCATCGCCGAAGCGACGGCGCCGTTCTTCTTCGCCGATGTTACCCTCATGAACAAGCCTGAGCTGGTGCAGGCGTTCAAGGCAAAGCTGGTGGCCACGCCACGTGAGACGATCCCAAGCATCGTCGCTCTGGGACGGGCCATCTTCGGGCGCACCTCCATCCTGGATCGCCTGCCCGAAATCCGCGTGCCGACCCTGTGCGTCGCTGGCGAACAGGATCGCTCACGTCCGCCCCATGAAGCCGAGGCAATGGCAGCGCTCATCCCCAATGCGCAGGTGGCGATCGTCCGCGAGGCGGGTCACATCTGCACTCAGGAGCAACCCGAAAAGGTCACGCAATTGCTGGCCGATTTTCTGGCGCGCGCCCTGGCCTGAGCCGCCCCATAGCGTCCTGCTAGCTCACGACGAGGCGAGAGATTCTTTCTCGCCTCGTCCTCTTTACTCTCCCGCTAAACGTGGTATCATCAAGCCCGGAGCATTTCAAACTGGAGGCAGCACACCATGAAAACTATCACCGTCATTGGCGTAGGCTATGTCGGCCTGGTCAGCGGCGCCTGCTTCGCCGACCTGGGCAACCGTGTCATCTGTCTGGATGTGAACGAAGAGCGCATCGCCAACTTGAAGCGCGGCGTGCTTCCCATCTACGAGCCGGGGCTTGAGGAACTGGTGGCGCGCAATGTCCAGGCCGGGCGCCTGCACTTCACCACGTCGTATGCCGAAGCGGTGAAGGATGCGGAGTTCATCTTCATCGCGGTGGGTACGCCCTCCGCCGTGGACGGCCAGGCTGACCTGCGCTATGTGCGCATGGCCGCGGAGGCCATCGCCGACGAGCTCGATCATCCGGTCATTATCGTGAACAAGTCCACCGTGCCGGTTGGAACCGGTGACTGGCTGGCGGATGTGATCCGCAATCACCGGCCCGATGTGCCGCCCTTCTCTGTCGTCTCCTGCCCCGAATTTTTGCGCGAGGGCTCGGCCATCAGCGATTTCATGAACCCGGACCGCATCGTGTTGGGATCGGCGGACCGCGACGCGGCGGAGCGCGTGGCGCAGTTGCACCTGCCCTTGCGCACCACCATCATGGTGACGGACCTGCGCACCGCGGAGATGATTAAATACGCCTCTAACGCCTTCCTGGCCACCAAAATTTCTTTCATCAACGAAATCGCCAACATCTGCGAGGCCCTGGGAGCGGACGTGAAAGAGGTGGCGTTCGGCATGGGGCTGGATAAGCGCATCGGGCGCCACTTCCTGGATGCCGGTCTTGGCTGGGGCGGCTCGTGTTTCCCCAAGGATGTGAAAGCGCTGGCCTACATGGCCGAGACGCATGGGCGTCATCCGCACCTGCTCCACGCGGTGATGGACATCAACGCCGATCAGCGCCTGAGCGTCGTGCGCAAGCTCAAGGAGCTGCTAGGGAATGACCTGCAAGGCAAAGTGGTGGGCCTGTTAGGGCTGGCGTTCAAGCCGAACACGGACGATATGCGCGACGCGCCTTCAATTGATGTTGCCCGCTCCCTGCAACGCGAAGGGGTGCGCGTGCGCGCCTATGATCCCGTCGCCATGGGAAACGCGCGCGCGATCCTCCCCGAGGTTGAGATGCGCGAGAGCGCTTACGACGTAGCGGAAGGGGCGGACGCGCTGGTGCTGGTCACCGAGTGGAACGAGTTCAAGAACCTGGATCTGGCGCGCATCCACGACATGATGCGCAGCGCCGTGCTCATTGACGGGCGCAACGTCTACGACCCGGCTTACGTGCGCTCACTGGGCTTCAAGTACCGCGCCATCGGACGCGGTTATGATGGGAAAGGTGTCATTCAGGAGGTGCTGTGAATCTACTGAAAACCACGCTCGATAATGGCCTGACCATCCTCATTCGCGAGGTGCATACCGCGCCCGTCGCCAGTGTGTGGATGTGGTACCGCGTCGGCAGCGGGGATGAGCTACCCGGCAAGACGGGCATCGCGCACTGGGTTGAGCACATGCTCTTTAAGGGCACGGAACGCTGGCCCGAAGGCGCCGCGGACGAGGCGATCGCCCGTGAAGGGGGTGTCTTCAACGGCATGACCTGGCTGGACTTCACCACCTTCTACGAGACCCTGCCCGCGGAAAAGATCGCCCTGGCCCTGGACATCGAAGCCGACCGCATGGCCAACGCACGCTTTACGCCGGAAGAGGTGGAGGCGGAACGCACGGTGATCCTCAGTGAGCGTCAGGGTGCGGAGAATAACCCCCTTTTCCAACTGGAAGAAAAACTCATGGCGGCGGCGTTCCAGGTGCACCCCTACGGCCATGACACACTTGGCTCGGTGGAGGATCTGCGCCGCATGACGCGCGACGATCTCTACGCCCATTACCGCGCCTTTTACCGTCCCAACAACGCTGTGCTGGCTATCGCCGGCGACTTCAACGCGGGCGAAATCGAGCGCCTCACGGAACGCTACTTCGACTCCCTGGAGGGCGGCCCACCTCCCGAACGCCCCAACGTGACGGAGCCCCCGCAAACCGAGGAGCGGCGCGTGGAGGCCCAGGGCGAGGCGGATGTGGATTACCTGATCGAACTGTACCACGCCCCCGCTGCCACGCATCCCGATTTCTTCCCCTTGACCGTGCTCAACGCCATTCTGGCCGGCGGATCGGGGCTTGTGGTCGGCGGCGGCGGCCTTTCCAACCACACCAGCCGCCTGTACCGCGCGCTGGTGGAGCGCGACCTGGCCATAGACGTGACCGGGGCGCTCTATCCCACCCGCGCGCCGGGGATGATCACCTTCTCGGCAACCGTACATCCCGACGCAAAGCTGGACCAGGTCGAACAAACCCTGCACGACGAGCTGGCAAGAATCCAGGAGGAAGCGGTGAGCGTGGCTGAGCTGGAAAAGGCCAAACGCCAGGCACGCGCGCTCTTTGCCTACTCCAGCGAGAGCGTCACCAACCAGGCCTTCTGGCTGGGCTACAGCGAGATGTTCGCCCAATACACCTGGTTCATCAACTACCTGCGCCGCCTGGATGCGGTGACCGCCGAGGATGTGCTGCGCGTGGCCCAGACGTACCTGCGTCCCACCCAGCGCACGGTGGGATGGTACATCAGCAAGGCCAAAAACGGCCTCGCCTGAAGGCCCTGCGACCCAGGTTTACGCACTGTAGCAAACCCTTAAGCGGAGATACGGGGGCCGTATCTCCGCTTTTTTGCGTTTGACTTTTTGCCATTCGGCGTTAAACTCGTGATGTGACCGGTAACAACACATCCCTGGAGGCTCTTGTGACGTACAACGCAGGCTTTATCGCATTGGGCCGCCCGACGTTCGACGTGACGCTGGCGCAGGAGGTCATGCAGCAGGCGCGCGCGCACCTGGAAACGGCGGGATTCACGCTGTATGGCCCCTCCACGCTCGTGATGAGCGCCGAGGAAGCACGCGCGGCGGCAGAAGCACTGCGCGCCGCCCCGCTCGATGTACTGGTGCTCTTCCAGGCGACGTTTGCGGATAGCAGCATGGCGCTCGCGCTGGTGGAGGCGTTGGACGCGCCCATCCTGCTCTGGGCGGTGCCGGAAGCGCGCAGCGGTGGACGCCTGCGCTTGAACTCATTCTGCGGCATCAACCTGGCGGCACACAGCTTGAAGCGCGCCGGTCGTGTGTACGATTACGTCTACGCCCCAGCGGACGATGTGCAGGCGCGCGAGCGCGTGCGCGTCTGGGCCCAGGCCGGCCAGGTCTACCGCCGCCTGCGCCAGACGCGCATCGGGCGTTTCGGCGAGCACCCGGCGGGCTTCGATCCCTGCCGCCTGAACGCGGAGAGTTTGCGCGCCACCTTCGGGGTGGAGGTGGTGAGCTACGCCCTGCCGGAGCTGTTCGCGCAGGTCCAGGCAGCCGCGCCGGAAGCCGTCGAGGCGGTGTGGCAGGCCCTGCAGGGGCGTTTGCAGGGGTTGAAGGGGTTGGATGCGTCCGCGGTGCGCCGCACGCTGGCCGCTTATCTCGCCCTGCGCGCGGAAGCGCAGCGCGCCGGCCTGGCGGGACTGGCGGTGCGCTGCTGGCCGGAGTTCTTCACGGAGCTGGGTTGCGCCGCCTGCGGCGCCATGTCCATGCTCAGCGATGAACAGTTTCCCTGTAGCTGCGAGGCGGACATCAACGGCACGGTGACGCAACTGATGCTGCAGTGGCTCAGCGGGGAGCCGGCGTTCGGCACGGATGTGGTGGCTTTCGATGAGGCGGAGGATGTGGCCGTGGTGTGGCACTGCGGCCTGGCGCCGCTCAGCATGGCCGATCCGCAGAGCGCCCCGCGCGGCACCATCCACTCCAACCGCAAGCTGCCCCTGTTGCTGGAGTTCCCGCTCAAGCCCGGCGTGGTGACGCTGGCACGCCTGCACGAGGGGCCACAGGGATGGCAACTGGTCGTGGGCCGTGGGGAAATGCTGCGCGCGCCCCTCAGCTTCAGCGGCACGTCCGGGGTGCTGCGCTTCGAGCGCCCGGCGCGCGCCGTGATGGATAGCATCATCCACCTGGGCCTGGATCATCACGTGAGCCTGACTTACGGCGATGTGCTGGAGCCGCTGTTGCTGCTGGCACGCCTGTGGGGCATCGAGGTGATCCGGTTGTAGGTGTGCGATTAAGAAATTTGTTAAACAAACCTATTTAGACAACCCTATAAGGAAGATCGTCCATGGCAAAGAAAGATTTATTGCTAAAAGGGTTACTTCTGATAAACACCGCTTTGCTACTTTTCATTGGTGGGTTATATACTTTCTCTGTTATTTATTTTGCATCAGCTCGAGTTTAGACAAATGGCTCTTCCCTGACGTGGGGGTCAGGGTCGTGAATAGCACCTTACCAATCGAAAATCAAGCGGTTTGTGCGTTCAAAGTGCCTTTTCAGACGATGGAGTGGCGCATTTTGGGTGTTCTGGGGCGCCCAGGAAGCCAACCTGGGGGTTTTCCGCGCGGTTTTGGATGACGGGAAGGTGTGCCAATCAGCGCGAAAATGGGTTTGAAACTCTGCCGCACCCGCTGCGGGGTCAGACGCTTTTGCGGTTTTTGCCAGGGCAAAGGCACGTCTTCGACGATGGGGCGCGCCAGAAAGAGTATCCAATGCACCAGCATGACCAGTTGCGTCCAGGTGTCGCCGGTCTCGGCGCGTGGAAAGCGCGGCAGGGTCCAGCCCAGAGTTTCTTTGCGGAAGCGCGTACCCGGCTCGACAGGCCAGCGATGGGTATAGGCATTCCAGATCGTGTAGGCGGTAATCGGAATGTCGGGCGGGCTCTCGACAGGTGGCAGCCAGGCATACCAGACGGCTTCCGGCGGCTGGGCTCGTTCCAGGTGGATGCTGGCGCGCACGACATCATAGACCAGGGTGGGCGCTTTGCGTTCATGCAGGCTGTTCCAGCGCTCCAGGCGTACCTTTCCGAAACGCTTGTCTTCCAGTTCCAGGACTTCGTCGGAAGGCCCCCAGGTGCTTGGGTTTTGAAAGGCGAAGCGCTCCCCATGGATGCGCGGTCGCCCACGGCGTAGAGCGTCGGGCACTGACGCAGAGCGGTAGAGAACGCGGTCGCGCCGCAGACGGACAACCATGCCGATCCGCAAGCCTTGTACCTGGGTCAGGAAGCCCGCATGGCCGTATTTGCCATCGGCCACGACGATGTCGAGCGCCTTCGTGCAGGGCGCTCGCTGTCGAGCCAGTTCCCGAACCTGTTCCCCACCCACTTCCTGGGCTGTCTTGCGGCTGGAGATGCGCCGCGTATCCACTGGCAGTGACCAGCTGGAATGCTCTTCCGCACACCATTCCAGTAGGGAGTACGGATAGCCGACGGTCACCGTTCCACCGTTCACCGCACTGGACGCCTGGTGGACATACTGCAGGTCTTCCAACACCCACCCGCGTGGACGGGGCCAGCAGGAACTATCCAGCGGGAATACGCATATCCCTTCCTGGGGTAATTGCTGAACCACCAACGCCCGCAGCGCATCGAGATCGATCTTGCCATCTTCCACAGCCGCATACAGGCTCGGCCACCTGCGCTGGAAACGCTCGCTCTGGCTCAGCATGACAAACGAAGAACCCGCCCCGCTGGCCAGCAAAGCGTCCAGCGCGTCAAACAAGGCGTCGCGCCGACGGACAAAAACCTGCCCATACACCGCTTGACGAAATTCGATAAGTTTGTTAATGTTCTCTTGGGTAGACGCTTGTGTTTTCATAACCCCAAGTATCTACCAAAGGGCGGTTTTTTTCAAGGGCAGAACCGCCCTCAATTTTGTCTAAACTCGAGAAAACCCGGCACCCGAGTGCTTTCAGCGATAAAATGACTTTTTCAGGAGGTCCAAAGGCACATGCATCCCGATGAGCTGGCCTTTTTGCAGGCCAAAGCTAAAGAAATCCGCAAGATGACCCTGGACACGATCGGCTACCTGGGGGTGGGCCATGTGGGCGGGGCACTTTCCATCATAGAAGCGTTGACAGTGCTCTACTACCGCCACATGCGCGTGGATCCCACCCAGCCGCGCTGGCCGGAACGCGATTGGCTGGTCCTTTCCAAAGGCCACGCCGGCCCGGCGCTGTACAGCGTGCTGGCGGATAAAGGCTTTTTCCCCAGGGAGTGGCTGCACACGCTGAACCGCGGCGGCACGTCCCTGCCGAGCCACTGCGACCGCAACCTGACGCCGGGCGTGGATATGACGACCGGTTCGCTGGGCCAGGGGCTTTCGGCTGCAGTGGGCATCGCGCTGGGCCTGCGCTTGAGCAAGCTGCCAGGGCGTGTCTATTGTATCCTGGGCGACGGCGAAAGCCAGGAGGGCCAGGTCTGGGAGGCGGCGATGGCGGCCCGTCAGTTCGGCGTGGATAATCTGACCGCGCTGCTGGATTACAACAAGCTGCAGATTGATGGGCGCGTTTGCGATATCATGAACATCGAGGATGTATCGGCGAAGTGGCAGAGTTTTGGCTGGCGTGTCTACCAGGTGGACGGGCACGCCATCGAGCAGATTGACGCGGCGCTGACCCTGGCGCGCTGTGGGTGCGGACCGGCGATGATTATCCTGCACACCGTCAAGGCCAAGGGGGCCTTTTTCGCCGAAGGCAAGGTGGAATCGCATAACATGCCGCTGGATTACGCCCTGGCTCAGGAAGCCATCCGCCGCCTGGATGAGGAGGAAGCATGAGCACCCCCGAAATGCGCAGCGTCTATACCCAAACCCTTATCCGCCTGGCGGAGACGAACCCCGATATTGTGCTGGTGGAAGCGGATCTGATGCGCGCCGCGGGCACCGGGCCGTTTAAGGAGCGCTTCCCCGAACGGACTTTCGATGTGGGTGTGGCCGAGGCGAATATGGTGGGCATCGCAGCGGGACTTTCGGCCACGGGCAAGATTCCCTTCGCGCACACGTTCGCCTGCTTCGCCGCGCGGCGCGTGTTCGACCAGTTCTTCATTTCGGCCAACTACGCGCGGCTGAACGTCAAGCTCGTGGGCAGCGATCCGGGCGTGACGGCGCGCTACAACGGCGGGACGCACATGCCGTTTGAGGATTTGGGCCTGATGCGCACCATCCCGCACCTGACGGTGTTTGAACCCAGTGATCCGGTGTCGCTGGCGGCGCTGATGGAGCAGAGCGCCGCGCGCTACGGGTGCAGCTACATGCGCCTGCACCGCTTCGCCGCGGCCCCGCGCTATGCCGCTACTCAACCCATCACGTTGGGGAAGGGGATTGTGCTGCGCGAGGGCGGCGACGTGACCCTTATCGCCATCGGCGTGGTGATGGTGGATGAGGCGCTGCGCGCCGCCGAGCTGCTGGACGCGGAGGGCATTCACGCCACGGTGGTGGATATGCACACCCTTAAGCCGCTGGATGCGGAGCTGGTGCTCACCTGCGCGGAAAAGACCGGCGCTATCGTCACCTGCGAGAACCATCAGATTACCAACGGCCTGGGGTCGGCGGTGGCGGAGGTGCTGGCGGAGTACCGCCCCACCCCACTGCGCCGCATCGGGGTGCGGGACGAGTTCGGCGAGGTCGGCCCGCAGGATTACCTGGTGCAGCGCTTCGGGCTACGTGCCGAGGACATCGTCGCTGCCGTCAAAAGCCTGGGGTGAAGGCGCCTGCGCGCGACGAGAGCTGAAACGCGAGCGTGAGCGCGCTTCGTCCCAAATGT
>FWWL01008106.1_pt1 | contig 13735 bp, 12 predicted proteins | sample 2228331 | NCBI WGS metagenome assembly FWWL01 (sample SAMEA103939775, study PRJEB20133) | metagenome | reverse complement strand
ACGCGGGGTTCCGGAGTCACAGGTCGATGGTACTTCACCCAGGCCCTGCCTTTGGCGGCATGGCTCGGCTACAGTATGTGGATAGCCCGCATGGCGTCAGGAAAGGCGAAACAGTCGAAACGGGGATCCAGGCAGCAGAACTCTTCGGGACCGGACCTCGGGGACCCTTCCCTTTACATCAACCGGGAGCTGAGCCTGCTGGAATTCCAGCGGCGCGTGCTCGAGGAGGCGCAGGACCCTTCCAATCCGCTTCTGGAGCGCGTCAAGTTCCTCTCCATTCTGGGCTCCAACCTCGATGAATTCTTCATGGTGCGCGTCGCCGGCCTGTATAGCCAGATGGAGTCCGGCATCCTGGAAACCGGGCCGGACGCGATGACGCCGGCGGCACAGCTGGAAGCCATCCGCAAGGTGTACGAGCGCCTGTTCGCGGATGCGCACAAGTGCCGGAAGGAGCTCTTTGCTGAACTGCGCCGCCACGGGATCCTGATTCTGGATTACAGCGAACTGTCCGAAGCGCAAAAGGAGGCGGCGCGAGCGTATTTCGACGATGTGATTTATCCGGTGCTGACGCCGCTGGCGTTCGATCCCGGCCGCCCTTTCCCGCATATTTCAAACCTGAGCCTGAACCTCGCCGTGCTGGTCCGCCACCCGAACGGCGAGCAGCGCTTTGCGCGCATCAAGGTTCCGGACACCATATCGCAGATCGTGCCGCTGCACAGGCCCCCGCACCGGCGATCGGGGCGGCCGCTGACGTTCACCTGGATCGAGCAGGTGATCATGGCGAACCTGTCGACGCTGTTTCCCGGGATGGAGATCCTCGAGGCCCATCCGTTCCACGTCACCCGGGACGCTGACATCGCGATTCAGGAGCTCGAGGCGGAGGACCTGCTGGAAAGCGTTGCGGAGAGCGTCCGGCAACGCCGCTTCGGCGCCGTCGTGCGGCTGAAGGTGCCGAAACGCATGCCGGATTCGATCCTCGAGATCCTGAAGACCAACCTCGAGATCGACGAAGACGCTGTCTACCGCGTGGAAGGCCCGCTGGCGCTCGTGCGCCTGAAGCACATCGCAGCGCTGGACCGGCCGGACCTGAAGGACAAGCCGTTCACTCCTGCTCCGCTGGGCGGCCTGGGCGAGGACGAGGACATTTTCGCGGCCATCCGCCGGGGCGACATCCTGCTGCACCACCCGTTCGACAGCTTTCAGCCCGTCATCGACTTCCTCAGGACAGCCGCCCGAGACCCCAACGTGCTCGCGATCAAGATGACGCTGTACCGCGTGGGGCCGAACGCGCCCGTGGTGGAGGCGCTGCTGGAGGCCAACGCGCGCGGCAAGCAGGTGGCTGTGCTCGTGGAGCTGAAGGCTCGTTTCGACGAGGAGTCCAACATCGAATGGGCGCGCGCGCTGGAGCGCGAGGGCGTCCACGTCGTTTACGGATTGCTGGGCGTCAAGGTGCACTGCAAAGTGGCGATGGTGGTGCGCCGCGAGGGGGCCAAGATCCGCCGCTACGTGCATCTCTCCACCGGCAACTACAACGCCGTGACCGCGCATCTGTACACCGACATCGGACTGTTCACCTGCGACGAGGAGATCGGCGCCGCCTGCACCGACCTGTTCAATTACCTCACCGGCTACTCCGCCCGCTCCGATTACGGGAAGCTTCTGGTGGCTCCCATCAACATGCGCGAGAAGTTCGAGGCGCTGATCCGGAGGGAGATCGCGCACGCCAAGGCGGGCAAGCCGGCGCGCCTGATTTTCAAGATGAACGCGCTGGTCGATCCGCGCATCATCCGGCTGCTGTACGAGGCATCGATGGCCGGCGTGCGCGTGGATCTGCTGTGCCGCGGGATCTGCTGTCTGCGCCCCGGCTTGCCGGGCATCAGCGAAAACATCCGGGTCACCAGCATCGTCGGGCGATTCCTCGAGCACAGCCGCATCTCTTGATTCAAGAAAGGCGGCGAGGAGGAGGTGCTGCTCGGCTCCGCGGATCTGATGCCCCGGAACCTGGACCGCCGCGTGGAGACGCTGTTTCCCATCGAAAAGCAGTCCCTGTTGCGATACCTCCGGGACCGGGTGCTCGCCGTGTACTTGAAAGACAATGTCAAGGCGCGCCGGATGAAGAAGGACGGAACCTATGAACGCGTGCCGCGGAAGGAAGACGAGAAGCCCGTCAACGCCCAGGAGCAACTGTTGAGGCTGAAATGCTCGAAAACGTCAACCTGAACCGCAAACTCGGGCGGGAGGCATGGGAGCGGGAGCTGCCTTCGCTGCAGCGGCGCCTGTTCGATCTGGAGAAAGCCTGCTGGGATCATGGCAAGTCCTCGATCCTCGTCTTCGAGGGCTGGGAGGCAGCCGGAAAGGGCGGGGCCATTTCCACGCTGACTGCCCGGATGGACGCGCGGGGCTTTCGCCTCTACACGATCACACCGCCGCGCACTTACGAGCAGGAGTACCCGTGGCTGTGGCGCTTCTGGTTGAAGGTGCCGAACCGCGGGGAGATGGCCATCTTTGATCACTCCTGGTACCGCCGGGTGCTCGACGACAGGGTGAGGAAGCTGGTTCCGAAGAAAGAGTGGCGCAAGGCCTACCTCGACATTGCCGAATTCGAGCGGATGCTGGCCGACGACGGCACGAAGATCCTGAAGTTCTGGTTCCACATCAGCAAGAAGGAACAGAAGAAACGGTTCGAGAAAATCTCCCGCGATCCGCTGGAAAGCTGGCGCATCACGAAGGAACACTGGAAGCAGCAGGAGCACTACGAAGACTGGCTGGAAGCCGCCGAGGAGATGCTCGAACGCACTGAGAGCGAATATGCTCCATGGACGATCGTCGAAGCCACTTGCCGCCGGTGGGCCCGCCGGAAGGTCTTCCAGACGACGATCGACGCTTTGGAGAAGCTGCTCGGCGCGGCCGCGCCCCCCGTTCAGGCGCCAAACGCGCGCGACGCCGAGCTGCGGCAGGTGATGAAAACGGTCAGCGGCGGAGAGAACGGAGGCGCCTGATGCTGAAGTCGCTGGATCTGACGCTGGCGTTGCCGCGCGACGAGTACATGGTGCAACTGGCGCGGAGGCAGATCCAGCTGCGCGAGCTGGGCTGGCAAGTGTACCAGCAGAAGCGCCCGGTGGTAATCGTGTTCGAGGGATGGGATGCGGCGGGCAAGGGCGGCACGATCCGGAGGATCACGGAGAAGCTGGACCCGCGCGGGTACACAGTGTGGCCGATCAGCGCGCCGGAAGGAGAAGACAAGACGCGCCATTATCTCTACCGTTTCTGGAGAAGGCTGCCCCCGCGCGGGCAGATCGCGATCTTCGACCGCTCCTGGTACGGGCGCGTGCTCGTGGAGAGGGTCGAGGGGTTTTGCTCGGAAGACGAGTGGCGGCGGGCGTACAAGGAGATCAACTCGTTCGAGCGGCAGCTCACCGATTTCGGCGCGATTCTCGCGAAGTTCTGGATCCACATCTCCCGCGACGAGCAGTTGCGGCGTTTCAAAGAGAGGCAGCGCACCGGATACAAGGCGTGGAAGCTGACGGCGGAGGACTGGCGCAACCGCGCCAAGTGGAACGCCTATGAGGCAGCCGTGGAGGAGATGGTGCTGAAGACGAGCACCCTGCGTGCGCCATGGCACCTGATCGAGGGCAACGACAAGTACTATGCCCGCGTCAAGGTATTGTCCACGCTTGTGAAGACTCTCTCCGAAGCGCTCGACTACGAGCCCGCGGATCCGCTGAAAAGGAAATGACCCTGCGCCTACCCGCCGCGGTTCTCATCGCCGCGCTTTGCCAAGCGGCCCCGCGGGGGCGTTTCGAACGCCGGGACTGGAGCGCCCCGGTGCCGTTGCCCCGCGGCGCCATGCTGGTGATCGGATTTCTGGGCGGCTGGGAGCGATGGGACGACGAACGGCGCGGAGTGCGGCGCCTGGCGCTGCGGCTGCGCGAATCCGCTCCGAGGGGCTTGTTCGTGGAGACGGTCTCGAATCACGACCGGAAACTGGTGCGGCGGATCGTGCTCGAAAGCCTGGACAGCGACCGCGACGGGCGTGTGAGTGAAGAAGAGACAAAATCTGTAGATCTTGTTTTTTACGGACAGAGCTTCGGCGGAGCGGCGGCAGTCTACCTGGCGCGCGATCTCGCCCGCCATGGCGTGCCCGTGCGGCTGACCGTGCAGGTGGACAGCGTGGGGCGCAGGGATCATCTGATTCCGTACAACGTGGCGCGTGCGTTGAATCTGTATCAGCGCGATCCGGGACCGATCCGGGGGGAGCCGGCGATCCGCGCCTCGGATCCCTCGCGAACGCAGATCCTGGGCAACCTTCCGTTCACGTATTTGTTCCGCCACGTGGACATGAGCGGGTATCCTGCGGTCGCCCGCCGCATCGGACTCTCGCACTAGAAGATGGACAACGACCCCGCCGTGTGGGCGATTGTGGAAGCCGCGATCCGTGCGGAAATCACGCGCTGGCAGACGGAGAGGAGTCCAGCTGCGCCATGAGCCGCTCCCGCTCACGCCGGTTCAACCGCGCCACGACGAGCTTCCACGAACGCACGATCCGCTCTTTCAGCTCGGGCGGCTGCATGGCATCCTGCGACTCCAGCGCCACCCACTTCGCCCGCGCCAGATAGGGCGCGGGTACGATGCCCGGGCGCTCCACCAGTTCGCCGAACTCCTCCTCTCCTGCTTTCAGCGACAGCCACACGCTACCCGGCTCGAGCGACACCACGCAAAACATCTTGCCCCCGGCTTTGAACACAAGATCCCCGCCCCACAGGATCTCTTCGGTGACACCCGGCAGCGAGAGGCATATGGTCCGCACCCATTCGGCATCCATGATGACTCCAAGTATAGGAAGCCGCAGTTGACCACCGTCTCACGCTCCCGTAGGATCAAGGCAGGCATGCATGGGCAGGGGAGCAGCGCGATGATGTGGCCGCGGTTGTGCGCAGCCATGCTGCTGGCTGCCGTATGGCTTCCGGCGCAGACCTACCCCGGCCAGTATCCTCCCGGGCAGTATCCACCCGGCCAATACCCTCCCGGGCAGTATCCGCCCGGTCAATACCCGCCGGGCCAATACCCGCCGGAAACGTATCCCTATCCTGCTACGCGCGGACCGGGCGGCATCCCGTTGCCGCGCGTGCCGTGGCCCAAGCGAAAATCGAAGGATGGCGCAAAGAAGGGCGAGATCGAAAAGTTCGAGGGCACGCTGCGGCGGATGTCGGAAAAGGAGCTTGTGCTCGAAACTCACGATCAGGGCTTGCTTCGCTTCCGCCTACTCGCGAAGACGCAGTTCAAGAACAGGAAAGGCGAGCCGGTGCGCGACTCGCTTCTCAAGCCCGGCGATCAACTGGAAGTGCAGTGCGATGCCATCGATCCGGAGACGGCAAGGACGGTGATCTACCTGCGCGAGGGCACACCCGCCGAACGGGAAGCGGCCTCCCGGCCCATGGATGGTGCGGCGCCGGAAGGAGCGCCTGCCGGTGTGGCTCCGGCGGCAAAACCGGCTGCCATGCCTGCAAAGCCCGCGGCGCCCGCGCAGCCTGAAGAGGAACCGGAGCCCGAGCCGGATCCCGTTATCGCCAAGGCTCGCGCAGCAGTGGCGGAGATGGAAGCTGCGATGCCGGATTTCCTGGTCGATCAAGTGGTCACGCGCTGGGCGAGCTTCAACAACGAGGCTTCATGGAACCGGATCGACGTGATCGAGGCGGAAGTCGCGTGGGCGGGCGGAAAGGAAGAGTACCGGAACTTGCGGCTGAACGGGCGTCCCATCCAGGGCGGACCGGAGACTACGGGGACGTGGTCGACGGGCGAGTTTCTCTCCACCGCATCCGACATCCTCAGCCCTGCCACGCGAGCGGCGTTCGTGCGTCTGGGAAGCGAAACCGTGGGCGGACGCCGCGCCGTGCTGTTCGAGTTCGCCATCCGCCCGGAACATTCCCACTGGGTTTTGGTTTCGCCGCAGGGCGGGCGCCTGAAGCCCGCGCAGAAGGGCCGGATCTGGATCGACGAGGAAACGCACCGCGTGTTGCGGATCGAGCAGAGAGCCGTCTCGATCCCTTCCTCCTTCCCGCAGGACAAGGCCGAGTGCACGGTGGAGATGGGCATGGTGCAGATCGGCGGCGCCTTCCTGCTGCTGCCGTTGCGCGCGGAGACGCGAGGCTGCGAGCGCGGCACGGTGAACTGCTCGAAGAACGAAATCGTCTTCCGCAACTACCGCAAGTTCGGCGCCGCATCCACGGTGGTGTTCAAATAAACCGGCCGAGGTGAAAGCCCCCTGGCCGCATCACGCGCACGGCGGAAAGCGGCCGCGCACAGGAACCTGACACCGGCTCCTGCCGGATCAGCGCTCCACGGGGAGGATCGACGTGAAGGCCAGCTGGTTGAAGCGCAGTCCGAGCACGCTCACCGGACCGCCGCTGGAAGAGAATTCGAGCACGCCGCGCTTGCCCAGAATCAGGCTCATCTCCGGACGGTCGCGGACTGCGAAGGCCTCTCGCTGCTTCGGGTTCAGGTTCAGCGTGAACGTGCCGATCTCGGCGCCCGAGGCGTCGCGGGCGCGCACGGTGACACTGACCGGCGCGGATCCCGGATTCAACACGGCCACGGCGGTGACGAAGTCGGTTTCGTCAAAGACGATGGTGGCGCCGGTGGATGTGCTCGATGAAAAAGGAACGACACCCTCCTGCGCGTTCACTCCTTGCAGGGCCTGGCGGAAGATTCCGTAGCCGATGACCGTGTCGGGCGCCTCGATGGCGATGGAGCCTTGCGTCAGTGAACCGGTGCTGGGAATTGAAACCACATCCGTGGCCCGCGGCCCGAGACTGACTTGCGTGGAAGAGGCGTTGATTCCTGGCACAGTGAGCGGCGAACCATCCGTCGCGAAAAACCTCACGGTTGCCTGGGCCGGCGCGGCCGCGGTGTTGTGCAGATAAACGAAGGTCGACCAGTTGCCCAGAGTGGGAGAGCTGCCGAAGGCGAGCTGCGGCAGCACTCGGGTGAGACCTGTTACGGGCGTACCGGGGGAAGCCGTGAAGGTTGCCGTGTAGATGCGGTCTCCTGCGGAAGTACCATCGCCGTTGGCGGCGTTGCCGGAGGCGTAGAAGATGACGTCACCGAATCCCGCGTCGGAGGGCGGCGTCCACTCCACCTCCCAGGAGACGGAATTCCTGACGCCGGGGCGAGTCCCGGTCAGGGTGTGCGTGACATACTGCAACCCCGCAGGCGGGTTGGCTGCGAACTGGGTTGTGTTTTCGATGATGCGAAAGCTGCCTGCCATCTGGCTGGGGTTGGAGGCGGCGCGCGCCGTGAGCGAAAATCCCCATCGCGTGGCATTGGGATCCGCCAGAGTCACTTTCACCTTCACCGCCTGGCCTGGCGCCCAGTTGGTGGCCCCGTCAAACCGGATCTGCAAACTGCCGGGCCCGCTGTTGGGTGTCCCTGCATGGCAGACGGCGCACGTCCCCTCGCCCGGCGCTCCCGTCACCTGCGGCTGAGCGCCGTTGCTGTTGGCCCAAACCGCGCTGGAGAACGCGAAGACTGCGATCCATCCCAGGTGGCGCGTCATGTGTCGACTGGCTCCTTGAAGTTGCTTTCTGCCGGCGAGGCCCCGATGCTGCCGGTCTTTCCCTATTTTGAAGCGCACAAGGAGGGCCGGGTTGCAATGAAGGCGTAAAAGTTCTGCAAACAGGCGCGGAACCTGCGCCCCTCGCCGGCAGCGTGATATTTTCATAGCGTATCCACACCGGGCAGGAGGCAGCATGAGGAGCTTGACGCGGCGTCACTTCTTCCAGGGTGCGACCATGGCGCTGGCGGCCACGCGCGTGGTGGGCGCCAATGACCGGATCCGGATCGGCGTGATCGGCCTCGGCGGGCGCGGGCGCGATCACGTCCAGTCCTTTCTCCAGATTCCGCAGGCGCAGATCACGGGCCTGTGCGATGTGAATCAGGCGGCGCGGGAGCGCGCGCAGTCGATTCTGGCCAAAGCAGGCGCCCCCAAGGCGGAAGAGTTCGTCGACATGCGAAAGATGTTCGACAGCAAGGAAGTGGATGCGGTGTCGATTGCGACGCCGAACCACTGGCATGCGCTGGCGACCATCTGGGCGTGCCGGGCGGGCAAGGACGTCTACTGCGAGAAGCCGGCCAGCCACAACATCTACGAGGCCTACAAGATGATCGAGGTGGCGCGCGAAACGAAGCGCATGGTGCAGATCGGCTCGCAGAGCCGCTCGACGCCGCACAAGATCCGCGCCATCCAGGAGCTGCACAACGGCATCATCGGCCCGCTCTACATGGCCAAGGGGCTGTGCTTCAAGCGGCGCCGCTCGATCGGCAAGACGCCGCCGGAGCCGGTGCCGCCGGGGCTTGACTGGGATCTGTTCCTGGGGCCTGCGCCGATGCGGCCGTATACGAAGAACCGCTTCGCGTACAACTGGCACTGGTTCTGGGACACGGGCAACGGGGACATCGGCAATCAGGGCATCCATGAGATGGACCTGTGCCGCTGGGCGCTGGGCGACATCGGTCTGCCGCAAACGGCCGTCTCCACGGGCGGCAAGTTCGTCTACGACGACGATCAGGAGACGCCCAACACGCAGCATGCGAGCTTCTCGTACGGTTCGAAACAGATCACGTTTGAAGTGCGAGGCTTGCTGACCGGACCCGAGGGCGGGCAGCCGGTGGGCACCTATCCGGTCGGCAACCTGTTCTTCGGCAGCGAAGGCTGGATGTGGCTCGACGAGCGGGGCTACCAGGTCTACAAGGGCGAGAAGAATGAACTGGTGGCGGACGTGAAAGCCGAGCGGGGCAAGAACACCACCGTGCTGCACATGGAGAACTTCCTGCATGCCTGCCGCACGCGCAACCACAAGGACCTGACGGCAGACATCGAGATCGGCGCCATCAGCGTGATCCTGGTGCACATGGCTAATGTGAGCTACCGCGTGGGACGGGTGCTGCACTGGGACGACGCGGCGCGCAACTTCGGCGCCGATGCCGAGGCCAACAAACTCATCTCGCGCGACTACCGCGCGCCTTATGTCGTGAGCTGAAAGGGGGCAGCCATGATCCAGGGCATCGAGCACACGGCGATCGCCGCTCCCGACCCGGGGGCGCTGGCGCAGTGGTACGTGGACACGCTCGGCTTCACGATCAACTACCGCGGCTCCACCGCGGTGTTTGTAAAGGCGCCGAACGGATCGATGATTGAGTTCATCCCCTCGGAAGGCGATCGCGGCCCCAATACCATGAAGACGCCCGGGCTGCGCCATCTCGCCCTGACGGTGGACGATTTCGAGGCGCAATACGCGCGGTTGAAGCAGAAGGGCGTGAATTTCCTGGGCGAGCCGAGCGAGAGCAAGGGCAACAAGGTGGTGTTCTTCACCGACCCCGAGGGCAACATCCTGCACCTGCTGCAGCGCTCCGCTCCGCTGCCGTAAGCGGCTCCGGGCCGCCCGTTCCACCGCCGGCGGGGCGCCCTGCGCCGTATACTGGAATAAAGGATACGAAGGTGCGAATCCGGGCGCGGATCACCGGCGCTGTGCAGGGCGTGGGCTTCCGCCCGCATGTATTCCGCATGGCCTGCAAGCATGGCGTCGCGGGCTTCGTGCTCAACTCGACGGCGGGCGTCGTGATCGAGGCGGAGGCCGCCAACGGGACCGTGTCCGCCTTTTTCGAAGAGTTGCGGCGGTCTCCTCCGCCCCTGGCGCGGATCGCCTCGTTCACCACGGAGCCCCTTCCTGACGCCGGCTACAAGGAATTCCGCGTCGAGTCGAGCGAGACGGAAGGCGAGGCGGAAGCCTTCCTGCCGCCCGACCTGGCGATGTGCGGCGACTGCCGGCGGGAGATCTTCGACCCGCGCAACCGCCGCTGCCGCTACCCTTTCACGACGTGCACGAACTGCGGGCCGCGGTATACGATTGTCGATTCCCTGCCCTACGACCGGCCCCGCACGACAATGCGCGACTTCCCGATGTGCTCCGCGTGCGAGGCCGAGTACCGCGATCCGCTCGACCGCCGCTTCCACGCGCAGACGAACTGCTGTCCGGCGTGCGGGCCGCAGATCGAGCTTTGGGCGCAGGACGGGCGGGTGCTCGCCCGGCGGGACGAGGCCTTGCATCAGGCGGCGCAAGCCGTGCGCGAGGGCCGCATCCTGGCGCTGAAGGGGATCGGCGGGTTCCATCTGGTGTGCGACGCCCGCAACCGTGACGCCCTGATCGAGCTGCGCCGCCGCAAGCGGCGCCCCGCGAAACCCTTCGCCGTCATGCTGCCGGAGCACGGGCATCCCCTGCTGCACACGCCGGCTTCGCCCATCGTGCTCGTCGAGAATACGCTGGGGCTGCCGGATGAGGTCGCACCCGGCAACCCGCTGGCCGGGGTGATGATCCCCTACTCGCCGCTCCATGCGCTGCTGATGGCCGAGCTGGGGTTCCCCGTGGTGGCGACGAGCGGGAATCTCACCGACGAGCCTATCTGCATTGACAACCGGGAGGCGCTGGAGCGGCTGGGAAGGATCGCCGATCTGCTCCTGGTTCACAACCGCCGCATCCTGCGCCCGGTGGATGACAGCATCGTGCGGGAGATCGATGGCGAGCCTGTCGTGCTGCGCCGGGCGCGCGGCTACGCACCGCTGCCCGTGGAAGCATCCGCTCTTCTGCCGGAACTGTTCGCCACCGGCGGGCACATGAAAAACACGGTGGCGTTCTCGCGCGGGCGCCGCGTGTTTCTGTCGCAACATCTGGGCGATCTGTCCACGCCCACGGCCGCCGAGAATCACCGTCGGATGACCGCGGATTTCCGCCGGATTTACGATGTGCGTCCGGCGGCTGCGGCCTGCGACCTGCACCCGGGCTATGCCTCCACGCAAACGGCGCGCGAGCTGGGAGTGGCTGTGCGCGCGGTGCAGCACCACGTGGCGCATCTCTTCTCCGCGGTGCTGGAGCACCGCCTCACTCCTCCCGTCTTTGCGGCGTCGTGGGATGGAACCGGGGCAGGGCCGGATGGAACGGTGTGGGGCGGCGAGTTTCTGCTTTGGGAGGGCGGCGTGGTCCGCCGCACGGGTCATTTGCGGCCCTTCCGGCTGCCGGGCGGCGAGCAGGCGGTGCGCGAGCCGAGACGCTCGCTGCTGGGTGTGGCGTGGGAGATGCAGCGGCTGGAGCTGGCGAGACCGCTCTTCACAGACGAGGAGTGGCGGGTGCTGCTGAGGATGCTCGAGCGCGGATTCCGTTCTCCGTGGACGACGAGCGCCGGCAGGCTGTTCGACGCGGCGGCGGCGTTGCTGGGGCTGTGCACGGCGTCCACATTCGAGGGCGAGGCCGCGATGCGCGTGGAGTTCGCGGCACGCGGGGCTGCCGGTGCGGAGGATGCGGTTCCATTGGAGGAAGACTGGGCGCCGCTGTTCGAGCGCCTGGCCGATCCGGGGCTGCCGGTGGCCGAGCGGGCGGCGCTGCTGCACGAGTCGCTGGCAGAGTGCATCGTACGTTCTGCCCGGCGGGCAGGAGTCGAGGAGGTGGTGCTGACGGGCGGTTGTTTTCAGAATGCGCGGCTGGCCGAGGCGGCGGCACGGCGCTTGCGCGCGGAGGGCTTCCACCCTCTGTTGCACCGCGAGGTTCCGCCGAATGACGGCGGGCTGGCAGCGGGGCAGCTGCTGGCAGCCGCATGGGAGGTGACGCTCGATGTGTCTGGCGATCCCGGGCGAGATCATCGAGATCCTGGGCGATGATCCGCTGACGCGCATGGCCCGCGTTTCTTTCGGGGGCGTGGTGCGCGAAGCCTCGCTGGCCTATGTGCCCGAAGCAAAACCGGGCGACTATGTTCTGGTGCACGCGGGCTTCGCCTTGCAGACGGTGGACGAGGCGGAGGCGCGCCGGACGCTGGAGCTGCTCGAGCAACTCGGGGGAGAGGAGCAGGGCCCGCAGTGAGGCATCTGGACGAGTACCGCGACGCAGAAAGGGTGCGCGCGCTGGCCGCTGCCGTCTCCCGCGCCGCCACGCGGCCGTGGCGGATCATGGAGATCTGCGGCGGGCAGACGCATGCCATCCTGCGCTTCGGGCTCGACCAGCTGCTGCCGCCGGGCATCGAGCTGGTCCACGGGCCGGGCTGCCCGGTGTGCGTCACGCCGCTGGAGCTGATCGACCGCGCCATCGAGCTGGCGCAGACTCCCGGGGTGGTTCTCGCATCCTTTGGCGATATGCTGCGCGTGCCCGGATCGCGAACCGACCTGCTGGCGGCCCGCGCCCGCGGAGCGAAGGTGGCGATGGTCTATTCGCCCCTGGATGCTGTTCGCATGGCACAGGAGAAACACGATCAGCAGATTGTGTTTTTTGCCGTCGGCTTCGAGACAACGGTCCCGGGCGTGGCGCTGGCAGTTCGCGAGGCGCGGCGGCGGGGCTTGCGGAATTTCTCGATCCTTTCCGCTCATGTACTGGTGCCGCCTGCCCTGCGCGCCATTCTCGGATCGCCTTCCAGCCGGATTCAAGGCGTGCTGGCGGCAGGGCACGTGTGCACGGTGGAGGGTTACGAAGACTATGAGCCGCTGGCGCGCGAGTTCGGCGTGCCGGTAGTGGTGACGGGTTTCGAACCCGTAGACCTGATGCAGGGCATTCTGATGTGCGTGCGGCTGCTGGAGCAGGGCCGGAGCGCGGTGGAGAACCAGTATTCGCGCGCCGTGCGCCGGGAAGGCAATCCCGCTGCGAAGGCGCTGGTGCGGGAGATGTTCGAGCCGGTGGACCGCAAGTGGCGCGGCATCGGCGTGATTCCGCTCAGCGGGCTGGCGCTGCGGGAAGAGTGGAAGGAGTTCGACGCGGAGCGGCGATTCGCGCTTGCCGCCGCCATGGTGGAAGAGCCGACCGCGTGCATCAGCGGGCTGGTGTTGCAAGGAGCGAAGAAGCCCTTCGAGTGCCCGGAGTTCGGGAGGGGGTGCACGCCGGAGCGCCCGCTCGGCGCGCCGATGGTATCCAGCGAAGGCGCCTGTGCCGCGTACTACCGATATTCGAGGAGCCATGTCTGAATTCGCCTTGTCCTGTCCTGTTCCGCTGCCCGAGCAGAGCCGCATTCTGATGGCGCACTGCGGCGGCGGGCGGCTGATGCGCGAGCTGATCGAGAAGGTGTTCGCCGCCCGGCTGGCGCCGGAGCACGAGACCGACGCCGCGGTGCTGAGCCTCGGTGCGAAACGGCTGGCGTTCACGACCGATTCCTTCGTGGTGAGCCCTCTGTTCTTTCCGGGCGGCGACATCGGATCACTGGCGGTGCACGGCACGGTGAACGACCTCGCCATGGCAGGCGCCGAGCCGGCGGCGCTTTCGGCGGCGTTCATCCTGGAGGAGGGGCTCGAGATGGATACGCTCCGCCGCATCGTCGATTCAATGGCGGCGGCGGCGCGGCGGGCGGGGGTGCGTATTCTGACGGGCGACACGAAAGTGGTGGAGCGCGGGCGCGCCGACGGGCTCTACATCACGACCACTGGAATCGGCGTGCTGGTGCATGACGGCGAGCTGGCTCCGTGGCGCGTCACGGAGGGCGACGAGATTGTCGTCTCCGGGGACATCGGGCGCCATGGCATGGCTGTGATGAGCGCGCGGGAGGGGCTGACATTCGAATCGGAAATTGTTTCTGACTCCGCCCCGGTTCACCGCGAGGCGCTCGGGCTGCTGCGGAACGGCATCCGCGTGCACTGCATGCGGGATCTGACGCGCGGGGGGCTCGCGTCGGCGGTGATCGAGATCGCGCGCGCCGGGAATATCTGCGTGGAGTT
>FWWL01008105.1_pt1 | contig 13737 bp, 11 predicted proteins | sample 2228331 | NCBI WGS metagenome assembly FWWL01 (sample SAMEA103939775, study PRJEB20133) | metagenome | reverse complement strand
TTGTCCCCATGAATTCTATACTTCCTATGCTCCTGAAAGACCTGAGATTGTTTATTGTGAGGAGTGTTATCAAGAGGAAGTGGTTTAAGATAAGCGAAATATGGATTTGAAAGAAAATCAAAAAATTAGAAATTTTTGTATTATTGCCCATGTTGATCATGGTAAATCAACTTTGGCTGATAGATTTTTAGAGCTAACTCAAACTGTTGATATAAGAAAAATGAGAGATCAATATCTAGATCAATTAGAACTTGAAAGAGAGAAAGGGATTACTATTAAAATGGCGCCAGTAAGGATGAAATATTTTTTCGAAGGAGAAGAATATCTTCTTAATTTAATTGATACTCCGGGTCATTCTGATTTTAGTTATGAAGTTTCAAGAGCTTTATTTGCTGTTGAAGGAGCAATTCTTCTAGTTGATGCCATTCAAGGAATTCAAGCTCAAACTTTAGCTAATTTTAGAAAAGCTCAAGAGGCTAATTTAAAATTAATTGGAGTTATTAATAAAATTGATCTTAAACCACCAAACTTAGAAGCTCTTTCTAATGAAATTTCTCATTTAATTGGCTGTCAAAAGTCTGAAATTTATAAAATTTCAAGCAAAACCGGTGAAGGAGTAAAAGAACTACTTGAGGGATTAATTCAAAAATTACCACCACCTCGAAATTTGTCTTTAGAAAATTTTAATTATCCAATATCTCGAGCTTTAATTTTTGATTCTTTTTATGATGAGCATAAAGGAGTTGTTGTTTCAGTAAGGATTTTTAATGGTGAATTTTTAGAAAATCAAACAATAAAATTTTTATCTTGCGATTTAGAAGGAAAGGTTAAGGAAGTAGGTTATTTTGCGCCCGAATTAAAAAAAACAGAAAAATTAAAAAAAGGAGAAATCGGCTACCTTGTTACTGGCGTTAAAGATCCTAAAAAAATAAAAATTGGTGATACTATTATCAGCGCTCCTTTTGAAAAAATAAAACCAGAATTGATTAAAAACCTATCTCTTCCAGGTTTTCAACCATCAAAACCAGTGGTCTTTGTTTCTTTTTATCCAGAAAGAAATGAAGACTATGAATCATTAAAAAAAGCTTTTGAAAAATTACAACTTAATGATTCTTCCTTGGTTTTCGAACCTGATAATCAGGAAATTCTCGGTCGAGGTTTTAAAGTTGGTTTTTTAGGAAAACTTCATTTTGAAATTACAGCTGAAAGATTAAAAAGAGAATTTAATATTGAAACTATCCAAAGTTTTCCTTCAGTGATTTATAAAGTAAAAACGAAAAATGAAATTAAGACCATTATTAAACCTGAAGATTTACCTTCTAATTATGAGATAATTTATGAACAGATGGTTAAAATAGAAATTTTAACACCGGTGGAATATCTTTCTAATATTCTTTCTCTTCAAAGAAAATTCCGAATGAAAGAAATTGTTACCGAAACCATAGGAGATCAAATAAAAATTAAAGCAATCATGCCTTTAGTTGAACTTATTAGCGATTTTGATGATCAGTTAAAATCGGTGAGTCAGGGTTTTGCTTCTTTTAGTTACGAACTTAGTGATTTTCAGCCGTCAGAAATTGTGAAAGTTGAATTTTTGGTTGCTGGAAAAGTGATTCCTGGTTTAACAAGATTTTTGCCAAGAGAATATTTTGAAGAAGAAGCTAGAAAAATGGTTTTGAAATTAAAAAACCTTTTACCGCGTCAACAGTTTGCTCAAGCAATTCAAGCCCGAGCTAATGGTAGAATTATTGCCCGAGAAGACATTCCTGCTTTAAGAAAAGATGTTACTGGTTATCTTTATGGTGGCGATAGGACAAGAAAAATGAAACTTTGGCAGAAACAAAAAGAAGGCAAGAAAAAACTTAAACAATTAGCAAAAGTAAAGCTATCAGTAGAGATTTTTAAAGAACTTCTCAAAAAATAAATCTTCTCGAATTTTTTATTTTTTTATGTTATTATAAAATTTAATGAATCTTGTAAGATGGATTTTAATTTTTTTAATCATGGGTATTTTCTCTTTAGGGTCTTTTAAATTAGTAAAGTTTAATCTGGAACTTGAAAAAAGAACAAAAGAACTGTCAGAGAAGTTGGAGAAGTTAGAAAGGGAAAATAATTATTTAATGAGTCAGATAAAGTATTATCAAAATCCAGAAAATCTTTTAAAAGAAGCCCGGGCTCAATTTAATTATCATCAAATAGGGGAGAATCTGGTTATTATTGTACCAAACGTCACGAGCACAGAAAGCGAGACTTCTTCGCGGCCATAGTTTAGTGGTAAAATAACTGCTTCCCAAGCAGTAGATGCGGGTTCGATTCCCGCTGGCCGCACAATAAAGCCACCTTAGCTCAGCGGAAGAGCAACGCTTTCGTAAAGCGGGGGTCCCCGGTTCGAATCCGGGAGGTGGCTCAAAATGAATTTTGATTATAATCTTGTCAATTTAACGGTTATTAGTGGTGTTGGTGGCGATGATGCTAAAGATTGGGCAAGAATGCTTTTAAAAATGTATTTAAACTACGCCAAAAAAAAGAATTGGAAAGTAAAATTTATCAGTGATAATTCAATTGAAATTAAAGGAGAAAAAGTTTATGAAATTTTAAAAGATGAGGCTGGGGTTCATCGATTAGTTCGAATTTCACCCTTTGATCCTAAAAAACTTCGTCACACTTCTTTTGCTTTAGTCGAAGTTTTGCCAGGCTTACCACCGATTGAAGAGAAAAATTTTGAAATTCCTTCAAAAGATTTAAAGTTCGAATTTTTTCGAGCTAGTGGTCCTGGTGGTCAAAATGTTAATAAAGTCGAAACGGCGGTAAGAGTTGTTCATCTACCAACAGGATTAACGGTTACCTGCCAGACAGAAAGATCTCAATCGGCCAATCGAGAAAAAGCTCTTTCAATTTTAAAGACAAAAATTCTAAAATTTATGGAAGAAAAAAGAATTGATTCTTTAGAAAGTTTAAAAACAAAGGCTAGTCCTGAATGGGCTCATGAAATTCGTTCTTATATTTTGCATCCTTATAAACAAATTAAAGATCATCGAACGAACAAAAAAATTACCCAAGTAGAAGAGGTTTTAGAAGGAAATCTTGATTTATTGAAATAAAAAGAAAATTCTGTTAAATTTAATAAAAGATGATTATTTTTCAAAACGTTACCAAGATTTACAATAAAAAAACAATTGCTTTAGATCGAGTAAGTTTTAAAATCCAACCAGGCGAATTTGTAAGTATTGTTGGTCTTTCCGGAGCTGGGAAATCAACAGTGATTAAATTATTAATTGGGGAAGAAAAACCAACAAAAGGTCACATTTTTTTTGGTAACTACGAAGTTAATAAACTAAAAGCAAAAGATTTACCAAAATTTCGGCGTCATATTGGCGTGATTTTTCAAGATTTTCGTTTACTTTCAAATAAAACTGTTTTTGAAAATGTAGCTTTTGCTTTGGAAGTTGCTGGTCGACCCCAAAAAGAAATCAATGAGTTAGTCCCGGAAGTATTGGATTTGGTTGGTTTAAAAGATAAAATGTTCAATTTTCCAGCAGAACTTTCTGGAGGAGAAAAGCAAAGAGTGGCGATTGCTCGGGCAATGATTAATCGTCCAGAAGTTTTAGTCGCTGATGAACCAACAGGCAATCTTGATCCTTTCAACACTTGGGAAGTGATTAAACTTCTTCTAAAAATTAATGAACTAGGAAGCACTTTAATTTTAGCCACCCACTCTAAGGAAATTGTCAATACTTTAGGAAGAAGAGTGATTACTTTAGATAAAGGGAGAGTGGTTCGAGATGAGGAAAATGGTCGTTTTATTATCTAATTTTCATGTTTGTTACCCTTTTAAGAGTTATCAAATACGGTTTTTATAATTTTTGGCGCAATGGACTTTTAAGTTTTTATACTATTTTGGTCATGATGATTGCTTTTTTTGTTTTTGAAGGCTTGGTTATTTTTAATTTTGTTTCTAACAAAACTATCGAAATGATTCAGGAAAAAATTGATATTAGTGTTTATTTTAAAAGTAATACTCCTGAAGATGAGATTTTAAATCTTAAAAAAACAATCGAAGGTTTAGAAGAGGTGAAAAGTGTTGATTATATTTCTAAAGAAGAAGCTTTAAAAATATTTAAAGAACGTCATCAAGAAGACGAGATTATTCGTCAAACTCTTGAAGAATTAGATGTCAATCCACTTTTAGCTTCTTTAAACATTAAAGCAAAAGATCCTAAAGAATATAAAAATATTGCCGCCTATCTTGAAAATCCTTCTTTAAAAAATATTATTGAAAAAGTCACTTATTCTCAAAATCAATTAGTTTTTGAAAGATTAGTGGCAATTACTGATACTTTGAAAAAAGGAGGATTTGTTGTCACTTTGTTTTTAGCTTTTGCTGCCTCTTTAGCAGTTTTTAATACTATCAGATTGATGATTTATTCAAATAGTGAACAAATTGGAATTATGCGGTTAGTTGGGGCTTCAAATAATTTCATCCGCGGTCCTTATGTGATTGAAGGCTTTTTATACGGAGTTTTAGCTGGTATTTTAAGTTATATTTTATGGCTTCCAACTATTAAAGCGATTTCGCCTTATGTTTATAACTTAGTCCAAGTCAATTTAGTTGATTATCTGGCTAATAATTTTTTAAAATTATTTATTTATCAAATAATCTTTGGCGTTGTTCTAGGAGTTTTTTCTAGTTTAATTGCCGTAAGAAAATATTTAAGAATTTAAACTCAATTTTGATGAAAGAAATTGAGTTAACTTTAATTGGTTTATTACCAAGCGGCGAGGCTTTTGGTTATCAAGAGGGAGAAAAAATTCTTGTTTTTGGTGGTTTACCGGGCGAGATTGTAAAAATAAAAATTTTTAATAAGCAAAAATCTTTTTATCGAGGAGAAATTATAGAAATTTTAAAAGCCTCTCCTTATCGTCAAAATCCAAATTGTCAAGTTTTTTTAAATAAAGGCGGTTGTGATTTCCATCATGTTAAATATGAATTTCAGGTATTATTAAAGAAGGAAATTATTTTTAATGAATTTAAAGAGATTTTAAAGGAGGAAGTTCTTAATAAAATTTTAAAGGATGTTTTAGTTGTCTCGAGTCCTTTTTATTATCGAAATCGGGGTGATTTTTGGTTTGATAAAAAGACTCAGAAAATAGGCATCAAATCAAGATGGACAAAAAAATTTATTCCTCTTGAAAGTCATTGTTTAGTTCATCAAGAAATTAATAAAATCCTCCTTCTTCTTCAAGATCAAAAACCAAAAAAAGAAACTCATAATGTGATTATTAGATATGGTTTAAACACCGGTGATTTTTTAGTTTATCCAGAATTTCATTTTGATAAGATAAAAACCGGTCAGAAATTTTATTATGAAAAGTTATTTGATAAAGAATTTAAAATTTCAACTTCCTCTTTTTTTCAAACTAATACTTTAGGAGCTCAAGAGATGGTTAATTTAATAAAAAAATTTATTTCTCCTCAAGAAGATAAAATAATAATTGATGCTTATGCAGGCGTAGGGACCTTTTCTTATTTTTTAAGCAAGATAGGAGAAAAAGTAATTGCCCTTGAAGAAAGTTATTCAGCCTTTTTAGATGCCCAAGAAAACTTAAAAGGACTTTCTAATGTTGATTATCTTTTAGGTAAAGTGGAAGAATTATTGCCAAAAATAAATATTAATTCACCAATTGACGTTATTATTTTAGATCCTCCTCGAAGCGGTTGTTCCATAATTGTTCTTGAAGAAATTGTCAAAAAAAGAATAAAGAAAATTATTTATCTTTCTTGTGATCTTCTTTCTCTTAAAAGGGATCTTAAATATTTAATTGAAAAGGGTTATAAATTGTTAGAAATTCAACCAATTGATCTTTTCCCAAATACCCATCATTTAGAAATTTTTTCTTTTTTAGCCATTTAAAAATCTCTCCTTTCAAAAATTGGGGATATTTTTTTTACTATTTTTAAATTTATTGATAAAATTTAAATATCTTATGAAAGAAAAACCCTTTGAAGGCCAGAAATCAAAAGTTGATCAATTTGAAAGAATCGAAGGGATAGAATGCCCCGAGGACAAAGAAAATTTCGAAGGTCAAAAAATTTTAGTTATTGGTGGACCAGACGGTCATGGAATAAGTATGGCTGTTTCTTCTGCTAAATATCTAGAAAGAAGAGGGGCTCAAGTAGATATTTATGTTGGATCACCAGTAATTCGAGGAGGTAAAGGCGCCACTCATCCTGGTGCTTTTTATAAAAAAACAATTCCTGAATTAAATGTTGAAAATTATGATAGAGTGGTTATTGTTGATATCCCTCTTGATTTTAGAGATCTTCTTAATTCTGAAAAAGCGCTTGTTCAGCTAGATGAAAAAGTTCGAGAAGGTCGGCAAAAAAGAAATTTACCACCAATAGAACATACAACTTTTTATATTGATCATCACTCAACGACAAAATTTAGTCTCCTTCCTGAATCGGTAGTGGTAAAAATTGTGCCGATGGCTGAGGCTTGTAAATTAGGAGGAGAGAGAACGAAAATTGCCTGGATCGGAGCGATATGCGACCGGGATAAGTTTGCTTTAGAATCAGCAACCGAGGAAGAAAAAGAATTAGCTAAAGGACTTGATATCGCCGTTAGACCAATTAGAGAAAGACCTGAATTAATAGAATTCTTAAATCCTGATTCCTATCGTCGATATATTAACGATTTAACAGAATGGATGAAAAGATTCGAAGAAAGGGTTAGTAAATATGAACAAGCTCTTTTTATTCGCGGTAATAGATATGAAAAGTTTTATAATTTATATATTCAAAAATATCCTCCTCCAGTTCCAGCTAATTATGCCGAAGCGAAAGAAGTAGAAAATTATAAAAAGGCAATAGAAGAATGGGAAGAAGAAGCCCAAAAAAGATTAGAGGAAGCAGTGATAAGACTAAAAAATGAAGATTGGGATTATTTTATAAACGAAGCGAGGGCAATTGAGAGACAACTTAATAAACTTGATATCCCTATAGCTAGTGGTTTTGGAAGAATTATTTTAGTAGACACCCAAGATTTAACAAGGAGTTTTTCTGTTTTTAAATTAATGGAGCAAGCTATCAAAAATATGGGTCCTGATAAATTTCCTTATGCGATTGCTATTTTAAGAAGTGCCGAGGATTTAAAAATGGGACGCCCACCAGCAGATTTAATCTCAATTATTCGTTTTGCCGAAAGAGAAGATCTCCCTTCTGTTAAAGAAGTAATCACTACTCATTTTGGGGAAGATTTTTTTGAAAAATATAAAATGTATGGTGCCGAAAATGCCCAAACTGTCCGTCTACCTCTTAATAATCGAGAGACAGCAAAGATCGCCGCAGAATTAATTAGAATTTTTGCCGGAAAAGAAATACCTGATTTTTCCCAAGTCCGTTCGGTGATAATATGCGGAGATCCTAATTCTGGTAAATCGGTTTATTCTACAATTCTCCGGGAAGCTTTAAAAACCTTGGGTGTCAAAGTAGCTCATTTAGATTTAGATAAAGCGGCTCCAACACCTCAATGGTATTTAGAAGCGGAGATAAAATATAAAGAAACAGAGTTTTTATTCTCGCAAGGGAAAGCAACCCAAGAGCAATTAGAGGAAGCAAGAAAACAACTTGAGGAAGCGACTGAACGGCGACGGGCAATGAAAAAACCTTGGTCAATGGAATTAGCAGAAGAGGCAAAACAGGAGTTATTAAAGACAGTTGAGGACGAAGAAATCGATCTTGTTATTGCTGATATTGGTGGCGGTAAAATAAAACGAGATGAAAAAGGAAATATTATAAAAATCACTCGGCTGACAGCTGAAAATGCAAAAATTTTAGAAGGAACAGATGCTGTGATTATTGTTTCTAATAATCCTCAAGGTGCCGCCGAATGGAGAAAATTAATTGAAGCAGGAGTTGATCCAGAAACTGGTGTTCGAATCAATCGAGAAAAACCTATTCAAATTCTCGGAGTATATCAAAGCATCCTTGAAGGTAATGTCCAAGAAATTGCTACTGGAGAAAAAACGGGAATAATTACTAATCTTGACCGAAGTAAGGCTGAGAAAAAATATAACCCAGCTATTTTTACGACGGCAATATTTTTCAGTGAAGCGGTCAAAAAAAGAAAAAAAATATGATCAAATATGAGCAAAAAAGAAAAATTTAAAACTCAATTTGAAACTGGTAAAGATTTCGAGAAGAAAACTTTTTCAAAAGATGATTATTTAAAACAGGCTCTCGAGAATTTTAAAATAACAAGTCGGACTGCAAAAGGTAAAATAGATACTACGGTTTCGGCAGAAAAAACTGAAAAAATAGAAAAAGGACTGGATGAAGAAGAAATTATAAAAAAAGCAACAGCTAATTTTAAAGAAGCTATTGAATACCTCTATGATCAAAGAAATCGTCATTTTAAAGACCCGGAAGAATTACGGTTATTTGTTGAAGATCTTGCTCAACGGATTAATAAAGGAATTGTCAAAGAAGGTGCTTTAATGCGCACTTGGGATTATTCTAAATACCCTTATACTAGAGTTAAGGATTTACCTCGTGAAATGAAGCAATTTTATGAAGAATTTTTTTACCGACTTCAAGATCCAAATGAAGATCCGAAGAATTTAGCTGGTTGGGTAGAATATCGGGTTGATTTAACCGATCATTTTTTTGCTGATGGGTGTGGGAGAATTGCGAAAGCTTTGGCAAGTTGGGTATTAATGCGTTTTAATCATCAATTGCCGAAATATCGTAGTCGAGAAGAACTTTATCAACACGCTCCTACTCAAATTAGAGGCACAAATCCTGAAGTCAACCAAAAAGAGTTTGAGCTTTGGATTGAATATTATAGATCTTTATTTGAATCTAAAGAAATTGAATTATTTAAAGAATATACAAATGGCGAAGAATTACTTCTGGCAAAAAGTCCGGTATTTAAACGACGTTATACTCACGATGGGGATTTAATTTTAGGTTGCCGTTATGGCTGCGAATTTTGCTACTATCGCTGGATTAGTGCCAGTAAGGATTATATTGGCACGGAGAGATTAAAAAGATTGGCGACTCCAGAACAAATGGTAGAATTTCTTAAAAAATCAAAACTTTTCTTACCTAAAGATATATTAATCCTTGGGGCAAGAGGAGATGCTAGTATGTATCCGGAGGAAGTTCTTGAGTTTCTTGAACTTATAAAAGATGATGAATACTTCAAAGATAACATTATTTTAGCTCTTCATCGAGCACCGGCCACTAAGTTCATGGAAAAAGCGCTATTGAAATATCCCAATTTTAGATTTGGAACAACTATCACCCCTCGAGCTTACGATTTAGGTTGGGTTAAAATTAAAGAAGAATTACAAATAGCCGGATTAAAAAGATTACTTGAAGCGGGTATAGATGTTGATAGAATTTCAATTGAGATTGGTCCTTTAAATAGCGAGAATATTGATGAGGGCATAAATATTTTAAAACAATTAGAGAATTTAGGTTTTAGAAATCTTATGGTGAGAGGTGTAGCCTTTGGGACTTTCGGTGTTGATAGAGAAAAAGAACTTAAAAAAATGATTGAGTTAGGTTTTATTGATCCTACTATTTTAGAAAAACAAGAAAAACATGAATATTATGTAGTAAAGAATTTCTTAACTCCCGAAGCTTATAAAAAATTACAAGAACAAATTCCTAAAACAAAAATTCATCGCCATACTTATACTTACTATCGAGAAGTCTGGAAGGTGCCAATTGCTCTTAATAGAGATAATCAAGTGAGAATTAGTGAACCAACTATTCATTCAGAAGACAAAGTTAAAAAAGTAGTAGAAAAATATGGATTAAAAGTAGAAAATATATTAAAAGAAAATGATTATTATTTTGTAGAATTACCTAAGGATCAAGTAGCAACCGAGGATATCGCAATGACCATCGGAGCAGAATTAGAATCGGCGGTTATATTTAATAATTACCGGAGAACCGCTAGTATCGAAGATGTAAAATTTTATCAAAAAAATTCTTTATTTTATTTAGATCCATATCTGGAAGAAAAATAGTTAATTATGAAAAAGGCGGTTATTTATTTATTAAAAGGAGGCTTAAAACATTTTCGTCATCCTCAAGAAGGAGAACAGATTTTTTATTGGGATCCTAAAGATAAAAAATTATATCCTACGGATAAAAATTTAGAAGAGTTTGATGAATTTGAATTAGTCGAAGCAAACGTTGCAACTGGTCGGGGAACATTGGTCGCAATGAAGGAATTAAAACTTCCAAAAGAAAGAACAAAAATCAGAGGTAATTCGGAAACGAAATTTGGAGAAAAATTTATTGATATTCTTGAATCTTCAGCCAGGCCTGATCCAGAAAAAGTAATCATTGCTTTTGCTGGTAAACCAACTTCGATGAAATCTTTTTTATCTCGCGGATTAGGAATGAGTCATAATATTCCTGTTATTCAAGTTGGTAAAGAATTAGAAAAAATAACAGATGTTGGCAAATACGGTGAAAAGTTATTTGAACAAGAGAAAAAGAACCCATATATAATAGGAGAAATGCTTTTGCCTTTAATCCAGAAATACCAGAATGAAAAAGTGATAATTATTGATGGTGTAAAATCTTATGAGACAGCAATATTTTTAAGCTATGCCACTCATCGTCCGATTTTTCTTTTCTTTACCGAGGTAAGTGAAAAGTTAAGAAAAGAGTTTACGGAATTACGTTTAGATAAAGATGATTACTTTGCTAAAGAAAGAGATGAGATGTTTAAAAAGGGTTTACAAAGATTAAAAAAATATGCTTATAGCGAACTCAATTTAGAAAAATGGCAAAACCTGGAGTTACTCAATAAAGTTTTAGAAAACCTTGGATTCAAAACAACTTGGATTTTAGACCTTCCTAATCCCTTCGGTAGTAAACAACCTTTTCTTGAACTTTATAAAAGAAATGTAGAGAAACTAATTGAAAAAAAGATAGAAATTAGTAATGATTTTAAAAAATATATCTTTCATAAAAATTATCCAGAAAGATTAAAAAAACAAGGAATTATTTTAGATGAAAGAAGAAGTGAAATTGTTAATCTTTTAGCTAGTGGATTTCGAATGATTGATGATTTTTTAGATGAACATTCTATTCGGGAAAATCAAATAGCCTTTTGGAGAAAAAATGGAATTATTAAAACAATTTATTATGCAACTTTAATGACGGTCAGAGCTTATAATCTTGCTGAAAAAGAAGGTTTATCTAAAGAATTCCGAGAAATGTTTCGAAGGGTTATTGATGGAGTTTTTTATGAATTAAAAATAGAAGATGGACTTGAAGAATGTAAAGATTATAAAGATTGGCTTAAGGCAGCAGAAAGGGAAATAGCTTTTCGAGAGTTTTTAGCTTATCTTGCTAAAGTGCCAGAAAGAGTTAATGAATTTAGGGAATGGGCCATCAAGGCTCAAATAAAAGATGATTTGTTAGGAGCAGAAAAAGGAGGTCGAGAGGATACAGAAATAAGATTAAAAAGACCGATTTTCAAAAGAGAATGGTTAAAAGAAGTTGAACCAAAGTTAGCAATTAAAATTGAACAAGAAATTTTCAAAAGTTCTTCAGAAAAATCATTTTTAGAAATTAAAAGGAAGTATTAATTTAGTTAATATTGTCATATTTTTAAAAATAAAGGTCGAAATAAAGGTCGAATTAAGATAGATTTAAAATAAATATGAACGAAAAATTCAAATCTGAAGTTTATGAATTTCCTAAAGAAGAACCAAAAATATTTGATTTAAGTAAGGAGCTTTACGAAGGCGGTAAGGCTGAAGTTTCAAAAATTAAGGAATATGTAGAAATAGCAAAAAAGAAAGGGATAACCGAAGTTGAAAAACTTGATTTAACTGGTGGAACTTTGATGACGATTTATGCCGCGGTCTCGGCGGAAGCGGGAAGACCGGAATCAAAGGTCAAAGAGTTTGCCTTTAATAATCCTGGAAGAGAAGGAAGAATTATTTTATGGTCACCAGAAATTATAAAAGATATTCCAAAAAAACCAAAAAAATCATTAATGATTGAAGCGCCGCTTTCAACTGTTGACCCACAAGCTCCTCAGGAAGTTTTAGATTTACGGTTAACTTTTGCTGATGATCCTGAAGCGGTTCAACAAATAGCCGATCCTCAAAAGGCTTCTGAATATATGAAAGAAATTATTGCCCAAATTAGAGAACTTAAAGAAAAAGGTGTCCAGACAATCAGGATTACCGGCATTCCTATTTGGCTTGCTCAGGGTGCCTATTTCGCCGCTAGTCGGGAAGGGATGAAAAGAATTATTAGCTTCACCCTTTATAGTGAAATGATAGTTTATGACGCCGAAAATCCGGAATTGGTTGGAAAAACTGAACTCAAAACACCTAAAGAAATTACTCTTGATCTTAGGGATAAAGAAATTAAAGATATTAATTTAGTGCGTTCCGCTCGGGTTTTACAAGAAATTTTAGGCGTAGAATTAGCCGGAAATAAAATTGAACTTTCAAACATTGACTTAAAAAAAATACCACCAGAAGTTGCTTTAAGAATTTTTGATAGTATTCATTCCTTTTCTGGTTCTCTAAAATTAGCTGGGATTGAAATTTTTCAACATCTTGATCCCAGAACTCACGATCTTGTTCCTAAAACAAAAGATAAAAATCCAGAACTATTACCAAAGGAAAAAAGAATACCTATCGTTCTTAATGTTCATGAAGCTTTAGAAAAAAATGAATATGATCCCGAAAAAACAGCACTTGAACTTGCTAAAGAAGCGGTTAATAAAGCAAGCGACCTTGTCTTTTCTGGGATTACTAATGAGCTTGAATTAGCTATTGCTGGGAAAGTAGCTCATGCTGCTCACGGACTTATTGAAGAATTACGTTATCAAAGTGAAGAAGGAGAAAAAATAGTAAGATCTTGGAAACCTCAGCCGGAAAGAAGTAAATAGTTAAAAAATCAAAATAAAAAGTTGATTTTTCGATCACCCTAAAAACAGGGAAAATTAATCTTTTTAAACAATCAATAAATCGATAAATTCGGAGTGAACACTCTCTAAGAATTCTTCTCTATAAACGGCATAAGGATACCTTTTTTATTTTCCAATTTTTTAAAAAAAAGATCCTATCTGGCTGCGGGGGATGGATTCGAACCATCATACCCAGCTCCAAAGGCTGGTGTCCTACCATTAGACGACCCCGCAATTGCTTTTTAATTTTAATTTAATAAAAAATCGGCGTCAACGCGACGCCGATAGTTTTATTTATATAGTTCAGTATGGGTAACAAAATAAAAATCCAGCCTTTCGACTTTAAGTAAACTAATTTTTTTTAATAAATTTAAGAGCTTCATCTTTAATATCAATCCCCGTGGTTTCGTAAAAAATACCACGAGGATATCCGCTTTTACTTTTCTTATTAAAATAAAACATTTTAATAAGAAGAAGACACCTTTTTTTGTATTTATTACAAATACAAAATCTACTGTATTATTTACAAATAACTCTAACTCGGGGGTTGTAATAAGTCCTATTATTCCCTCCCTCTTTATATCCTTGATATATTCAAGGAGGGTGAGAATTATTCTGATCCTGCGTTCGGAAAATTTATTAGCATTGATTACTACTAGAATTTTTTTTGTCTCCATAATCCATAACACTATTTAGTTTTTAAAATGCTCTTGTTTTAATTTTAATATAAAGATATAATTTAGTCAATAGAATGAAACTTTCAATTGGAATTATTGGTTTA
>FWWL01008103.1_pt1 | contig 13740 bp, 9 predicted proteins | sample 2228331 | NCBI WGS metagenome assembly FWWL01 (sample SAMEA103939775, study PRJEB20133) | metagenome | reverse complement strand
GAGTGTATCATCGCTACCCCTTGCAACATTGTATCCAGGATGAAATTTTGTCCCCCTTTGACGAACAAGTACATTACCCACCTTAACCAATTGTCCATCTCCAACCTTAACACCTAGATACTTTGGTCTACTATCTCTACCATTTTGCGTAGAACCTTGCCCTTTATGTGTTGCCATAGTTCGAAAATTTTAAAGGATAAGTTTATTGATTAACTATTGGATTGTGAATTTGATCATTTGGAACATACTTAAGCTCAGGGATGTATTTCTTTATATACTCACAATTCGGATCAAATTTCTGAGATTGAATTATAGGATTGAAAATACGAAGCGGTCTTGGATCTACTCCAACGGACGCAACCCATTGCCAATTTCCTACATTTACTACTTCATCGTAGTCCAATAGATTGTATTTGAAGAACTCTTCGCCTATGCGCCAATCTACTATCATCCTTATTCTATGGGATATCCTGTTCTTGCCTCAAATGGAAAGTTTCTTGTTTCTTCGTAAGCTTCAAAGTTAAAAGTCTCCAACCTCCTTAGGCAATCTTCTACCCTAAATGGCAATTCAAGGTCAAGACGTTCTTGCCACTCCTTGTAAAATTGGGAAAATACCTTTCGCACAGGAATATCCTCAATCCTTACTAAAAATCCATCAAATACCTCAATAAACTTAACATTAAATGAATTTGCCCCTAAATGTATAAACCCTTATTTTCATATTCTTAACCATCATTGGCTTTTAAATATAGGAATAACTTTTTTGTAATGCTATGCTACTTTAAAAACCCTATTGTCCTCGAGCCTCAAATCTCGCTTTAACCAAACGATAGCTCTATGCACTTACTTAACTATTACAACGGGCTTTTTTGAATAGGTTGCAATGCGTCTTGATACTGAACCAAAGAGCCATCTTTCAATCATTGAGCGTCCTCGATAGCACCAATCTCAGTAATATCAGCAGGTTCGGGAAGTTGGATGGCTGAGAGCACAGTTAGTTCAACATCCTTTGATATTAGCTCTTTTTTGGGATTTAGTGCAAATTCAAAGGCTTTGTATGATTGCTAAGAGCCATCGTATCCAACTAAAATTCTCTTTATCATACTTCTTTCTTTTCTCTTGATGAAAGATGATGTGGTAGATAAAATGTATTTGCTATAATGGTTGGAACTACTGCACTTCCTATCACTGCTGAAATAAGAATGGAGTATTGTTTTTGGTCAATTATGCCATGCGTTAAACCGAAGACCCGTTGACATAAGAAGTGTAGCGAACATATTTTCTCTATGCTCAAACTTGAATAACTTTGCAATTGGATAAGCCCCTATAAACTTCGTTATCATTTTACCTCCTAGAAGAATCAGAAGGGGCAAAAAGCCCTTGATAATCGCAGGTATGGAAATAAAATATCCAGCTTTAAAAAATAGATGGGTGTAGGAAAGCCTATTGTAAATGTTCTAAGTTTTCTTATAAGATGGTGGTCTTTGCCAGCACTTCCTGCTAGCACCATACCAACAAGACATGCAGGTAGAACTGCTTCACTCCCTGACTGAATTGCTAATGCTGCAAGTCCAAAAAGAGCAAAAAGTAAGTATTTAGTTTCAAACTCAGATGGTTTATCACCTAAATTTTTAAGTATTTTTGGTGTTATAATGGGTAGGATAATAATTGATAGTATTGTGATTGCTACAAAAATTAGCGTTTTTGTTGTAAATGGCGAAAATATAAACCCTAATGCAATTACTGTCCCAAGGTCATTTACAAAGCAAGCGGCAAGAATTATCTTACCAAACTCCGTTTTATTCAGTCCTAGTTCAAGCAATACCGCATAAACTACTGCAACCGATGTCGTTGAAAGTGCAACACCCGAAAGCCAGCTTGCCCTAACATCCCATCCAAGTAGAAAGTAAGCAATCGCTGCACAGCCAAGGAATGGTGCAAAAAATGCTACTGCAAGTCTTAGGTTTATTGCTATTAGTGTTGAGATAATTGCAAGCAGAAACCAAGGGCTTGCTTGTAGAAACATTTCAGAATGTCGAATAATTCAAGATTGTTTAGTAAAATAATAATGGACACAATAAACTTTAACTAAATTCTATATATTCAACCTTTGTCAAAGTGCCTTTATACAAGAACTCGATTTGTCTTAAAGCACTATAATAATCAAATTCATTCAACGCGGAGATACCATCAATTGGCAAAACTACATTATACCATCTAAGTGCAGCACTTCCTGCTGTATGTAGAACGCATATATTCGCAACAGTTCCAACTATTACAACATTTTTAATTCCATAAATTTTTAAATAGTGGTCTAAGCTTGTTCCATAAAATCCATCATATCTTATTTTCCTAATGATAATATCATCTTCATGCGGTTTAAGCTCTGGTATAATCTCCCAACCCCAAGATCCTTTAACAGCATGAACAGGCCATATTTCAAATTCCTTATCATCCTTCTGATGCGTATCCTGGGTGTAGAAAATCCTTACTTTATTTTTCCTTGCCTTTTCAAGAAGTCTTCGAATAGGTTCTATTGTCTTCCTACTTTCTGGAACAAAAAGTGTTCCCTTTTCATCACAAAAATCGTTTTGCATATCTACTACAATTATTGCAGTTTCCTTACTATCTAATCTAAGATTCTCTGATATCTTAATTTCAGGAACATTTACTACCATAAGAAAATTTTAAAGCAGGGCAAAAAACGACAAACACCTAACAGATTTTTTATTGACTTTCTATTTCTCTTATAATCCTAAATTCAACCCTTCTATTCATTTGATGCTCCTTTTCTGTTTTTGCACCTTTTATAATAGGTTGTGTCCACCCATAACCTTTCGGAATCAATCTTCTTGGATCTATACCTTTCCTTACGAGATAATCAACAACCGCTTGTGCTCTTGCTTGGGTAAGTCTTATATTGTATTCATATCCACCTCTCTCATCCGCATGTCCTGCAACTTCTACAACAACAGTTGGGTTCTCTGCAAGGAACTGATAGATTGAGTCAAGAATAGGATAAGATTCTTTCCTAATTGTAGCCTTATTGAAATCAAAGTAGATATTTCTAAATGTAAATACTTGACCAACCTTTGTAAGTAAGAAATCCCTTCTATATCTTTCACCGTTATTTAATTTAATATCTGCAATTCTTGGTGCGTAATCTCTTGCTCTTACCTCAAATACATAATTTCCTGCATCCAATTTTAGATAATAACTATCAGCATTTTCAATCGTCTTTATTACATTATTATCTTTTTTAACATCTATATTTGCCTTAACCCTAAATCCCTTTTCAGCATCAAGCACAAGTCCATATATAATTGCAAACTTTGGAACAAGCCCTATAATAATTCTATTTCTTGAATCTCTTTCAATCTGAACAACTTCCGAACTTGGCAAGTATTCATCCTTTTGTGCTATAATTTTATATAAACCTTTACCAAGTGAAGTTTCATATTTACCGCTATTATCAGTAGCCGCTTTTGAAACTGTATCATTCTTCTCAGAGATTATATAAATTTGCACATTATCTAAATGCTCACCAGTAGTCTTGTCTATTACTTCAACAATCAAATATCCTATATCACTTCTTAGATAGACTTCTTTTGTTAAATCAACACTGCCCTTCATCTCAAAAACATCACTATATTGTGAATAACCTTCTTTGCTTATTACTAATTTATAAATCCCATCCTCAAGTTCAGTTCTTAATGTTTCACTTGTTATATTTGTTATAAGGCTATCATTTTTTGTTAGTTTTATATTAGCACTAAGTGGTTGTTTTGTTTTCTCATCAAATACTTTAACAAATAGCTTTGCAAATTTTGGAACCATTAAGATTTCCTTGTATATACTATCACCAATTTTAATATCAACAACACTATAATAATCTTTATACCTATCTTTAAATGCTTTAATTTGAGCAGGTCCTTCTTTTGCGAATGTTTTTAAGATACCTCCATTGTATTGTAAAGCACTATCATTTACAACAACTCTAACATCCCTTAATGTATCTCTTGTAATACTATCTAAAACTACAATATTTAAAAGACCACCTGCTGGTAGTAATTTTACTATCTTTGTATTTAAAATTTTTGGTAGGACCTCAACCGAATCAGTTTTTGAGATATAATTTCTTGCGGAAACTTCAAGTTTATATTTGTCAGGTGATAGATTTACGAATATTTCACCCTCATTATTCGTATAAAGATTTCTTATTTGTTTTTTCCCTTTTGATATCTTAACTTCTGCACTTGCTATAACTTTATTGGTTAATGAATCTATTACTTTGATGTTCAGCTTTCCTTTTATCGGTGATTTAAATGCACTTTCTAAATATAATCTGTGGCCCTTTGCAGAATAACTAAATCCTCTTGACCAATCCCAACCTGCTTTTAAAATCCAATGGTTAAAATCAAGTCCCCCATTAAATCCAAATTCAAACTTCTCCCTTCCGCCAATTGAAACATAAAACCCTAAGGGTAAAATACTAATTGGTTTGTAGAATGCACTTGCTAAAAATTTAGGCTTTTTAGTAGAAATGAATGTTTCTGAAAATCCTTGAACATAGCTAAAGTTAAAACCATATTTATTTGTTAAGTCATTATATCCAAAATCTAATGATAAAATTGGCGGTAGTCTATAATTTCTTAAAACATTTCTATTATAATTTGCGTTTGTTATTATAAGTCTTGCGGATGTATCCGAAAATAGTAATCTTAAAACATTAACACTATCTAAATTTCCAATAAGTGAAAGTTCAAATGCTTCTTCAGGTGATATATAAACTAAAAAACTATCAACCTTTGTGAATTCTGCTGTTGTATCTGATGTCTTATGATAATAACCTCTTATGATCCAAATGCTATCTCTAAAATCAGGTTTATAAAATGGTAATTTCCAACTGCTTGAAAGTCCCAAATTTGATAATAAATTCCTTACATTGAACCCTACAAACCATCCCTTGCCCTTTGGTTCATATAGAAATCCAAAATCTGCTGAGATGCCATCCGCTCCTGAATAGTATTTTACGTTCACAGTGTCAAAGCTAGCTATATGATGACTTGCATTATCAAGGTTTATATTTCCATTTATTTCAATATAAGGTGAAGTTTGCAAGTAATTTAATCTAAGTCCAAAAATCAGATCCTTATATCTAAATGCATATCCAAGGAAGTATTGAATGTAATTTAAAGCTTGAAAATTATCCATTGAAAGATCATATATCTTCTCTACTTGGTTATTTGCATTAAATAGAAATTCAATAGGGTCATTTGTTTTCGTTGCAAAATAAGAGCCATTCGTATTTTCAAGACCCAGATAAAATCCTCTATAATTTATAAAAATACTTAGATCCGAAAATGTCCAAAGGAAATAATTTCTTCCATCAATTTCAGAAAGCAGATAGTTCTTATCATCATCAGTTATAAAGCTATTTACATAAGCATTGTATATATTTAAATTTAACCAATTATTTGTAATTTGAGCTTTTAGATATGGAATTGAGAAATAGAAGTTTGGAAAGTATAAAAGTCCAGGATATGCGGGATTGAAGTAGTTTAAAAAAATTAGCATGTTAGTCCTCCTTTATTGGTTTATACCTATAATAGCTTTTATATCTCCCCAAATTTGAAGTGAATCCTTACTCTTTACATATGCTTTCTCAGGATAGGCAGTGTATATTGGAGCAACACCATATAGTGAGAATTTAAGTTTACCTCTTCTTTCATTATAAAACTTTAATTGATTTGTGTCAAGAACTATTATAATACTGTCAAATACATAACCTGTTGAGTAGCCTGTATTTGGATCCTTGGGTGCACTCTTAAAGTATTCATTTGTTATAAAAATTGAATCATTTGTTAGAGTGTCAACAAGCCATACATTAGATAAAATTTTAAAGGGTAATGAATGCCTTGTATATAATTCAACCCAAATTTTTTTAACCTTAAAACCTGATGTATCATTAGATATGGGCTCACTTTGTTCAAATTCTTGTAGTTTATAAGCAATAACAGTATCATATGCTTCAAAGTGTGGTGGAACCCAAAATTGACCTATTGAACTGTCAAGAATGGCAGTTAAATTTGGATTATTTGAAGCATCTGCTATGAAGTTCATATAAACTATTGTGGTTTCTGCCTTAATTCTATAACCATCTTTTTCATAAATGAATGGATTTGTTTTATAATTACCGGGTGGAATTTTGATATTTCCAATTATATAATTTTGTTCTGTTCCACTTTGTTTATAGACAATTTTTAATGCTATATAACCGTAAATTGTGTCATTTAAGATATCTTTAAAGTAAAGCTTAACTCTCGCCTTACAATCATTTATATAAACTTGTTCATATCCTCTTATTATCTCAGCTGGTTTGTTAAAGTTTATAACAAATACAGAAACAACTGTATCAGATGGTAAACTGATTGTATCGTTGTATCTTTTATCCTCTTCTATCCAATAAAACCAAACATCGTCAATCCTTATAATTTTGATCGAATCTTTACCTGCTGACCTTCTTGCTATATCGTATGCAGAAGATATTGAATCACCAATTGGAAATCTTGGATATGTATCCCAACTTGGACCTGTATCAGGTTTTTTTATATTACAAGAAACAAGCGTTAAAATGATCAAAAATCGCTTCATATCTTTTTAAATAAAAAACCTTTTAAATACAAGCTTTCTGAAAATTTTAGAGCCCAAGGATGATCCTTTGATTGATATAGAGTTTCTAAAATAAAAAAATTCTCTTTTGAAACTTTTTTAATACTCTCTAAAAGAAATTCCTCCTTTACATAAAATGAACAGCTAAATGTTGCCAAAAGTCCACTATCTTTTAATAAATTTATTGCATATTTATGCATTTTATCATATGCTCTTAATGCATTTTCAAGTTTTTCTTTACTTTTTGTAAATGCAGGTGGATCTAAAATTATAAAGTCAAACTTTTTGTTAGTGCTTTTTAAATAATCAAAAATATCAGCATTTACAATTTCATAACTTCCCCTTATTTCGTTTATACTTAAATTTTCCTTTAATATGTTAAGGGCATCATTTGAAATATCCAAAAATACCACATTTACATTATATTTCTTCAAAAAATGAATACCAAAGCCTCCAACATAACAAAATGCGTCCAAAATTTCCATTCCATCTTTTGCATATTTTAATAGCTTTAAATAATTTTCAGATTGGTCTAAAAATAGCGAGGTTTTTTGTCCTATGAAAAATTTAAAATTTACATCATTTATTTTTACAATGTAATTTTCAGGAATTTGGCCATATACTAACTTATTAACATAGGGGAGATTCTCCATTTTCCTTAAATGTCCTGTGCTTTTCTCATAAATGAATAATGGATTAAATAACTCAATTAAAGCTTTAATTACTAGATGTTTTCTCACTTCTATTCCAATTGAAAAAACTTGAAAGACAAATCCATCACCGTATTTATCAATTATAAGACCCGGCATAAAATCAACTTCTGAATAAATAAGTCTAAATGAATTGTCAAATCCTAAGTTTCTCCTATATTCATAAGCTCTTAAAATAGCTTTTTTAATATAATCATAATCAAAATCCTCTTCCTTAAAAAATGAAAAAAACCTTAGACTTATTCTTGAATGGGGATTATAGAATGCACTTCCTATAAATTTACCACTTTTATGATAGACCTGAACAACATCACCAGGTCCAGGACCACCTTCCCTTGAGATTACTAAATCATCATAAACTACAGAGTATTCAGGAAAAGCCTTAATATAAACTTTTTTCATATTCCTCTAAGCCTCTTAAATAATAATATAAGTCCTCCAAATAGCATGAAAATTGGACCAATCCAAACAATTTGAATAAATGGCTCATAGAACAAAACCATATATAGTCGCTTATCTTCCTTATCAACGTCACCAACTGCAATATAAATATCACCTCTTAATGTTGTTATAATATCAACCTCTGGTGTTTTCATGTTCCACTTGTGATAGAATCTCAATTCAGGATTACTCTCAATAACTTTACCATCAGTTTGAATTTTAAGCTTTATCCTATCGTAAAGGTAATCAGGTGTAAAACCACTTTTAACATCTTTATATGTAATTTTATAGTTTAGAAATTGAATAGCTTCACCTTGCCTTAAAATTACTTCTCTCCTTTCCTTAAACAGTGAATTCATTATTATACCAATTGATAGTATTGCAACACCAATATGAACGATGATCTCCTCTCTAATACTCCTAAGATCAAAAAATAAAAAGTTATAAATTATTAAAATAATTGAAAATAATGCAATACTTGATACTAAATCTAAATTCTTAAATACAAAGTAGATTATAGCAAGTGTTATAATGCTTAAAGCAATAGGTAATATAAATTTTTTGAAATAATTTTTGGGGATCTTGCCATATGGAATATAAGGTGCAAATGACATCAGAAATAGCATTATTGTAAATGGAATATAAGTGCTATTTTCAAAGAATGTAGAACCAACAGTCACTTGGTGATCCACGAATAGATTTGATATAAATGGGAACAGTGTTCCAAATGCAACAGTAAATGCAATAATCGTTAATATCCAATTATTCAAAAATAAAAAACCTTCTCTTGATATTAGGTTTTCAATAGTTCTTTGTGATTTTAGATGTTTATAATTCAAAAAAAATAGAGTAAGTCCTAAAACTGATGCAAGGATCATAAATCCAAAGAAAATTGAACCAAGCTCACTTTGAGCAAAGCTATGAACTGATATTAAAGCACCACTTCTTGTTATGTAAGTTCCAAGCAAAACAAATATAAAAGTTATTATGGAGAGGAATATATTCCATATTTTGAACATACCAAATTTTTCAGAAATTATAAGGGAGTGGATAAGGGCGGTTAATGTAAGCCATGGGATAAATGATGCATTCTCAACAGGATCCCATGCCCAATATCCACCCCATCCAAGCTCTAAATAAGCCCACCTAGCACCAAAGTAAATGCCAAGTGTTAAGAATATCCAGGAGAGAATAGTCCATTTTTTTAGTTCTTTAAATAGCACATTATCAAATTTTTTTGAAAATAACATACCAAGAACTATAGCAAAGGGGATTGCAATACCTGTATAACCAAGATATAAACTCAGCGGATGGACATGCATCCACCAAGTAAAGAGTAGAGGATTTAATCCCCTTCCATCCTCTACAAATTGTGGATTTTCTTTAAATGGATTTGAAAAGAATAGAACAACGGATATGAAGAATAGATAAACTAAACTTATTGAAAATAACGAAAAATTATAAACTTCCTTATATCGCTTAATGCTTGAATTCAAGAATAATATAATGTAAATACCAAAAACCAAATTCCAAAATAGCATGGAACCATCCATTCCAGCCCAAAATCCAGCAATCCTATAAATTATAGGAGTAGAATTGGTTACCTGAAGTGCCACATACAATATAGAATAATCCCCAATTATTAAGGCAAATAGCAGATAAATTGAAGCAATAAATATAAATACAAACGATAAAATCAATGCTCTTTTGCCTGAATTGATAAATTGCTGCTTTTTGAAGAAATTGCCAATGAGAAGTGCTATAAATGAATATAGAATAAGTATGAAAGATAATAATAAAGTTGATGTTCCGAACTTTGAAACCATATTCAATCTCTTACTCTAAATCTTGCGGTAAAGAATCTTAAAAATGGTGGCTCATATTCAAATTCAAGTCCTTTTATTCCATATCTTCTTTTATATACATTTAAAATCGTTTCAACAACATGGCCCATATGTTTATTTGAATAAACCCTTCTTGGAATTGTAATTCTTACAAGCTCCAAGCTTGGTTTTCTATTTTTACCTGTAATGGGATCCCTTCCTGCTGAAACAGTTCCCCTTTCCATCGTCCTTACACCACCCTCTACATATATTTCTGCTGCAAGGGCTTGTGCAGGATAATAATCCTGATCTAAATGCTCCAAAAATAATTTTGCATCAAGATATATTGCATGTCCTCCAATTGGTTTTACAATAGGTATTTTATTTTCAATTAGTTTATTACCAAGATATTCAACCTGTTTAATCCTACTTCTTAAATATTCATAATCTACCATTTCTCTTAATCCTATTGCAAGCATTACTAAATCTCTATCTGCAAGCGCTCCATTATATGGACTTCCATCAAAAGCACTAGCAAATTCACATATTTTCCTATAAAGCTTATTATCTCTTAATAATAATAATCCACTTATATTTGTAAGTGGGTCTTTCTTTGCGGATATTGTAGCAAAATCACCATAGCTTAAAATTTCTCTTACAATTTCCTTTATTGACTTATCTTTATATTCTTCTTCCCTTTCCTTTATAAAATATGCGTTTTCCGCAACTCTTGTAGCATCAAATACAATTGGAATTTTATAATAATCTGCAATTTCTCTTAATTTCTTTATATTTTTCATTGAAATAGGTTGTCCACCTGCCATATTTACATTCGTTTCAATGCAAATATATGCTATATTCTTTGGACCCTTTTCATTTATGAATGCTTCTGTTTTTTCAATATCAAAATCACCTTTAAATGGATAATCGCTTTGTGAATTATATGCGTCTTCTACTATTAGATCTACAAATATACCACCTGCATATTCTTGATGAAATCTTGTAGTTGTAAAATACATATTATTTAGAACATATTGACCTTTCTTTATTAAGTGCTGAGATATAAAATGTTCTGCTTGCCTTCCTTGATGAACTACGATAAATTTATCAAATCCAAGAATTTCATATACACTTTCTTTTAAAGCTTTATATGCATCTTTTCCATCGTATTTTAAACCCTCAAAAAACTGATCATCACTTTGCGAAGGTGTCCCCGAATCTGTCAGAAGATCAATATAAACATCCTCACTCTTTAATAAAAATGTATTATATCCTGCATTTTCAATTGCTCCTCTTCTATAATCTTTTGATTTATTATATATAATTTCAACACCCTTTAACTTATAGTTAAATCCATTATATTCTAAAAATTCATATTTTTTAATTGGCTCTACAATTTCATAATCCATAACCTCAATCTCATAAAATTCCGTTTCAAATTTCTTTTTAAGCCTAGGATATTCCTTATCTTTTAAGTAATTTAAAGCACTTATAAAATAATCAAAATGCTCTTTAAGGTAAACCCTTTTTGGAATTCTTAGAAATACTTTATTCTCATAAGCTTTTACTCTACTTTGAGAACAAAGAAATAATGCAACATTAAATCCTATGCCATTTTCAAGATCCATATAAAACCCATCACTATTAAAATCATTTACTTTATATCCAATACTTTTAACACTTTCAAAAATTTCCTTAATTTCATAATATCTATATTGCCAATATTCCTCATTTAATGCTTGAATTAGGCTTACTGCAATAACTTCCATATCCCTTCCTGAGATACCACCATATGTATGAAGTCCTTCAAATGATACAAGCCATTCGCAAAGCTGCTTATAATAATTTTCATCATTTAAAATGATTAATGCTCCAACATGTCCCATCAGATCACCATCAGCAGATATTAAAATAATATCAAAATCCTTTGTTAGCTCATAAGCTAAGTTCTTTAAATCTCCCTTTAGCTTCCCTTCAATTTTCCAAAATGTAATTTGTGAGAAGATATTACTTGCATTTAAAATAGAAATCCCTTTTTTCATTTCTCTTAATTTCAAAAACTCTTCAAAACTGCTTGGAATTGTAAAATAACTAAAATTACCAATCTCCTTTGAAATCCTTCTATTAAAATAATTTGAAAGCACTCTTAATGAATCAGTAGGTTCATTTGAGATAATATCACCTTCGAATACTTTAAAAATTAAATGTTCTGCACCTCTTAAATTATGAACAGGAATTACAAAATCTCTTCCAAAAATTTCATTAACATTTTTCAAAATGTTTAGAAAATTTTCACTTCCTGCATATGCTTCATCGCCCATTAGTAGTGCAGAATACTGTTCCTCACTTAAAGCATTTTGATTATTATAGAAATCTACAATGAAGTAGCAAGAGGGTAGTTTGTGAATGTTATAATTGTAGGCTCTTGCTAAACTTAAACGTTCACTATAATCTATCTTTTTGAGATACTGGATAATTTTTGCTTTATAGTTTTCTGATATCATATGAAAATTTTAAAGAATACTTGTCTTAAAATTACAAACTAAATCTCAAAATAAGTTCATCAATGGGAAGCCTTAGAGCATCTTCCTTTCTAATATCCCTTGAAAATAGAGCTATGCTTCTTAGAATTTTTTCATCAATAAGCAGTTTATTGCTTTGCTTTTCCAATATATTCACAATGTTTTTAAATTCCTTATCTACATTTTCTCTATGGGTGTATCTTGTTGAAATTACATCCCTTAATGCACCTTTATCAATGATGTCCAAAATATCGCTTACTTTATTCTTAAAACCAAGTTCAAACTTTTTCCCGCTTATTAAAATACTTATCTTAATAGCATTTGCCCTTATATGTCCTATACCTTCAATACCACCCATTGGTGAAAATTCATAATCAAGTCCATACCTTAAACTATGTGCAACTCTGAAAATATCTTCATCTGAAATAAAAAAGTAATCTGATATTTTCAGAAGAACTTTTGAAAGATGCAAAACCTCTGTATTTAGATAGAGTTCATATGGTGGATTGTGTATATTTTGAATTTCAAATAGCTTCCCCATAATATAAAAAATAAGCTCATGTGAACCATCTTCTGGAAAGTCAAATGGTCTAAGAAGTTTAATAATTTCCTTATCATAGAACTTATGATAATCACTTTCACTCAAAAATGGTTTTAGACAATCCTTTATCCTCTTAGTATAAATTAGGGGTCTTACCTTTATGAATAAACTACCGTCTATATTTGCTCTTCTTAGGAATTCTTCGTATGCAGTTGGTGGAATGCCTGTGCTTAAACAAAACTCCCCTTTCTCACTTACCCTATTATTATCAATATAACCTTTTTGAATAAGAAAGTCCAAAACTTTATAAATCCTTTTTTTGTCATTTAGGTTCCTAAATGAGTAAGTTCTATTTAGGAAGTCCATTATATCTCCTTCACCAAACTTATATGCAGATAGTATAAACGATGATAGAACAGCACTTTCACCAAGATAATCACTATCAAGACCTCTGAAGTTCATTAAATTTTCATAAAGTTCTGTATTTGAATTGCCGAAAGTTTCATCATATACTTTATTGTAAGTCTTCTCACTTGTTCTATACCTTAGGATATTAACATATCCAATATCCTTTATTCCGAACCTTCCAGCTCGCCCCTCCATTTGAATAACATCCATTATAGAAGGTATAGTTCTAACCTTACCCTTTTGTCTATCATAAAACGATGTAACTAGGATTATCACTCTATCAGCAGGCAAATTAACACCGTAGGCTAATGTTTGAGTAGCAATCAAGCACTTCAATTTACCTTCTCTAAATGCTCTTTCGATCTCTTCTTTTTCTTCATATGGTATATCTGAATTGTGGAAACCAAAGTCATAAGTCTCGATATCTTGGTTGTATTCAACCTTAAATGGTAATGTTTGGTTTATGATCGTATGGCCTTCAAGGTATGCATACTTTAAGAATTCCCATCCAATTTCCTTTTTATATACAAAGATAATTACACTTTCATCATCTTCTGATAATTCTTTATACTTTTCCAAGAGTGATTTTATTAATTTTTCCAATCGGGGCAACCGGACTTGAA
>FWWL01008102.1_pt1 | contig 13740 bp, 10 predicted proteins | sample 2228331 | NCBI WGS metagenome assembly FWWL01 (sample SAMEA103939775, study PRJEB20133) | metagenome | reverse complement strand
TTCCAGACCACTATTTTAGGGAGTTCAGGTGGAAGTTGTTCAAGGAGGGCACGGTCTTCTTGGGTAAGCCCTTCGCTTTGGTCTAACACGATCAGCAGGAGGTCTGCCATCTGGATGGCGCGTCGAGTGCGCTGGATACCAATTTGCTCGACCACATCGGTGCTTTCGCGCAAGCCCGCAGTGTCTACCACTACGAAGGGCACTCCACCGATTTGGAAGCTCTCCTCTATCAGGTCGCGGGTGGTGCCAGGAATGGGTGTCACAATAGCCCGCTCCTCGCCCAGGATGGCGTTCAGGAGAGACGACTTGCCCACATTCGGTCGCCCTATGATGGCGAGGTGCACACCCTCTCGTAGCATGCGCCCCTGTTCTGCGCGCGCTAAAAGCCTCTCCAGCGACTCAATAAGCGCGGAAAGGCGGGGAATGAGGCTGGAGGGTTCTAACTCGCCTATCTCTTCCGAGAAATCGATAACCGCCTCCACATGTGCCAGCACTGAAAGCAGTTCGTCGTTGATTTGGCGCACGGTGCGCGAGAGCATGCCTTCGTGCAACGCCAGAGCCATGCGCTGTTGGGCGTCGGTGCGGGCACGAATCAGGTCGGCAACGGCTTCTGCTTGGGCTAAGTCCAGCTTGCCATTCAGGAAGGCGCGCTGGGTGAACTCGCCCGGTTGCGCCGGTTCTGCTCCCAATCGCCATACGAGCGCAAGAACGCGTCTCAGCAAATGAGGGCTACCATGGCAACTCAGCTCCACCACATCTTCTCCTGTGTAACTGTGGGGAGCACGGAACGGGATGAGCAAGGCACGGTCGAGCAACTCTCCCGTATCAGGGTCATGCAGGGTGCCATAATAGACGCGATGGCTCTGCAGGGGTTTTGTATCTCCTTGCACCCGACGGAACACCCGCTGAGCAATCTCGAACGCACGAGGACCGCTGATGCGCACGATTCCAATCCCGCCTTCGCCCAGTGGGGTCGCAATCGCAGCGATTGTGGTGGAGGACTCCATCAAGACTGAATTGTACCGAACCCTGCGCCTAATTTGAGAGCAGGGAATGGCTGGTTGCCATGACCTGCATATCTACTTCTGTAATCTGTTCGGGTGGGTGCGACAGCACCATAAAGCGCGCCTGCATGCCCGGTTTGAGCACTCCGACCTCATCATCGTCGGTGGCGTAAGCACTGCCGACCGTGAAGAGGCGCAAGGCGGTGAGGGGGTCAAGCCCCTCCTGAGGATTGAGACAAGTGCCGTCCATGCTGGTGCGCGTCACTGCCATCCGCCATCCGATAATCGGGTCGCCAGGCACAACAGGTTGGTCGGAACTAAAGCCGACAGCAATCCCGCTCTGTACCCATGAGCGAAACGGCATAAGTGTGAGCGCACGCTCCCCCAACCCCTTTAGATAGGCGCGCGTGAGCCACCATAGGAACTCTGGCTGAGGCACGACCACCACACGCAGGTGACGCATGGTCTCCAGTAGGTCGTCCGCCATGAGCATCGCATGCTCGATACGATGGCGATGATGAGGGCGAGGATGTTCCGATAAGGCACGACGATAGCCCTCCAACACCAGCTCGATGGCACGGTCGCCGATTGCGTGAATGGCACATTGCCAGCCGGCACAGTGCACCGCCCGAATCCGCTCAAACAGTTCCTCTGGCTCGTACATCAGCACGCCTGTAGTCGGGGTATCTGCATATGGCTGGCGTAGCGCGGCGGTTCGGGTGGTAAACGCCCCATCGGCAAACAGCTTGACCGCTCCCCAGCGCAGGTCGGGATGACCGGTTTCTGGTTTGGGGTTGAACCCCGTCGCTTCCCCTGCCTGCTCTGGGGTGTCCAGCCATCCTGCTGAGCGCGCCACATCGTATAGCGGCATAAGCGTAATCCGCACAGGTGCTCCCTCCTGCAGTGCCTGAGCGTAGGCGGAAACCTCCTGCTCTAAGTCCAGCCAGCCCGTCGCCGCATCAGATGCCGACAAAATCCCGCGTCGTGCCAGGTCTTCACAGGCACGATGAATCGCTTTGACCAGCCCAGCCCTGCCCAGTTTCGGGATATGGCGCGACACAAGATTCGTTGCGCTTTCTAACAGCACGCCTGTCGGTTCCCCACGCTCATCCCGCACGATAACTCCATCGGGTGGATCGGGCGTTTCCGCAGTGATGCCCGCTATCTGTAGGGCAAGGGTGTTGACTAATGCGCCATGCTTGCTGACATGATTGATGTAGACGGGACGGTCGGGGCAGATGCGGTCTAAATCGTGGCGTGTCAGGTGTTGTCCGCCCGGAAGTAGGTTCTGGTCGTAGGCGCGCCCGAACACCCATGGAGAATCGGGATTGGCATCCATCCATTGGCGTAGTCGCTCGTGAATCTGCTCTAACGAGGTGCATCCTCGCAGGTCTGCCTTGCTCAGATCGATGCCAAGCGCCAGGATATGGCAGTGGCAATCGTTGAAAGCGGGCACGATTGCTGAGCCATCCACGACGAGCCGTTTCGCATCAGGGTAGCGCGCCCCCATATCGGCACGCAACCCAATATCCACGATGCGCCCGTTGCGCACCACCATCGAATCCGCTATAGGACAACCCTCCCAAAAGGTGTAGATGGGAGCGCCCTCTATGCGTACCATAGGCATTCAGAGGACTCTCAGCACATCGATATCCCGCTCGTCTTCATCAATCAGACCGAGTTGGGCTGCAATCGCGTACTGTTCTTCTAACCTCTCCTGAGAGGTAGCATAGATTGCATCACCGTTTTCGATTGCCATCGCCCAGAGCTGGTCGTCGCGTGGGGTCAGAAGCATCAGGTCGAGGTAGTAGTTAGGGGCAATAAGGGGTGCCACGCGGTTTGCAATCTCACGGAGGGTATCCACCTTCTCTTCATGGGCTAAATCCTCGCGCACCCATATACCGAAGGTGGCATCGCTTTGCATCACGCCTTCCGCATGAACCGTGAAGGCAACAACCGCCAGCACATCCTCTACGCCTGCAAACACCTCTACCAACTCTGGCACTCGGCTCGAGGGGATAGGTTCGCGTCCATTCGGTCGCGGGTCATCCAGCACAATTTTATCGAGTTCCACGGTTCCAATCTCCTTGGTGGAAGTATACCCACTGGCGTTGAGTTGCAACACTCAGGTATAACCCAACTTTCCTGTCGATACCGATGCGAGTGCCATAGAGGGAAGGTACTGAGGCGAAATCGCACCCTCATCCGTCACCCTGAGCGAAGCGAAGGGTCTCACTGGGATTCTTCGCTTCGCTCAGAATGACGAATCGGTATCGTCACCCTAAGCAACACCCCTTCGTCACCCTGAGCGAAGCGAAGGGTCTCTGTCATCCTGAACGCAGTGAAGGCTCTTTCGCCTTCGGCTCAGAATGACGAAAGAAGGGGCACTCAGAGTGACGAAAGAAGGGGCACTCAGAATGACGGAGAGGGCAACAGGAAAGTTGGGTAGGTATAATCTTCACTGAACGGAGGCTATCGCAACCGATGTTAGAAACGCCTATTCGTACCGACCGCTCCCGTTTTGAAGCGATTGCTCGCAAAGCGGAGGCTGGCGAACGCCTGACCTTTGAGGACGGCTTAGCACTCTTCCACCATCCTAACCTAACCGAGCTGAGCGCGCTGGCGCATTTCGTGCGCATGCGTAAAAATCCTAACCCCTATGTGACCTATGTGATTGGGCGCATCATCAACTACACGAATGTCTGCTGGGTGCGCTGTAAGTTCTGCGCTTTCTATCGCCCCCCTGGGCACGCTGAGGGCTACCTGCTGTCCGACGAGGAGATTCTGCAGAAGATCGACGAACTGGTTCAGCAGGGCGGGGTCGAGGTATTGATTCAGGGGGGGCTAAACCCCAAACTCAAGATTGACTATTTCGAACGGTTGTTCCGCCTGATTAAACAGCACTATCCGCAGGTGATAATTCATGGGCTTTCGCCTGCCGAAATCCTCTATATCGCTCACATCTCGCGCTTGAGCCTACGCGACTGTCTTCTTAGGCTCAAGGAAGCAGGACTGAACTCGGTGCCTGGGGCAGGGGGTGAAATCTTGGTCGATCGCGTGCGCCAAGAGATTGCCCGCTTCAAGGATACCACGCAGGAATGGCTGGACTTTATGCGCGAGGTTCACCAACTGGGCATGCGCAGTTCCGCCAGCATGATGTATGGACATGTGGAGACGCTGGCAGAGCGCGTGGAGCACCTGATACGCCTGCGCGAACTACAAGATGAAACAGGAGGATTCACTGCTTTCATCTGCTGGAACTTCCAGCCCGAAGGCACAGAACTGTCTCATCTGCACAAAGCGACGGCTTATGATTACCTTCGTACCGTTGCGGTTGCCCGCCTAATGTTGGATAACTTCGACCATCTGCAGGCGAGCATTCTCACTCAGGGTCCAAAGATTGCCCAGATAGCCCTTCGCTATGGTGTGGACGATATGGGTTCCACGATGATTGAAGAGAATGTGGTCTCGGCGCAAGGAACGAAGTTTATCTTGAATGCGAGCGAGATAGAGCGACTCATTCGGGATGCGGGTTTTATCCCCAAGCGTCGGAACACACGCTACGAGATTTTAGAGTAGGGTAACCCAACTTTCCTGTCGCTTCTAGATGAAACAGCCTTTAGAGCCTCTTCTCTGAGGCTCGCAGGCGTCACCCTGAGCGAAGCGAAGGGTCTGATTTGAGACTCTTCTTGAGATTCTTCGCCTTCGGCTCAGAATGACGAAAAAAGGGCACTCAGAATGACGGAGAGGTCAACAGGAAAGTTGGGTTAGGGTATACTCGCCCTGTTATGGGCAAGGTGAGATACAAAGCGCTTCTGTTGATTGGGGACGGCATGGGCGACCGCCCCATCCCTCAGTTCAACGGGATGACCCCCTTGGAGTATGCTCAAACCCCCACGCTTGACCGTCTTGCTCGTGAGGGCGAGTGCGGACTGATGGACCCGATTGCGCCCGGCATTCGTGCAGGTTCCGACACCGCCCACCTGTCTATCTTGGGCTATGACCCCTACCAAGTCTATACTGGGCGCGGACCGTTTGAGGCGTTGGGGATTGGGATGGATGTGCGAGGTGGCGATGTCGCGCTCCGATGCAACTTCAGTACGGTGGACGAGTCGTGGCGTGTGATTGACCGTCGGGCTGGGCGCATCAGCGAAGGCACGCATGAACTTGCCGAACTGATGAACGGGATCGAGATTGAGGGCGTTCAGTGCTTCTTCAAGGAGTCGGTCGCCCATCGAGGTGCGCTGGTGTTGCGAGGGGAGCACCTCAGCGCGCGCATCACCGATGTCGACCCCCATGCAGAGGGCGAACCCGTGCATGAGTGCCGACCTTTAGACCCCAACGACCAAGATGCGGAGCGCACGGCGCGCGTGGTAAACACCTTCGTGCGCCTCTCTTATGAACGGCTGAAAGACCACCCAATCAACCGCGCCCGCGTGGAGCAGGGGCTACTGCCTGCGAATATCCTGTTGCCCCGTGGGGCAGGCGTCGCACCCCATCTACCGCCCTTCCCAGAGCGGGAAGGAATGCGGGCCGTTGCCGTTGTGGAAACGGGACTCATTCGCGGGATTGCCCGATTCGTTGGGATGGATACGCTTGTCGCCCCTGGCGCAACAGGAGGCGTCGACAGCGACATGCTCAGCATCGCTGACACCTTAGCCCAAGCACTGCGAGAGTACGATTTCGTGCTGTGCAACATCAAGGCGCCCGATGTGTGTGGACATGATGGCAACCCCGAGATGAAGGCACAGGTGATTGAGCGCATCGATTCGGCAGTCGCCCGCTTGCTGGAACAGTACACCGAACCGTTCTACCTGATGATTACTGCCGACCACTGCACCCCCTGCAGTGTGCGTGACCACTCAGGCGACCCCGTGCCCTTGCTCTTGCATGGTCCCGAACTGCGAGGGGACGAGGTGATCCAGTTCCACGAGTACGCCTGCATTCGAGGCGGTATCGGGCGTATTCGTGGGCGCGACCTTATCCCCATCCTCACCCAGCTGATGGGTGTACAAGAGAAGTTCGGGGCATAGCGAGGGGGTATAATTCCCTATAGCCCCCGTAGCTCAGTGGATAGAGCATCCGCCTTCTAAGCGGGTGGTCGCAGGTTCGAATCCTGCCGGGGGCGCCAGGTAATTTGGGTTCTGTAAGGAGGCACGAAAACGATGCAAAGGATGGTCGCACTGTTAGTGATATTTGCTCTTGCGAGTGATGGTATGCATGCTCAATCTCGTCTCAAGATTACTCCCTTACCTGAAGCGCCACGCCCTAACTTGGTGCGCAACTCCAGTTTTGAACAGGTAGCAAACGGTGTTCCTGTAGGTTGGATATGGGATAAGCGCAACACCGACGCCACGATGGAGGTGGTGTCGGCTCCCGGCGCCACAGGGAGCTACTGCCTGCGCTTCACGAGCAGTACGCCCTTCGCGCCAGAGGTCTATGCTCTCTTACGCTACGAGGGCGGGGTTCCTGTGGAGCCAAACACAGTCTACACGCTCAGCTATCGCTATAAGACCCGCTCTGAATCGGCAGGCTTTGTGGGCGTGGGTGCGTTGTGGCGCGTCCGCTCGTTCTTTCAGGATACCGAAGGGGAGTGGCGACGCAACACGCTCACTTTCGCCACTCGCCCCGATGAAACGAACTTCGATCTCGTGATTGTGATTGAAGCCCCCACCGACGAGGTGCTTCTCGACGACATCAAACTGGAGAAGGGAAGCTCTGCCACGCCTTATGTCCCCGAAGAGGCGGTCAAGGAGCCATTTTTCGTGTTGGCAGACCTGCCTAGCCGAGTCTATCTCAGCGAGCGTCGGTGGCACGCAGGGTTCGACCTCTACACGCCCACACCGTTGAAGAATGCCCAGCTGATGCTCCAGCTTGGCAATCAGAGGCTCAGCCAGCGCGTGAACCTACCTGAAGGCTACAGCCGAGTGGAGTTCACTTTCAACGAGCCTCGCTCTGCAAACACCGTATTCAAAGTGGAACTCAGCGGGAGCGGAACTATGCCCAGCGTTTCAGCCGAGCGACCCCTCCAGTTTTTCACGCGCCGGCTTGCTGAGGGTCGCTTGCGCGCGTTGAGTCGCCAAGTGCCTGCTTGGCAACGCCAGATGAACACCCTTGCAAAGCAGGGTCAAGACCTCGCTTATCCCCAAGCGACCTTCACCATCTTGCAGGAATTCATTCGCTATGTGGGCGAGGACCTGCGCAAGGGGCAAATTGAGCGCGCCTATGCCCAACTGGACGAGATGGAACGGCTTGCTGGTCAGCTCTCTGAGATGCTCGCCCGCGCCAAGCAGGGAACGCGCTTGCCCACCGTACCGCGCTATGTGACCTCGCCTGTGTCGATTCAGGGTGCCTCGCTAAATGCCGATACCCTCAATCCGCTTACGGGCGAGCGCACACGCCGACCCGTTTTCTTCGTCGGCTTCGGGCATTTCGGGCAGGTGCGCGCCGATATCGAGAAGTTCCCCCAGATGGGCTTCAACCTCATCCAGATAGAGCGCGGCGTTTGGGACTTCCTACCAGAGCAGGGCAAGACAAGCCTAAAGGCACTGGAAGAAGACCTCCTGCCCGTCTATCAGCGTGCCAGTCGAGCGAATGTGAAGATTGACCACTTGCTTAGCCCCCATTATATGCCCGAATGGGTGTTTCAAGCCTATCCCCACTTGCGTCAGGAGCGTCAGGGGTTTATTCGGTACAGCCTGTTTTCGCCTGATAGCCTGACGGTTCTGCGCGATTACCTGAACCTCTTGCTCCCTCCGTTGAAGGACCAGCCTGCGCTGATGAGCATCTGCCTCTCGAACGAGCCAACGAATGTGGAATCCCCGAACTCACCGCTTCATCAACAAGCGTGGCGGGAGTGGCTCAAGGCGCGTCATCGCACGCTCATCACGCTCAACGCCCGCTGGGGCACGAACTACACCGATTGGAACGAGATTCCCATCCCCACAGAGGGGGTTCCCTATGCGGACTGGGTGGAGTTCAACGCGGATGCGCTTGCGAATTGGCATCGAGAACTATCTGAGATAGTGAGGGCACACCTGCCCGACACGCCGAAGCACGCCAAGTTGATGAGCTGGACTTTCTTGAACGACCGCGAACTCTATCAGGGAGTAGACCCCGAACGGTTCGCTGAGTTCTGCGAGTTGAACGGCAACGACGCCTTCATCTCCTACTTCCACAATAAGTCCAATCTGTGGGCATTCGAGTGGATACGCACCTTTATGGCGTACGACCTGCAACGCTCGCTGAGAGATGCGCCCCTGTTCAACTCGGAACATCACATCATTCCCGACCGTGAGCGACGCTATGTGCCCCCCCAGCACGCGCGGGCAGTGCTGTGGGAAAGCGCAATTCGTGGGCTATCGGCTACCACCTTCTGGGTGTGGGAACGCACTGATGACCCGCAGAGCGATTTTGCGGGTAGCCTTCTGCACCGCCCTGAGATTGTGAACGCCCTGGCACATACGACGCTTGATCTAAACCGCCTCGCACCCTATATCTCTGCGTTGCAGAATCAGCCCTTCGATGTCTATCTTTTGCACGCTCGGCGCGACCTGTTGTTGCGGGGGGTAGAGGTCATCTTGCCCCGCGATAGCCTCTATGTTGCACTCACGATGCTGGGCGTGCGCGTGGGGTTCGTCACAGAGCGTCAACTGGAAGAGAGGCGACTGCCCTCGCAAGCCACGCGAATTCTCATTCCGAATGTGCAGTACCTCTCCGACTCGGCAATCCTTGCCTTAGACACCTATCGGCAGAATCGCGGGGTGATGCTGTTGGGCATAGGCGAGCCTCTGTTGACGCTCGATTCGTACGGGCGACGGCGCACAGCGAGGGTGCCCGTACAAACAATTGACCGCAATATCGAAGTCGCCCCCCAGCAACTCCATCGTCGTCTGCACAATTTGTTGACCACTTGGGGCGTGCGTCGCCCCCTCGTTCTGCTAAAACCCGACAGCGATGAGCCTGCTTGGGGAGTCGCCTACCGCACCGCCCAGTATGAGGACACCTTCATCGCCAGCCTGTGCAACTATACGCATCAGCCGATTACAGTACGCTTAGAGGATGCGCAGGGCAACCCCGTTCGGGCGGTGAACCTCCTAAACGGCACTCAAGTGGAGGAGCAGATTACCCTTCAGCCGTTGGAACCCGTGCTGATTCAGTGGAAGTGAGGTACACTCTTGGGCGTGCGGGTTCCCACTTGGCTGAAGGTGCTGATGGGCGCGTCCGCTGTGGTGGCGGGCGCGAACTGGTTCTTGCGCAAGGTGTGGTTCTACCGCGACCCTAAGCGTGTGCCTCCTGATGACCCCAATCTGATTTTGGCTCCTTGCGACGGTAAAGTGGTCTATATTCGCCCCGTTTCGGCTGAGGGCACAGTGTTTGCCGAGAAGCTGGGGCAAGCCATCCCCATCACCGAGATTACACGCGCCGAGTGGGAGGGCGTCCCCCCTGAGGGCTGGCTCATCGGTATCTACATGAGCCCGCTGGATGTGCATTACAACTATGCGCCGATAGAGGGCACCGTGCGCAAGATAGTTTACACACCCGCCAAAACGAACCTGCCGATGGTCGACCTGTGGGAGTATGTGAGCATGGCGTGGCTGAGGCGTGCCGTCGACCTGTTGGGCAAGCGGTATCACCTACAGAACGAGCGTCAGACGCTCTTCATCGAGAATCCCCATGTGCGCGTGGCAGTAGTGGAGATTGCCGATAAGTTTGTGAACAAGATTACCACCTATGTGCGAGAGGGTGAGGCTGTGCGTGCTGGGCAGAAACTCTCGTTTATCGAGCGGGGCAGTCAGGTCGACCTGCTCATCTTCTCACGGCAGATCGAAATCCTCACGCACACGGGCGCACAAGTCTATGGCGGTCTTACCCCCGTTGCACGCCTGCTGTCGAAGGGGGAATGCAATCGGATTGTCTGGGCTTATGGTAGTGATTAGTGTGATTGTGGTTGCGCACGGGGAGCAAGAAGGACCAAGATTGGGGTTGGGGGAGCTGATACTCGCCTGAATTCTCGCTTTGCTTTCGCATCTATTTTTCATAGCCTTCCCATTTTTCATAGTGTTAGGTGGGGTAGAGTTGTTGCGTTGGGTGGCGAGGTGGGTGAGGCTGAGAATAACTTCTAACCCAACTTTCCTGTTGCCCCTTCTCTCGTCATTCTGAGCCGAAGGCGAAGAATCTCAAAGAGTCTCAAGTCAGACCCTTCGCTTCGCTCAGGGTGACACCTGTGAGCCTCAGAGAAAAGGCTCTCAAAAGCTGTTTCATCCAGAAGCGACAGGAAAGTTGGGTTAACTTCTAATATGAACCATCGGGGGATAGAGTAGGGAACGAGTTTTTGCGAACCCGATACAATCGAATGGCGTGTATAGATATGAATGGAACCCCTGTTGGGTATACTCACAAATACCACAAATGAAAGCAATCTGTAAAATAGAGCCAGTCGCCGGGCTGGAACTGTGCGAGGTGCCCGAACCAAACCCAGCGCCGGGGGAAGTGGTGGTGCGTGTGAGCCGTACCTCACTCTGCGGAACCGACCTCCACATCTACAACTGGGACCCTTGGGCACAGTCGCGCCTCAAACCCCCTCTGATTGTAGGGCACGAGTTCTGTGGATATGTGGAAACAGTAGGGGAGGGAGTAAAGGGGCTGAAGGTGGGCGATTTTGTGGCGGGAGAGAGCCATATCGTGTGTGGGCGATGTAAACCATGCCGATTAGGACAAGCCCATGTGTGCCTCCATACCCGCATATTCGGAGTGGACACCGACGGCTGTTTCGCTCCCCTGATAGCCGTTCCCGAAGCGAATGCGCAAAAGACCGACCCCCGCATCCCACCTGAAGTCGCAACCGTGCAAGACCCGTTGGGCAACGCCGTCCATACCGTGCTCTCAGGACCCATCGAGGGCAACACAGTACTTATCACGGGCTGTGGGGCAATCGGGCTATTCAGCATTGCAGTTGCGAAAGCCTGTGGAGCCTCGCTCGTGATTGCGACCGAAGTCAGCCCCTATCGCATCGAGCTGGCTCTGCAAATGGGAGCAGACCATGTGCTGAACCCCCTGCATGACGATGTGCTTGCGCTGGTGCACCGCCTTACCGACGGCTTGGGAGTCGATGTCGCGCTGGAGATGTCGGGGCACCCCAGCTCGGTGAACCTCATCACCCAAGCAATACGCCCTGGAGGGCGAATCAGCCTGTTGGGACTGTTCGCAGAGCCGACGGTCGTCGACCTCAACACGCTGATTTTCAAGGCGGTCGAGATCCATGCTATTCTTGGGCGCAAACTATATCAGACTTGGGACACGATGCAGGCACTCTTGGCATCGGGCAAGTTGGATGTACGCCCTGCCATCACCCACCAACTGCCGTGGAACGAGTACGAACACGCCTTCGAACTGATGAAGACGGGTAAGGCAGGCAAAGTGGTACTGATTTGGGACTAACGATGCGTGTGGTGGCGTTGGATTATGGCGAAAAGCGGATTGGGGTAGCAGTGGCACACACCGAGATAGGGATTGCTTTGCCCGCTACTGTGCTTCCAAACGATATCGAAGCGGTAGTGCGTTGGCTCAAGCAGGAGAAAGCGGAACTGGTGGTGGTGGGGATACCCACCCATCTGTGGGGCGAGAAGAGTGCCCGTGCCGAGCAGGTAGAGGCGTTTATCGATGCACTCCGTGCCCACCTGGATATCCCCATCGAGACGGTGGATGAACGACTCACGACACGCGAAGCCGAGCGACGGCTCATCGAAGGCGATATGCGACGCGAACGGCGCAGGCAAGTACAAGACGCGGTCTCCGCCTCCCTGATATTAGAGACCTACCTTGCACGCCAGCGGTCGGGATAAGCCCAAGCGCTATCGGGATTGGGAGCGCGACAGGTTCGAATCAGGTATAATAAAAGCGAAATGAAGCATTCTCTTGCAGAGAAACTCTTCCGTGAGTACTTGAAGATGCGCAGGTGGCGTTATTGGAACGAGACCGCGTTTCGCGAGAATATGCAGCTTCCACCTAACGCCCCTACGCCCCACTTCACCATCCTATCTGAAGAGGGTCAGCCCATCGCCATAGTGGAAGTCAGCGAGTTTGCCATCAAGAAAGAAGATGTCGAGTCGGTTCTCCAACTTATCCGTCAGCTTGTTCGATTTACTGAGTTTCGCTTTCCCAAAAAACGCTTCTACGCCAAGTTCTACAAAGAAGCACATCAGCTAAAACGAGTTCTCGATTGTCTAAACGGCAAGTACCCATCACCCTTGCCAACCCTAATAGTGTTGTATGACCCGATGGGAAATGTGGTTGACTCTGCAGATAGGCTGATGCGTGAATTGCTGGGTCTTGCCCTAACTTACGAAATAGACCCTTCGAATGAGGGAAAAGCTGTTGCTAAAGGGCTTGAGCCAATTTCAGAAGGCATTCTATATCAACAGCAAAATCAACACATTAGTGCAGTTGCCCTATTAGAACAGAAAAAAGTTCTTGCTGTCGTTTCAGGCTACGAGGATGAAATAGAGAATCTTGAATATCGAGATTTCTCTGATTTGGTTCGGAAAACAGCACATATTACAAAGAAATATTATGGTAATGGCATTAACATTGAACTAACTGCTCCAGTATTGAATATTTTCTGCAATCCGTCGGCTGCGATTCCATGGAACATGGAACTGCACGGGCCCTATGATAGAGTCTGGGGAGCGAAGGAAGGCTCTTATGGTCTCCTATATGATGGGCTGGTTTATCTCTATGCCGGCACGGTTCAGGGTGTTTCTCTGCCACCTCCTGAGCAGATGTCGCGTGCAAGCGGTTTTTATGATAAGTAGGGCGGTTCTACTGGATACAGGGATTGTATTGCGCTACATCACAGGTGACCATGCGGTCATACAGCGAGTTGGACAGCTGAAGGTTGAGTATGAGATATTGGTGTGCCCACAAGTGCTTTACGAGTTTTGGGTTGTGGCGACGAGACCAAAAGGTCAAAATGGGCTTGGTCTAATGCCAGCGCAGGCAAGCCATCAAGTTTACCAGATTGTGAATGCTTTCATTCTCTTGCCCGATCCTGAAGACCTTTGGGAACGATGGGTGCGATTATGTACAGACCATTCAGTGAGCGGGCGTCAGGCGCATGATGCGCGCATAGTGGCTTGGATGGATGCGTATAGTGTCTCTCGTCTCTACACGTTGAATCCCAGCGATTTTGCTCGGTATCAACATATTCAGATGGTATGAAGCATTTTTTGTAATACAAATCCTTTTTGAAAGAAAGACAGCCGTGTTTAGCATCTCGATGAAGAGTGGGAGAGTCATGCGACTCTCCCAAGCGCAGTTTGTTATTCCGTCACCACATGAACGCCTAACACCTGAAGGAACTTCGCCAGCCAGTCGGGATGAGCAGGCCATGCGGGGGCAGTGACAAGGTTGCCGTCTACAACCGCCTTGTCGACAGGCACCTCCTCATAGCGAGCGCCTGCCAACTCCAGCTCGGGTCCCACGGCAGGATAGGCAGTAGCGGTGCGCCCTTTCATCACGCCCGCAGCCGTAAGCACCTGAAGACCGTGGCAGATAGCAGCAACGGGCTTATTCGTCTCGAAGAAGTAGCGTACCATCTCCAGCACTTTCGGCTCGCGACGAATGTACTCTGGAGCGCGCCCACCCGGTATCACCAGCGCATCGTAGTCTGAAAGGTTCACCTCATCGAACGAGTAGTTCAGGGTGAAGTTGTGTCCGGGTTTCTCGGAGTAGGTCT
>FWWL01008101.1_pt1 | contig 13741 bp, 16 predicted proteins | sample 2228331 | NCBI WGS metagenome assembly FWWL01 (sample SAMEA103939775, study PRJEB20133) | metagenome | reverse complement strand
CTAATAGCACTATTAGAATTTCTAATATAAAAAAACTTGACAAATTAAAAAAATATGGTATAATATAATTATAAGGTAAATCCCCATAAGACCTGACCGAAAGGCAGGCAGGGGAAGGAGGAAAGATGGTAAAGATGAAATTGTGGGCCTCGCCCCACACCCCTCTCCCCGAACAGGGGGAGGGATTTGTTCTCCTCTCCCAGATGGGAGAGGAGGGGGCTGAGCTTCAGGCTCAGCTCAATAATACCCCAGCGGATACTGGGGTATTGGAGGAGCTTGCAAAAAAGCTCCTCAAATTCGCAGAATCTAATTCTGCGGACCTTTACCAGCCTGGAGGGTCTCCTGCCTTCCAGGCTGTCTTAGGGAGAGTTCATCTCTCCCTAAATTCAACTGTGGGCGTATTTTACGCCCACTCAGTCAGGGAGTCAAAAGAGGAAAAGCTCCCTGACGGTTCAATTAAAAAGGTGGCGGTGTTCCGTCACCAGGGGTGGATAAAGGCACTGTAAGGTGCCTTGTCCATTCCAAATCCCCGTAAGACCCGACCCCGAGAAGGGGCGGGCAGGGGAAAGGAGGAAAGATGGAAAAAATATGTAAAAATTGTGTTTTCGAGGCCAAGTGCCTCGGAGCTTGCCATTGTGGGTATTTACACAATGGCACCCCAATCTTCGTTGATGACGGCGAAGGTTGGGTGAGCAATGATTGCTCCCCCAAGAAAGGAGAAGGGTGTCCTTACTTTGAAGAGGACACCATAGGGAGGCAAATAATTGCTCTCCTTATTACAAGAAAAAATTGGAGGATATATGAAAAAATATATCCTCCAAGAGAAGGTAATGGGGAAAATTACCCCATTATAATTGAAATGATAACAATCGGGAGGGGCAAGATAAACTCCCGAGTGTTAAGAGAAATTAGGAAACGCATAAGGCAATAAAGCCTTGTGCGGTAAAAGGAGGGAAAATGAAGATAATAGAAATCCGCTTCCCCCCTAGTGATTGGGGGGAAGAGGAGACTTGGGGCTATTTTTGCCCCAAGGGTACAACTCTGGAGGAATACCTCCAGATGGAGACAGTTGAAGTTGACTATTCAAAGGTCAACTTCAAATCCCTCCACCGCAAGTATGAAGAGGCGGGATGGAGGGAGGGTCAAAAGATAATCTATCTGTTTGACCCAGATGCGAGTTATTATCTAAACCTGCCTAATAAAGGCAGGTAGGAAAAGGAGGAAATATGAATATGTTAATGGTTCTGCAGAGTGGAGCTCACAAGTTCGCACTCCACTCTGTGGATATTAGTTTCTACTCCATCCCAACAAAGGATGGAGAAAGAAAGGTTGTGGGGATTGCCCACAACCCAATTGGGGAGCGATTAATAAGTTTTATCGCTCCTGAGAACCTTCCTGATCCAGAAGAAATAAAAGTCCTGGATCAGGAATATAAAAGCGATGAATGGACTATCATCGCTTCCACTTTTGTAAAATATGATTACAAAAGTGGGGAAGAAATAAGAAAAGATATTCTTTGCCACGTATCTGTGGCAAGGAAGATGGGCGTGGAGGATTTAGAATTGCTCCACGCGGATTATGTAGGGGGTATTATATATGAAGAAGAATAGTTATTCATTTTATTTATTTAAATTTTCGTAAGTCCTGACCTCAAAAGGGGCAGACAGGGATAAAAAAAGGAGGAAAAATGAAATACTATAAAACAGTGTGTAAAAAAGAACATAAAAACCTAAAATTCAGACAAACATACAAAGGAAATATCAATCTCCACATTCAAGATGAGGAATCTGAAGGAATATGGTTTGCAAAGGAAGATATACTAGCGTTTTTAGAACGCGGTAATGAGTTATATGAAGTGAAGCCACTGAAAGAAGTTTTTGCAAAACCTGGTCGTCTAGGAGAATATGCAGCTTATAAAGTGAGGCTTAAATATGTAGGTAAAATAAATATAGAAACGATCAAAAATCTAATAGAAGAAGGAGCTGATGTTCATGCTGGGAATGATTTTGCTCTTCGATGGGCAAGCAAAAAAGGTTATACTAACATAATTAAACTTTTGCTTGAGCGTGGTGCAAATATACATTCTGAGGAAGATTATGCACTACGCGTTGCAAGTGAAAAAGGATATGTAAAAATAGTTAAATTACTGCTTAAAAACGGAGCTAATGTTCGCGCTTGTAATGATTATGCTCTTAGATATGCGAGCAAAAATGGTCATTTAAAAATAGTTAAAATGTTGCTTCAAAATGGTGCATACATCCACGCGGACGATGATTGTGCTCTTAGATTTGCCAGTGAAAATGGGCATCTGGAAGTAGTTAAACTGTTACTTGAGAACAAAGCTAATATTCATGCAGACGATAATTATGCTCTTAAATATGCGAGTAAAAATGGACATACTAAGGTAGTTGAAGTATTACTTAAGAATGGTGCAAATATTCATGCAGATGATGATTCTGCTCTTAGGCTTGCTATTGAGAATAGGCATCTAGAAGTAGTTGAATTGCTGCTTAAGAATGGGGCAAATACCAATTTTTGTAATAATAAAATATTTTATTTAGCAAGTGAACTAGGATATTTAGAAATTATAAAAATATTAATCGAAAATAAAGCTAATATTAATATTGATATAAATTACGCTATGCATTTAGCAAGCGAAAACGGGCATAAAGAGATTGTTGAATTTCTATTAAAAAATGGTGCAGATGTACACTCTAACAATGATTATGCACTTCGCGCCGCAAGTGAGAAAGGACATGATGAAATTGTTGAATTATTATTAGAAAATGGTGCAGATGTTCATGTTTATAATGATTATGCACTCAGACAAGCATGTGCAAATGATTGTGCAGAAGCAGCTGAAGTTTTGTTAACAAATGGTGCAAACGTCTTTGCTGAAAATAATTTTGCTTTACGTATAGCAAGTAAAAATGGGTATACCAGAATTGTCAGATTGTTGATTGCAAATGGAGCATATGTTAATGTAGATAATGATTATGCTTTACGTATAGCGAGTCAAAAAGGATATTTGGAAATGGTTAGATTGCTTATTAAGAAAGGTGCAAATATTCACACAGATAATGATTATGCGCTTAGATACGCAAGTAGAAATGGACATACAGAAGTAGTTAAAGAATTGCTCAAAAATGGCGCAGACGTTCATGCTTGTGATGATCAAGCATTAAAATGGGCAAGCGAAAAAGGTCATGTTGATACCATTAGAGTATTGCTTGAATATAAAGCAAATATACATTCTTGTAATGATTATGCACTTAGGATTGCAACTGAAAATGGACATGCTAAAGTTGTAAGTTTGCTGCTTCTTCATGAAGCAGATGTTTATGCTTGTAATCATCAAGCATTTCGTATTGCTTGTGAAAAGAAATATTTTGATATTGTTAAATTATTGATTATATGCTATGAGGATATTAACATTGATAATAGCTTTTTACTACGTTGGGCAAGTTCTAAAGGATATAATAATGTTGTTGAATTATTAATCAAAGAAGGAGCTAAAATTAAACGTAGATAATACACTTAAAATAAAGAAAAAATAAAAAGATTCATTTTTTTTAAAAATTTTAAAGTGAACTTATATTACTAACTCTATCAAGAAGAATTAAAAGATTAGAATTATATTTTTTAGAATATATTTACAATTTTTGCTTAATACAGTAAACTATCTCTTTTTTAAAAAAGGAGAAGATATGAAATTTAACTATAAATTATTTCTAGCTCATCAAATTTATAATAAACATATTTTTTCGAACAATATTTGCACCTGTGGAGCAAAAACAACCCCATTTAAATTAGAAGAAGTTTTATATGCAGGGCCTGAAGCAGTGGAATATTATATATGGAAATATAAAAAATTTGGGCATTCGGATAGTACAAGTAAACTCTGGGATGTCCAAAAGAAAATAGTAAAATTGGGACTTAAATTAGTAGAAAACTTAGAAAAAATCTCCCAAAATTATCAAAATTTGGGATATTTTATATATCTAATAAAAAAAGATATCTGGAGATTAAGATTACTTGAATATGATGTGGATTGGATGAAAATTTACTTATTTAAAATAAAAATACCTTCAAAATTAAAAAAATATTTGATTGAACCAAATGTTTTACAAATAAAATCAGTGATAATACCTAAAGAATTAGAACTCCCAATTGAAGATATAATAAAAAATAAACTTTACAATTATCTAAAAAAAGAAGATAATGAATTTGCTCTTCATCCACAGCATTATACTGAATTTAATGATTTAGAAATTGATTTTTTAAAGAAAATCATATATAAAATCAATGAAGCTTTTGAATAATTAATATAAAAAGGAGGAAAAATGAAATTAAGATATTACTTTTCAATAGGAAATTATGGAGAAGGACATGATAATCTTTTAAAATTTATCATGTCTTTTTTAAAATGTTCCTATAAACTTATCAGAATTAAAATATATATAAGGAGGAACTATGATGTATGATAAAAAACTAAAAAATTTACACGATCTATATAATAAACACCAAAGCGAAGATGGATATGTTTGTGATTCTTGCTTATTCCCTTTAAAATCTTTATATCCAGATAAATTATACGATTTAATAAAGAATATTGACAACCCTAAAGATTTACTTATTGACTACTTTGAAAAATTTGATTTAGATATTGATACAGGTATTTACAAAGAAGTTCAAAAAATTAAAGAAGAATATAATTCTTTGGAAAATAAAGCAAGTAAAATAATAAAAGAAGAAGACGATATAGATAAATGTAAGGATAAAATTGACAGTTTGTTCATTAATAATATCAACAATTTTATAGACAATTTGGATGAAAAACAAGAAAAACAAGAAAAAATTACAAAAAACCTCTTAAATATCATTAAATTACTAATAGAAATAAAATAACACAAAAAAAAGTATTATTTTTTAAGCATTTTTTTAAAAAAATCAAAAAAATAAGGAGGTTTTTTATGGATTATGAAAAGAAAATGGAGCTACATGATACATATAACAAGCATGAATGGGTTTTACAGCATCCAAATAATTTCTATATATGCAAAACTTGCTATAAAATAAAGAATGCACCTTATAAAATCCCAATTACAGAGTTAAGTTTCAAAGCTTTATATTTAACTAAACAAAAAAAAGAATTTGCAGTTAATTTAAAAGATAAAGTAGTTAAAAAATTTAAAGAATTACCACTTGAAAATAAATTAATATTTATTAATAATCTTGATTTTTATTACAAAACTAGATTTTTTAACTTTTTTAACGATATGGAAATTAATATAATAAAAGAAAAAATAATAAATAAAGAATTAAAAGAATTTTTTACAATTGCAGTTTTAATGAAACAGAAAAATTTAAGCTATAAAAACAATAAAGTTAAAACTTATTTTTTTATAATTGAAAATAGAAAGACTATATCATATACAGAAAAAATAAATGGATTAATAGTTAGTATAATTGAATACGAATATGAAATAAAAAATAATGATATAATATTTAATAGAGAAAACATAATTCTCAAAAAATAAAAAAATGGAGGATATATGAAATATTATAAAATCGTAAATCCAGAAGAATATAATAAAATAAAATATGAAGAAGAACTTAATAAAGATACCTATCCTTCTAATTTCTATGATAATTATAATCCTGGTGAAATATATTTCGCTAGAGAAGATATTTTAGGTTTTTTAGTATATGGAGGTTACCTATATGAAGTAGAACCTATTGGGAAAATCTATGAAATCCCTGGTTTACCTAAAAAATATAAAGCTTATAAAGCAATTTTAAAATATGTGGGAGAAATAAATCTAAATATAATTAAAAAATTAATAAAAGAAGGCGCAAATATTCACGCAAATTATGACTGGGCTCTTCGTTGGGCAAGTGAAAGAGGATATGTAGAAATAGTTAAATTCCTGCTAAAAAATGGAGCAGATATACATGCTGATGTCGATTTTGCGCTTCGATTATCAAGTTATAATGGACATACTGAAGTTGTTAAATTATTAGTTAAAAATAAAGCCAATATTCATGCAGATAATGATTATCCTCTTAGGTATGCATGTTATAATGGACATACCGAAATTGTTAAGATATTAATTAAAAATGGGGCAAATATTCATATATATAACAATTGTCCATTACGTTGGGCAAGTTGCGAAGGACATACTGAAATCGTTAAAATATTAATTAAAAATGGGGCAAATATCAATATTATTAACGATCATATACTCCGTTGGATATGTGAAAAAGGGCATGTTGAAGTTGTAAAATTATTACTTAAAAATGGAGTCAAATCTTATGGTAATTGGATATTTTATTGGGCTAGTTATAACGGATTTGTTGAAATTATTAAAATATTGATCAAAAATGGAATAAATATACGTTCTGATAATGATTTGGCTCTTCAATTAGCAAGTGAAAAAGGACATTTAGAAATAGTCAAATTGTTACTTAAAAAAGGAGCTAACATCCATGTTAAAAATGATTATGCGCTTAGATTAGCGAGTGAAAAAGGACACTTAGAAGTAGTTAAGTTATTAATCAAAAATGGAGCTGATATCCATGCTGAAAATGATTATGCTCTTAGATTGGCTAGTGAAAATGGTTATTTAAAAATAGTCAAATTATTAGTTAAAAAAGGAGCAAATATTTGTGCTGAAAACTATTATGCATTTAGATTAGCAAGTAGGAATGGACATACTGAAATAGTTAAATTTTTGTTAGAAAATGGGGCTGATATTCATGCTGACAATAATTATGCGCTTAGACATGCAAGCATGAATGGACATTTAGAAATCGTAAAAATGTTACTCAAGAAAGGAGCTAATATTCATACAACAATAATTATACACTCAATTTGGCAATTAGTAACATATATGTTTAAAATAGTTAAAATTTTGCTTAAAAAAGAATCAAATGCTTATGTTTATGAATATTATACATTTCTTTATACAAGAAAAAACAAATATTTTGAGATAGTTAAATTATTATTTAAAAAGATATTTAAAAGGAGGATATATGGAATATTATAAAATTATAAACCCAAAAGGATATACTGGTATAAAATATAAAAAAGATTATAATAAAAATATTAATTATCCTGGCGAGATACATTTCTTTAGAGAAGATATTTTATCTTCTATAGATTGCGGTACAGAGTTGTACAGAGTAGAACCTTTTAAAAAAGTCGAAGAAATCCCTGGCTTCCCTAAAAAATATAAAACTCAAGGAGCATACTTGAGATATATAGGAAAAATCAACGCAAAAACAGTTAAATTGCTGATACAAGAAGGGGCAAACGTTTGTGCAAATAATAATTGGGCTCTCCGATGGGCATGCCAAAATGGATACACAAAAATAGCGAGAATTTTGATTGAAAGTGGTGCTAAAGTCCATGCAGATAATGACTATGCAATCTGCTGGGCAAGCCGAAACGGATATGCTAAAATAGTTAAAATTTTAATTAAAAATAATGCAAATATCCACATACATGACGACTTGCCTTTACGTTTGGCAAGCCAAAATGGACATGTTAAAGTTGTAAAACTACTAATTGAGAATGGAGCAAACGTCAAAGCTAAAAACAATTACGCGCTTTCCTGGGCAAGTCGCAATGGACATACTGAAATAGTTAAAATTTTGCTTCAAAATGGGGCAGACGTCCATGCAAATAACGATCTCCCACTTCGCTGGGCAAGTGAATATGGGCATATAGATATCGTAAAATTATTAATCGAAAATGGAGCCAATATTCACTCCAGGGAAGACTATGCTTTTAGATTAGCAAGTGAAAAAGGACATTTTGAAATCGTTAAACTGTTGATAAAGAAAAGAGCAAAAATTTGTGCAAAAAATTATTATGCGTTCCGTTATGCAAGTAAAAATGGACATTTTGATATTGTAAAATTACTACTTGAAAGAGGAGTGGACATACATGCTGAAAATGATTATGCTCTCCGTTTGGCAAGTTATAATGGACATACTAAAATTGTAAAATTGTTGCTCGAAAACGGAGCAAATATCCATGCTGGAAACGATTATTCACTTTGTTATGCAAGTTCCAATGGACAAGTTGAAACAGTTAAGCTTTTACTCCAAAATGGGGCAGATATTCATGCAAATAAAGATCTCGCCCTACATTTAGCAAGTGAAAACGGGCATTTAAATGTTATAAAACTGCTGCTTGAAAATGGCGCGAATATTCATTCAAATAATGATTATGCATTATACCTGGCGAGTATATATGGGCATACAGAAGTAGTAAATTTACTGATTGAGAATGGAGCAAACATACACGCTTGCGATGATCTAGCTCTTCGTTGTGCGAGTGAATATGGGAATTTAGAAATTGTAAAGATATTGATTAAAAATGGAGCCAATGTTCATGCTAAGAATGATGAGGCTTTGTGTTCAGCAATTGAAAATGGACACACCAAAATTATTAAATTATTAGTTGAAAGTGGGGCAAATGTTAATGCAAATAATAGTTATGCTTTATGTAAAGCAAGCGAAAATGGACATACTGAAATTGTTAAATTACTGGTTGAAAAAGGAGCAAAGATTTACGCTAATAATTACTATGCACTTAGATTGGCAAGTGAGAATGGGCATACAGAAATAGTTAAATTTTTATTAGAAAGAGGAGCAGATGTCCATGCTGATGACGATTATGCCCTTAGATTAGCCAGTCAAAACGGACATTGGGAAATCGTAAAAATGTTAATTGAAAAAGGGGCTGACGTTCAAGCATTGGACAACTATGCCCTTTACCATGCGACTAAAAATAAACATTTTAAGGTAGTAGAACTATTGAAGAATTATATTAAAAAGGAGGAAAAATGAACAAAACAACAAATGTCTTATCAGTAGGTGAGCTGATAAGACTTATAGGAGTATCTCACCTAAACCCAACAGCCAAGCCTAAATCATACTTGGTTGTTGGCGAGTCTGGTATAGGTAAAACTGAAAGTATAGAAGAATTAGCCAGACTCCTAGAAATATCGTACTACAACATCAGAACACCAGAAATAGAACCTTACGACCTCGTTGGGAACTGGGATCCTAAAACTGGAACATATGTAACCCCATTGCTTCCTAAAGAAGGTGAACCTGCTATTATCCTCATGGATGAAATCAACAGAGGCCAAATTCCTACAATGCAAGCTTGTATGAGGATTATGGAAGGAAGAGGAACTTCTACGTTTAAATATAACCACAACATACAAACCGTAGTAGGTGCTGCTAACCCAGTTTCTGACGATGACATAGTAGAAATACTTGGTAGAGCATTAATTAATAGACCTTATGTGGTATTTGTTGAGCCTGATGTTTCTGAATGGGTTTCCTGGCTTAAAGGATCAAAGAAAGATATCTCCAAGATAAAAGAAATGAAATATTCTGAGGAAGAAATAGACCAAAAAATAAAATATTACCAGGAAAAAATAAGCTTGTTTATTTTAACTTATCCTAAATATTTCATCATGAAAGGTAGCCCTGAAGGTGTTGCACATTTTGAATCTGTGCCTAATCCGAGAAACTGGTATGAGGCTTCAAAAATACTTGCTCTATTCGAATTAGCTGAAATACAAAGACCTATAGCAGCAAGAATAATGACTAAAGTAAGTGCTTCAGCAGCATCTGACTTCGAAGAATTCCTTAGAGACCAAGAACCGCCTGTGTCAGGCAAACAAATATTAGAAGACTTCCCGAAATATAAAGAAATATTTGATAGACATCAAAAACAAGTAAGGTATAAAGCTTTAGCTACGGTACATGATCTCGCTTATACTATTAATGAAACTAATCTTGATGCTAAATCGTTGAAAAACTTAAAGCTCTTCCTTGAAACCGTTGATGATAAAAATCAAGAACTTGTTATAAGTCTCTTTAAAGAGATGAATAACAAGAATTTTGATATTCTCATCAACGAATTCCCTGATTACTTTGATAAGAATTTAAAAGTAATCAATGAAATAAAAAATAAATTCAAAAAAGGAGGTAGCAATGGTGCAACAGGAATCTAAAATAAAAGATGTGATCAGGCATTGCCTGATCTCATCTGATTCTAAAATAAAATTCTTTGGCGATGTCACACTTCTGTTTAATTATGTAGCAAATAAAGAACTTACTTCAACAATAAGTGTAGGCATAGATGAGGAAGGTAAAATTATTCTTGCTTATAACCCAGAATTCGTAGAAAAATTATCCTACGAAGCTCTGGAATATGTAATGCTTCACGAAATAGGACATATAGTATTAAATCATATAGAAAGATATAAAGAATTCGAAAATTTACCTATCCCACATATAGCTCACAACATCGCTGCTGATGCTGCTATCAACAGTATATTAGGTAAACCGCCTTTTGAAAACGGAGTTTGGCCTCCTAATATAAAAGATTCTCAAGGTAAACCCTGGGAGCTTAACCTAACTTATGAAGAATACTTAAATAAATTCGAAATAAAAGAATGTAATAATAATCAAAACACCCAGGAAGATGATGGAAAAGACTCTCAATCTGAAAATCAAAAAGGTTATTCAATGCCTAAAGTATCTTATAAAAAACAAAAAATAACCCTGGTTAATGAACATAAGAATTGGAAGGATATCCCAAAAACACCAGAATATGCAAAAATAAGGCAAGAAATAAAACAAACCTATGAAAGATATAAAGGAGACCTTCCTGGCGAACTTTGTGAAATGATTGAGGCAACTTTTAAAAAGGCTATTAACTGGAAAATCAGAGTTAAATCAGCTATTAATTCTCTATTTAAAGATTATAAATGGGAACCGAACTACGGAAGACAGAATAGAAGATTCCCAGATAAAATAGGTATCATCCCTGGCAAAAAATATAAATATAAATCCAAAATGATTATATTTATAGATACCTCAGGGAGCATAAGCACACAAGAACTTAAAGATGCATTCTCATACTCTTTAAGCTTGCCTTATGAAAAAGAAATATATATGATAGACGCTGAGATTCAAAATAGTACTCCAATAAGAATGAGAGGCATCAATATAACTGCTAAAATAAAAGTTAAAAGACGTGGTGGAACTGATTTCAGACCCGCATTTGAATTAGCTAAAAAGAAAAAAGCAAAAGTTGTTCTTTATTTTACTGACTTATACGGGGATTTCCCTGACCCAGATTCAATCCCAAAAGATATGAGTGTATATTGGATTGTGTTTGGGGATAATAGGAAAGTCCCTTTCGGAACAATTATACCAGCAAATCCTATAGGTAAATAAAAACTTAAAATAAAAGGAGGATAATATGAAAATAATAGGATATCAACAATGTGAGGAATTCTTAAATAATATATTAAAAGGATATCAAAAAGAAAAAAGAATATCAACCTTTGAACATGAAGGGAAGAATTATACAATAAAATTTGATTCTTCCCCACCACCATTCAATAAATATTATATACCTAATTTTGATGGGGATATCTTAATGTTAATAGGAAAACCAAAAAATAGAAAACATGCAAGGAAATCAATATTAAAAATTAATGAAAATAAAATAAGTATTATTACTTTGCTTTTGATAGATGTTATAAATAATCCAGTTAGATTGTTTGGGCATTTAGTAACATCTATCCCTAAAAACACTGATTTGTATAGCCCTTTCATGATGGGCACAAATGAAGAAATAATATGTATAACAAACGAAAATTTAACGTTAAAAGATATAAATCAAATTAAGGAGGTTTTATGCAAAAAGAAATAATCGAATTACATGAATCTTATGGTAAACATACAATAAAAAAATATGAAGACGTGGGAATTATAAGATACTGTGAATCTTGCTTTTATATAATAGACGAAAGTGTATCTGTATACACATTTAAAAAATTTGTTGAAAATGTCATCCCAAAAGATAAAGTTAAAGAATATTTAAATTTATTGTTTCAATTTAAGGGGTTAGAATTTTTTAGACATAGAGATTTAGCATATTTGATTGATTATTTAACATCAATTGGAATAACTACAATGCCTTTCCCAAAATTACAAATGATAGCAAAAATTAGAATGAAAGTAAAAACCCCGAGCAACGCAGACCATATATATGAAGTCTTAACAAAAAACCCAAAATCAGAAACTTCCGCCTGGATTTTAAATAATCTTGAATTATTGAAGAAAATATAAAAGGAGGAGGTATGGAAGATATTAAAAAATATATTAAATTGTTTAATTTACATAACATATACGATAAACATGATTATGAACTCAATGACGACGGGAATTGGCAATGTACAAGTTGTAAATATATACCTTCTACTCCATTTATCAATTTTATTGATTCTAAAGATTTAACATATTATCACCCAATCCCCAGGAAAGAAGTTAAATTCTATGTAAAATTTTTCTCTCAATTTCAAACAAGAGATAAATTGTGTATAGAATACCCATATCCTGAAGAACTAATAGAAGCTTTCAATGAACTTACAAAAGAAGAACAACAGATATTTTATAAAAATGCTAAAGATGACATTAAAAAAGAATTAAAAAATAAAGCAAATTTTAAGAAATAAGGGGGGATTATGACATACAAGGAAATGAAACAGAAACTGAAACAACAGAAACAACTTCAAAAAGCCCACGATGCATATAACAAGCATGAATTCATCCCCATAGATAACGTCCAAATATGTAAAACATGCCATAAGACTACATCCTATCCATATAACCTGGATAAATTCTTTGAATATCCTGACTGGGGATACATGGATGTATATGTTTTTATTTTGTTAGAATATACACACAAAAACTATTACAAAATGATAGTAAATAAATTAGAAAAAATAAAACAGAAATATCCTCACTATGCACAGGATATCGAAAAAGCTATGCAAGCATCTATAAAATACCAAAAACTTAAAAAAGAGGGGGTTATATGACAATTAATATTGATTTATTAACAAAAACAGATAAAAATATGTATTATTTACACAAAGCTTATAACAAGCATGAATTTAAAATATATGAATATAAATATGAGCATTTATTTATTTGTGAATGTGGATATAGTTTTAAAAAAGTTGGATTAGAAAAAGCTAAGAAATTAGATTTAACCGAAAAAGATATTTTAAAGATGTTATATGTAGCTAATATTATCGTCTTTAATTTTGAAGAAGGTTTTAATTTTTTATCTTTTCCAGAAGATTTATTATTTGACAAATTAAAAAAATACTCTTGGAAAGATGTTTTAAAACATTTTCCCAACTTATTTAAGTTCTTTTTAGAAAGGTATATTGAAAGCTTTGATATCCCAGATAAAATAATTATTAAAAATGTTGATTTGGATTTAAATTGGTCTATATTAAAAGAATTAATTGAAATGAATAAAGTAGATGCAATAAAACAAATTTTATTGCAACAACCACAAAAAATAGAAAAACACAATACTCCAATAGATTTTATATACGACCACTTTACTGTTGAGGAGATTAAACGTTTACGCCCTAAAAGAGCGTTCAGGAATACGGTAACAATATATGTTAAAGAAAAAGTTGATGGTGAAAAACTCAATACTATTATCGAAACCTTTCGTGTAAAAAGAGTAAATATTTTAATTAATAAATAAATGGAGGAGTTATGAAATTAAATGATTTGATAAGGTTATATGAAATGCATGAGACTTATAAAAAACATCAGAAATCAACAATATGCTCTTGTGGATTAATTAATACTAAAGATCCCAAAGAATTTGAACAAT
>FWWL01006165.1_pt1 | contig 13743 bp, 15 predicted proteins | sample 2228331 | NCBI WGS metagenome assembly FWWL01 (sample SAMEA103939775, study PRJEB20133) | metagenome | reverse complement strand
GGTATTAAATAGAGATTTCTCAGGACAGAATCCCCATTCTATGGGTCCTTTTGATCCAAACTTGAAGGCAAATACTGAATTACAATTTTGTCTTGCAACCATTGACCCCAATGGTAATCCAACAACCGGAATTGAACGTAGAGATTATACAGGCCCTGCCTGGGGAACAAATCAGGGTGTAAAGCAATATTCACAAGGCGGATTGGATGCATGGGACCCAAATCAATATTTAAATTTTTGGGTTTGTGATTTAGGAAATGGTTTGTGTGGATATGCATTATATCCTGTAGCCCCGTTAAGCAATCAATTTGGTTTGGTAAACCATTGGGAATATACAGGCTTGACTGGTGCTGTAGCTCCTTATGATTTAGGTGGAACGGCTACCCATGAAATAGGACATTGCTTTAATCTTATTCATATATGGGGTGATCAAAGTGGTTGCACACCCGATGATCAATGTGCAGATACTCCACCTCAGGACGTTGAAACCTATGGAAATCCTACGCCACCGCTTACAGATCAATGTTCGCCAAATGCCCCCGGTATTATGTTTATGAATTTTATGGATTATGTAGATGATATTGCTTATGCTAACTTTACACCCGATCAAAAAACACGTATTCAGGCTTGTTTTGCACCGGGTGGCCCACTTTACCAATTAGGACAATCAACTGCGTGCGGAGGAACTGTTCCACAAGTACATGCTGACTTTATTGGAAATCCATTATCCATTCCAGTGGGCGGTACAGTTGATTTTACTGACCAATCAACCGGAAATCCAACTATGTGGGAGTGGACATTTACAGGAGGGACTCCTGCTACTTCAACCCAACAAAATCCGACCGGAATTCAATATAATGCAGTGGGTCTTTATTCTGTAAAACTAAAAGTTTCAAATTCAGCATCTTCAGATAGTATTACCAAAGTGAATTACATTGAAGTTTACGACCCCAATGCCGTTCATGCTGATTTTGTTGGTAATCCGACAACAGTTTTAGCTGGCGGTACCGTTCAATTTACTGATTTAAGTACAAATAATCCAACTTCATGGAACTGGTCATTTCCCGGTGGCACACCCGCAAATTCAACAACTCAAAACCCAACTGTAACTTATAATACACCCGGAACTTATGATGTTTCACTTACTGCTTCAAATGGGAGTACAACTGATACAAAAACAAAAAATAATTACATTACAGTAATAGATCCATCGCAGGCTCCTCAAGCTAATTTCATAGCAAATTATACCACTATACCAGCTGGTAACAGTGTTGATTTTACTAATTTATCTACGGGTTATTATGATTCTGTTATGTGGGTATTTCAAGGAGCAACTCCATCGACATCAACAGAAACAAACCCAACAGGAATTACCTATCAGGACACCGGATGTTATACTGTTACATTAATAATATATAGTATATTAGGTAACGATACGATGGTAAAACAAAATTATATTTGTGTCTTTGACCCGAGCAATGTAACACCGGTACATGCTAATTTTCATGCGATAACACCCCGTTTGATAGTTCAAGGCGGTACTGTTAGTTTCGAAGATTTATCTGTTGGTAATATTACCAGTTGGAATTGGTATTTCGAAGGCGGAACACCAACTACATCAACAGTTCAGAATCCGGCAAATATTGTATATTCTTTACCTGGTATATACGATGTTCGTTTAGTTGTAAGCAACGGACAGTATACAGATACATTGGTAAAAGCCGACTATATTGTAGTAACAACCGAACCATGGCCTGATCCAAATGGATTCTGCGATACTACAGGTAATATTTATAGTGGCGAGCATCCTTTGGTTTTCATTCATCTTAGACCAAATAAATGGGGCTATATACCAGGTCACAATCAGGATCAGTATAAGTATTACGCCGACTTGCATGTAAATTATACAGCAGGATATATCAGAGGAATTATTGTTCCGCCTGTAAAAGCTTATGGAGCCAATTCAACAAACAAGGTGCGTTTCAGAGTTTGGAAATACGATTCAATAACAGGAAAACCAGGTGCAGAATTAGCATATAAAGATGAAATAATCAATAACTTTACACCTGGTTTATACAAATCAGTATTATTTGATAACCCAGTTCCTGTTGATGGTAAATTTTTTGTTGGTTATCAGCTTTTCTATAATTCTCCTGCCGATACCTTTGTTGTTTATATGGCACCTAATAGAGGTGTTAACGGAATGAATACACTCTTTATGTCAAAGTCACCTTCGGGACCATGGAAAACCATTACAGAGTATTTTAATGATACTCTGGTTTACAATACTTCATTAGCGATAAAGGTAGTTGGCTGTTTAGTTGGTATTGATGAAAATGATATTGAACAGTGGATGGTATTGTATCCCAATCCAGCTTCTGATAAAATCATTCTTGAAATAGTAGATCAGGATGTTCATCAAGCTTCTTTTGTTATTGTAGATATGATGGGGCGTGTAATTGATGTGCCTTATCGTTCTACTTATGCAAACAATCGTTTTGAATTTGATATTCATTCGTTGAAGCAAGGAGTATATATCCTTCGTTCAACAATTAATGGCAGAACGATTTACCAGAGATTCACAAAAATGTAAAAAAAAACCGCCAATCGGCGGTTTTTTTTTTGCTTTAAAAAAAATTACTGTTGAACAGTTGTAGTATCCATAGTTGCATTTAACGAATCAACTTGTTGATTCAATTCTTGAACAGCTTGATCTAAAACTTGGTTCAAAGAATCTAAAGCTTGTTGTTGTTCATTTTGGTTACCACTGCAAGAAGCTAATGCAAACATTGATACTACGAAAATACCGAAAACTACTTTTTTCATTTTTTTAGGTTTTTAGTTAGACATTTTTTAATTTCACGTTCATTTATATCAGAAAAATTTAAAAGGTAACCCTATGAATTAAATTTTTTTTTCATTTTTTGATGGGTTACTTTTGTAGAAATTTTTATATTAAGTATTGACTTGAATGGAAAGATTAACACCATTAAACGAAGATGAACTAATTAAAGGCATTAAAGAGAATAATAGTATGGTTATTTCTTATGTATATAGACAAAATTATCCGACAATAGCCAACTTTGTTCGTTTAAATGGTGGTAATGATGATGATGCTAAGGATATTTTTCAGGAGGCCATGATAGTTTTATTTAATAATTTACATAACCCTGAATTTAAGCTAACTTCCCGAATTAACACCTTTTTATATTCTGTAGCACGTAATTTATGGCTAACAGAATTAAGACGTTTGAATAAACTTTCTGATGATGTGTATGAATTAGATGAGCAGATAGACAACAATGATGTGTCTCTTGAAGAAATTGAGCACCATAATCTTAAACAAAAACGATTATCGTGGAGTTTAGAGCAGCTGGGAGAACCATGTAAGTCTATATTATCGTATTTTTATTTTTATCAATGGACAATGCAAGAAATCGCAGAGAAAATGGGATATACTAATGCAGAAAATGCTAAAAATCAAAAATATAAATGCCTTTTACGTCTTAAAAAAATCTTTCAAAAATTTTAAAGTATGGATAAACTTCGATTCATTGAACTTTGCGATAAATATATTCATAAACAATTATCGGTAGATGAATCAAAAGAATTATTTGACTATATTGAACAGAGTGAAGCTCATAAAAAAGAATTTGAGGAAAATGTGGACTTTCTTAGCAATGTAAATAATTTTTATGAACAGGAAAGATTCAAGAGAAATATTGAAATAGCAAATCAAAACTTTAAGCAAACAAACCTTAAAGATGCTCAAAGAAAATCAAAAGTTTATCAATACATTCTTCAATATACGTCTGTTGCAGCAGTTGCAGTTATTGCAGTAATTTTTACCTTATATGTTTCTGGATGGTTTAGTTTGAAACATCAAATAAATGCTTATCGTCAATTATCTACTTCTATTACTAAAATATCACAAAACCAGAAATCTTTATGGAATACTTTATTTTCTTCTAATGAAGTAAGTTTTATAAGAGGTACAGCATTTGCTATTTCATCCGATGGATTGTTGGCAACAAGTTACCACTTAGTAAAAGATTATGATTCTGTATTAGTTGTAAACGCTGCTGATTCCAGTGTTAAAATGCATGCCAGAGTAGTAGCTTTTGATGAAAAATCGGATATTGCTATATTGAAAATTTCTGACTCTATATTTGCTGATATTAAAAACATTCCGTATAACTTGAATTTTAATTTTATTCCTGAATTAGGTACTTATGTGTATAGTTTAGGATTCAGTAAAAATTCAGTTGTCTTTGGAGAAGGAAGTATTAGTTCATATTCTGGTTTTAATGAAGATACAAATAGCATACAGATATCCATACCTACAAATCCAGGAAACAGCGGAAGTCCTGTGTTTAATCAATATGGTGAAATTATTGGGATGATATGTGGTAAAAATTTTGAAAAAGAAGCCAGTACTTATGCTATAAAAACATTGGTGTTTAAAGAAATGCTTGATACATTGACAGATAATAAACATAAGTTACTAAATCGAAACAATGTAAAGTACTTGCCTAAGAATAAACAAGTTGCTAAAATTATTCCTTACATTTTTAAGATTGAGATTTACTAACGATATTATCTAAGGCCTCATTTATAGTTGGATAAGAAAATTCGTAGTGCTGTTCGAGTAAATGTGCAGGAATTACTTTTTGTCCGTCTAATAATACCTGAGAACCTTCGCTATATAACAACTTTAAAACAAAAGCAGGAATTGAGAATAGTAAGGGCTTGTGCAATTTTCTGGCTAATAACTCCGAAAATTCTTTATTGGTTGTAAAAGTAGGACTAACTAAATTATAGATTCCTTCGCCTATTTTGTTTTCAATAGCCAACGAAATGATGTTTATTAAATCTTCAATATGTATGAAGCTCATAGCTTGCTTCCCATTGCCTAAAGAAGCTCCTAAACCTAATTTAAACAGTGGCATAAGTTTTTTTATTACTCCTCCTTTATTGCCTAACACAATTCCTAAACGTAAAATGTAAACGTTTAATCCAAAATTTTTTGCAAACAATGCAGCATGCTCCCAGTCTCTGCATACTTTTCCTAAAAAATTGTTTGATAAATAGTGCGAATATTCATCGTGCTCTCTTATTGAGTCATAAATGCCTATAGCAGAAATTGAAATTAATTTTTTAGGTTTTTGACTGATTTTTTCGATGGTTTTTACCAGATTTCTGGTTGTAATAACACGACTTTGGTATATAGACAGCTTATGTTTACGTGTCCAGCGTTTCTGTATAGAAGCTCCTGCTAGGTTTATTACAATGTCAGATTGGTTTAATAAATCTTCTAATTGTTCGTTTGGATGGTATAATAAATCTCGAGGAATAGCTTGAAAATAAAGATTATTGGAAGATAACCTGTGTTGAATTTCTTTACCTATAAATCCATTGCTACCAGTGATTGCAATATTCATGCTGATTAAATTAAATAGAAGTCAACCTGAAGTGCTTTTTTAATATCTTCAACAGTTACATCGTAATATAACTGGCCTTCGTGTGCATAGCTCATGGCACCATTTTCTTCTGAAACGACAATAATATAAGAATCGGTAAATTCTGACATGCCTAACGCAGCTCTATGCCTGGTTCCATAGTGTGGAGGTAAGTCAACTCTATCGCTAATAGGTAAAATGCATCTTGCTGTGATTATTTTGTTGTTGTGAATTAATATAGCACCATCGTGTAAAGGACTGTCTTTTAAAAAAATACTTTCTATCAGACGACTCGAAATAGCGGCATTTAAAGAATCGCCAATATGCGAATAATTGTCGAGACTCATTTTGTTGGCAATGACAATTAAAGCCCCTGTCTTGTTGAGAGAAAGATGTTTTAAAGCAACTTCTATCGAGGAAAAGTTAAGAATTGGTTTTGATTTTTTTTGTAAGTGAAATATATTCAAAATCTTAAGCTTGAAGTTAACCGAAAAGTATTTGGATCCAATTACTAATAAAAACCGTCTGATTTCTTGTTGAAATACAATAACTAAGGCAATCATTCCTACACCCATGATTTGTCCAAGCAATCCTTCCATCAATTCCATTTTAAAAGCTCTGACTGCTAACCACAGGAAATAAATCATTGCAATACCAATAAAAATATTTATGGCTAGCGAACCACGTATGAGCATGTAAATTTTATATAAGATAAAAGCAAACAATAGGATATCGAGAACATCAAAAACGGTGATATGGATAAAAAGAGGTGTCATTATTTTTTGCGAAGTTACGAATTTTATGATTTAATATAAGTTTCTATCAGCTTAATTGTTTGAACAGTTTCTTTAACATCGTGTGTTCTAATAATATCTGCATGATTAAGAAGAGCAAGAGTATGTAGCACAGTACTGCCAATTAACGATTCTTCAGGGGTAAGTTGCAAAGTTTTATAAATCATTGATTTTCTTGACAGCCCTACCAAAATAGGACATTCCAGAACTTCAAAATCTTGTAAGTGTTTTAATAATTGATAATTTTGTTGTATAGTTTTTCCAAAACCAAAGCCAGGGTCAATGATAACATCATTTAATCCATTGGATGTTAGCTCAAATTTTTTTTCTCCAAGAAATCGAAGAACTTCAGCTACAACGTTTTGGTAGTTTGTTTGTTGCTGCATGTTTTGTGGATTTCCTTTCATGTGCATTAATACATAAGGAACATTAAGCTGAAGTATTGTCTGAAACATATTGTTATCAATAGAATATGCCGAAATATCATTAATCATGTAAAAACCATATTTTTCGACACACCATTTTGCTGTGTCGGCATTGTACGTGTCTATCGAGAACCAGGTATTGGGAAAGGCTTTATATAGTAGCTCAACAAAAGGTTCGAGCCTTTTCATTTCGTCCTGTGAATTTATTATTTCTGCACCTGGACGGGTAGATGCTGCTCCAATGTCAATAATGGTAGCTCCATCATTTAGCATTTGCTGGATTTTAGCTAAAAAATTATCAATATTCTGAACGCGGCTACCCGAATAAAACGAGTCGGGTGTAATGTTTATAATGCCCATTATTATAGGGCTTTCCAAAAAAAATAGTTGTTCTCGAAATCGAAGGCTTTTCTTTTTATTAAAAATAGTATCTTTAAGCATCGTTTTTTGGGGTAAAATTAATTAAAAAAATTATGCCGCTTATAGTATTGGAAGGTTTAGATGGAGCAGGTAAGTCAACACAAGTAAAGATGTTGACAGAGTATTTTCAGAAAAAAGGAAAAAAAGTTTATTTTTTACACTTCCCTCGATTAGAAAATCCATATTTTGGTGAATTAATTGCTGAATTTTTACGTGGCGACTTTGGCGATATCAATCAGGTTCATCCTAAATTAGTTGCTAGCTTATATGCAGGCGATAGATGGGATGCTTCAAGTATGATTTCAGACTATCTTTCTAATAATTATATTGTGTTGCTCGACAGGTATGTATATTCTAATCTAGCATACCAGTGTGCCAAACTGGAAGATGAAGAGGATAAAGCTGCTTTAAGGAGATGGATCTTGAGATTTGAGTATGATTTTTACAAAATTCCAAAGCCCGATATAAATCTTTTTCTGGATGTTCCTTTGACGTTTGTTGAACAAAAATTAAAACAGCCCAGAAATGGAGACGACAGAGAATATCTCAAAGGAAAAAAAGATATTCATGAGCAAAATCTTAGTTTTCAGGAAAAAGTACGTTCAGAATATTTGTTTTTATGCGAACATTATGATTTAACATTAATTGATTGTTCATCAAATATTCAAATAGCACCTCCCGATGTGGTTTTTAATCGTTTAATTTCTATAATAGATGTCAAACTTAAAATAGCAGAACTATGAAAAGAATGTATTTTTTTGCAATGATTATTTCAGCAATGTTGTGTTCCTGTTCAAATTCTGAAAATACCTATCATGAAGCTGTTTTTAAAGACAAAAAGGTGTTGACTATTGAAGAGCTTGTGCAAAATGATAAAAATTGGGTATTACTGGAAGATTCTGTAATGATTGATAGCATTTTGTGTTCGAAATACCAAAACGAGAAGACGGGGCAGATTATTTGTATAGCTTATGATGATGAAGACTAAGTTCGGACAGATAATTTCTTAAAGTCATTGATTATGTGGCGATTATGTTTTGCAATTTTTTTATTTCTACTAATGTTTTCGTGCAAATCGCCTGTAAGTGTTAAGAAAGAGACTGTGAACAAAAACATTAAAGGACAAACTGTTGAAGAAATGCTAGAAAACGATTTGAACTGGGAATTAATAGATGATTCATTAATGATAGATGGTGTTTGGTGTAGGCAATATGTAAATAAGAAAACCGGACAGATTATTTGCGTTGTATATGAATAATATTTTTCTATTAAATTTGTAAAATTATGGACACAATTCACGAAAAATTCATGAGAGAAGCAATTGAGCTTTCATCAGAAAATATAGATAAGGGTGGTGGTCCTTTTGGTGCAGTAATTGTAAAGGATGGAAAGATAATTGCTAAGGCAGCCAATAGTGTAACTCTAACAAATGACCCAACAGCTCATGCAGAAGTTAATGCAATACGACTTGCAGCAAAGAGTTTGGGAACGTTTGACCTGTCCGGGTGCGAAATTTATACATCCTGCGAACCCTGTCCAATGTGTTTAGGGGCTATTTATTGGGCTCATATTGATAAGGTTTATTATGCCAATACCAAAGACGATGCCCGAAATATTGATTTCGACGATGCGTTTATCTATGAAGAAATTCTTCGTCCGATGAATGAGAGACACAAGCCTTTTATTCAATTAATGAGAGAAAAAGCGATAAAAGTTTTTGAAAAGTGGCAGCAAAAGGAAGACAAGATACCTTATTAACAGAAAAAATAGTTCCTCTGTCTTTTTTTCGACAAGATGCACTCGAAATAGCTCCACTATTGCTGGGCAAGTGTTTGGTTCGTTCATTTCCAGATGGAAAGGAAATTCGTAGTATTATAACAGAAGTTGAGGTTTACAGAGGAGAAGAAGATTTAGCCTGTCATGCCAGTAAAGGACGAACACCACGAACGGAAGTAATGTATATGGAAGGTGGACATATTTACATTTATTTAATTTATGGAATGTATTACATGTTGAATATCGTTACTGGCAGTAAAGATGAACCTCAGGCGATATTAATTCGCGGCACAAAGGATGTTGTTGGACCAGGAAGGTTGACACGTTTCTTTCAAATAGATAAAACTTTTAATGGGAAATGCCTTTTACCTAAAAACCATTTGTGGATAGAAGACAGTGACATAAGTTTTTCATACGAAACTACCTGTCGTATTGGAATTGACTATGCAAAAGAATGGAAATATAAACCCTGGCGTTATGTTGCAAAAACGAATCAATAAAACCGATGTCATTTTAATCAAAGCAGACATCACAACAATGGAAGTAGATGCTATTGTAAATGCAGCTAATAAAACCTTATTGGGCGGTGGTGGTGTTGATGGTGCAATACATAGAGCTGCAGGCAAAGAGCTTTTGGAAGAATGCAAAACCCTTGGAGGCTGCGAAACTGGTGATGCGAAAATTACCAAAGGGTATAATCTGCCTGCTAAATATGTTATTCATACAGTAGGTCCAATATGGAATGGTGGGCAATACAACGAAGACGAGTTACTCGCCTCGTGCTATTGGCGTTGCCTCGAAATTGCCAGAAGCTATAAATTAAAAAGCATTGCTTTTCCTAATATTAGTACAGGTATTTATGGATTTCCAAAAGAAAGGGCTGGGATGATTGCATATCAAAAAGTTAAAGAATTTCTCGAACAGTACGATGATATTGAAAAAGTCTATTTTGTTGTATTTGGCAACGAGAATTATACAATTTATGAGAAGCTCATGATGAAATAAAATAATAAGGATTGTTATAAAAGTATATACAAATAACTATTAAATTCGCAAAAAAAATTAGTCATGAATTTACATGAATATCAAGCCAAAAGTTTATTAAAAAAATATGGCGTTAAAGTGCCTGTTGGCTACATGATTACAAATACAGCTGATGCAAAATTTGTAGCAGAGAAAATCAAAGAAGAAACTTCATGCGATGTATTTGCTGTAAAAGCTCAGGTTCATGCTGGCGGCAGGGGTAAAGCAGGCGGTGTAAAAATTGCTCGTTCGTTAGATGAGGTAGAAACTTATGCTCGACAAATATTAGGAATGACATTGGTAACTCATCAGACCGGACCCCAAGGAAAATTGGTGCGAAAATTATATATTGAACAAGGTATTTATTACAAAGGACCTTCAGAAGTTAAAGAGTTTTATTTAAGCATTTTACTTAATAGGCAAACCAGCGAATTGGTTGTTGTATATTCGCCTGAAGGTGGAATGGACATTGAAGAGGTTTCGGCAAAACATCCGGAGAGAATATTTAAAGAAACGATTGATTCACATATTGGCTTAACAGATTTTAATGCCAGAAAAATTGCTTTTAATTTGGGATTAGAAGGGGAGGCATATAAAAATGTTTTGCCATTTCTTAAATCGTTGTATAAAGCTTATGTTGAGACCGATGCAAGTTTAATTGAAATTAATCCGTTGGTAAAAACTTCGGACAATAGTATTTATGCTGCCGATGCCAAAATGATTCTCGACGACAATGCTTTGTTCAGACATCCCGAATTTGTTGAGTTACGAGATCGTGACGAAGAAGACCCCTTTGAAGTAGAAGCTTCCGAGAATAACCTGAATTTTGTTAAATTAGATGGGAATGTTGGTTGCATGGTAAATGGAGCAGGATTGGCCATGGCAACCATGGATATTATTAAACTTTCGGGTGGCGACCCTGCAAATTTTCTTGATGTTGGTGGTGGTGCTAATGCTAAGACGGTTGAGGCTGGTTTTAGAATTATTCTGAAAGATCCCAGAGTGAAAGCAATTTTGGTAAATATATTTGGCGGTATAGTACGCTGTGATAGAGTGGCATCAGGGATTATAGAAGCGTATAAAAATATTGGCAACATTTCTGTTCCGATCGTTGTTCGTCTTCAGGGAACAAATGCCGAACTTGCCAAAGAAATGATAGATCAATCAGGATTAAAAGTTTATTCTGCCATTACTCTACAAGAAGCTGCCGACTGGGTTAAGAAACTTATTCAATAATTTGGCACTAGTATTGTACTTGTCACTTTATGAGAATCTGTCTCACTATACCATTTTTATTATTTGCAATTTTAGCACATTCTCAGGGTGATACAGCAAAACCTTCAAAACCTAAAGGATACCTTATATATTTTAATATTGTTAATGGCGATACGCTTCCAATTATTTATCTGAGAGAAATTACAATTTTCCCTCCAAGAGTTTTTACCAGTAAAAGGGAGGAAATACGTTATACTAAATTAATCAAAAGAATTAAAAAGGTTCTGCCTTATGCAAAGTTGGCCAAGGTTAGATTGAACTTAATAGAGTTAGAATTAAAAAAGCTTCCTACCGAAGAAGCCAGAAAAGAATATTTGAAAATTGCAGAAAAAAAATTGAGAGACGATTTTGAAGATGAAATTAAAAATTTAACTATTTCAGAAGGTAGATTACTTATAAAATTAATAGACAGAGAAACTGGTAAGTCTTCCTATGAATTAATCAAACAGTTGAAAGGTTCTTTTAATGCGTTTATGTATCAGCAAATAGCCCGATTGTTTGGAGAAAACCTTAAAGAGCAGTATGACCCAAAAAAAGATGATAAATATATAGAAGAAATTGTTATTCGAATTGAAAATGGTGAATTATAAAATTTCTCTTTGAACAATGGCAAAAACATTTGCTTTTTTAAACAAGTCGAATGGATGCAAATTTTTACGATTAATAATTTCAATAAGGTTAGGAAAAGCTTTGCCATTATATAATTTAACATGTGTCCAGTCAAGACCAAGGAATTGTCCTTCGGAAAAACGCTGATTATATTCCTTATCGTCGCTACTCGATTCTAAAGGTAAAGGGGTTGCATTTTTATCATAGACTTCTATCCACGAATGGTTGTAATATATGCTGTAAATTCCAGATGTAGCAATGTAAAACCGTGGAATTTTATATCCGCTTGCAGACTGGCATGAAATGCTGTTTATATTAAAAAAGATAAGCATTAATGCTGTGTAGTCTCCGCAAGTTCCGTATCCATCCTGAAAAACTTCTTTAAAATCTACAGCACTGGTATTTTTTTTATACTCAAGTTTGTCGAAAATAATATTTCGTAAAGTGAGCAGTTTATTGTAGTCAGATGGTTCGTTTTCCAATATAAAATGTTTAAAAAATTTGTCTTGCACTTCTAAATCTTCTTTTTCTGCATCTGAAAGTAAATCTGTATTGTCTAAGTTTAAGTTTTTGGGCAGGTATTTAATACTTTGAAGCTGAAGTTTTGCTATAAAGCCTATAGATTGAACATCAGTGTGTTCAGAAGGTATTTCATATAAGGCATAAGGAAGGTTATTTTTTTGAATTAATTTAAAAGGTAAGCCAAGTGGTTGTATGTCAATAACCTTTTGATGTGTGGTGTTTGGTGGAATTGCCAGAGTAATGGTTAATGGCGTTTGTTTGTGTAGTGCATTTTCGTAAAATGTTTCTTCATAAAAAAAATCTACCTCAAAGGTATTTGTCCGAGTGATGATGTAATCGGAAGTTTCTTCAACAGATATTTTTATCTTGTGCAAAAATGGTTTCTGTTCTTGCCAGCAGCGGTTTTCATAGCCTACTTCGTTAACCAGTCCGCCATACAAGATATAATGTTCGTTTTGATAGAAGAATTGACCAATTGGGTCAATAAAAGGTGTGATGGCTTCGAATAATAGTTTTCCGTCCATAGAATAGGATCGGACTAAATTTTCTTCTGAATCTGTGAGGTAAATGTTATCATTATAAATTGTAATAGAAGCATTTCCAATACCTTTTATTTTATGCTTGTTTGTAACATGAATCAGATTGGCGAAAAAGTTACAGTGGTATAGGTTAGCATCTTCTCTGTCGAAAATCCAACACGATGATTGATGAAAAGTAAAAGCATTTACCTTACATAAATCAAAAAGCACTTCATTTTCAAAACGATGGCTTTCGATGTTGTAGAAAAGAAAAGATTTTTTTGAGGGAGAATAGGTGATGAGTTTATTTTCGAAAAAAACGATACCGATACAATTCATCCATTCTTTTCGGGAAATGCTATTAAGCTGAATAAGAGTTTTATTGATAAGATTGTAACTGAATACGCTTCCCGATAAGTTGTTGAGAAAGAAAACCGTATTGTCTTTGGGTGAGGAAACAAACAGATATCTTTTTTTTTCGTGTGGTGGAATAGTTATACTACCGTCGAAATGTTCAATTACAGTGTCATACTTATTAAGAGGAATGTATTCTAATAATATCATAGCACAAAGTTAAGCAATTGCGGGTAGAATTAAAAAGAAAAAAATTATCATACCAGCTAGGGAATACTGGCTTCTTCTACCTGAATAATTTCGTTTGTTGTGCTGTTATACACAAATGCAATGATATGTGAATGATGCTTTTTCCAGTTATTATCCCAAGACAAAGAGAAATTTCTTTGAATAGTATCGCCAATTTGTTTATTGCTAAGAGGTATTTCTGTTCCCCATGTCCCGTTAAACGATTTACGAAGCATGTGCATGTGAACATAATTGGGAATAGTTGTTGGTGAATGATCGTAATCGGTTTGTGGTGAGATGATGCTGTCTTCGCTCAAAAAGACGCAGAGTTTTGATGTAA
>FWWL01008099.1_pt1 | contig 13747 bp, 10 predicted proteins | sample 2228331 | NCBI WGS metagenome assembly FWWL01 (sample SAMEA103939775, study PRJEB20133) | metagenome | reverse complement strand
GCTGTCGGTGCCGGCCGTGGTCGCCGCCCAGGCCGAGCGGGAGGCCGCCGCGCGGCGGGTGCGGGTGGAGCGCACGCGCGCCGTCCCCGACGTCACCGTCTCGGCCGGCGTGCGCCGCTTCAGCGACGACGACTCCCGGGCCGTGGTGGCCGGGGTCTCCATGCCGCTCCCGGTGTTCGACCAGAACCGCGGCAACGTCAACGCCGCCCAAGGCGAGCTCCTGGCCGCTGAGGCCCGGCTGAACGCGGCGCGCCTGGACGCCGAGGCGGAGCTGCGCACCGCGCTCTTCCAGGTGGAGGCGGCCGGCACGCGGGTCGCCGCCGCCGTCGAGACCGAGGCCACCGCGGCCGAGGCCTACCGGCTCACCCGTATCGCCTACGAGGCGGGCAAGTCGCCGCTCGTCGAACTCACCAACGCACGCCGGGCCCTGGCCGAGGCGCGCACCCAAACCATTGAAGCCCAGCTGCAGCGCCTGCGCGCCGAGGCGGGCCTGGCGCGGCTGCAGGGCCGCGCCCCCTTCGGAGTCTCCTGATGCCCCCCAAATCCCTCGCCCCCGCCGCCAACCGAACCTGGCTGCTCGCCGGCGCCGCCCTCATCGCCGCCACCGGCATCGGCTTCACCGCCGCCAAACTCACCAGCCCGAAACCCACACCCGCCGCAGAGGCTGAAACGAACAAGGGTGAGGGGGAAGGCGCGGCGCATGCCGCCGACACCCTTGTCATGGGGCCGGAGCGGATCACCGCCTCGGGTGTGCAGGTCCAGGCGGTGGCCACCAGCGGGATCGCCGGGGAGATCGTCGCCCAGGCCACCGTGGAGGCCGAGCCCTCGGGCCAGGCGGCGCTGACGGCGAGGGCGGCGGGCTCGGTCGCGCGCCTCAACAAGCGGCTGGGCGACCCGGTCCGCGCCGGCGAGACCCTGGCCCTCGTGGAAAGCCGGGAAGCCGCCCAGATTGCGGCCGATCGCAGCGTGGCGGTCGCCAAGGCGGACCTGGCGCGGAAGGTGGCGGCGCGGGAGCGACGCCTCTTCGAGCAGAAGGTCAGTCCCCGTCAGGACTATGAGACCGCGCAGGCCGAACTCGTCGCCGCCGAGGCCGAGGCGCGGCGCGCGACAACCGCGGCAGGCGCGGCCGATGTCTCGCGGGACGGACGATACGTTGCGGTGATCAGCCCGATCAATGGTCGGGTTACGGCGATGAACGCGAGCCTTGGGGCCTTCGTCCAACCCGAGACCGAGCTGTTCCGGATCGCCGATCCGAGCCGCATCCAGGTCGAGGCCGCCGTGACGGCGATGGATGCGCGCCGGATCCAGCCGGGAGATCAGGCGGTGATCGAGACCAGCAGCGGCGAGGCGCGGTCCGCTGTCGTGCGATCGGTCACGCCCGGGGTGAACGAACAGACCCGCTCGGCCACCGTGGTCCTCGCGCTCGCGGGCGGCGGGGGAGTGCTGCAGCCGGGGCAGCTCGTGCGCGCCCGCATCGTTTCCCGCCAGTCCGCCACCACCGGGATCGTCGTGCCCGAAGAGGCCGTGCAGAACGTCGAGGGTCGCGACGTGGTGTTCGTACGGACGACGAAGGGCTTCCGCGTGCAGCCCGTCACGGTCGGCCAACGCACCGGGGGTCGGGTTGAGATCCTGCAGGGGCTCAAGAACGGCGAGTCTGTCGCCACGAAGAATGCCTTCCTGCTGAAGTCGGAGCTCGGCAAGAGCGCCGAAGAAGAATGACCTTCCCCCTCACCATTGGAGACATGCCGAAATGATCGGCCGCATTCTATCCATGTCGGTGAAGGGCCGCTGGTACGTCCTCTTCCTGACCCTGATCATCGCCGCGTTGGGGGCTTGGCAATTGGCCAAGCTGCCGATCGACGCGGTGCCCGACATCACCAACAAGCAGGTGCAGATCAATTCGGTCGCGCCGGCGCTTTCACCGATCGAGATTGAAAAGCGCGTCACCTTCCCGATCGAGACCGCGCTCGCCGGCATCCCAGGCCTGGAGTCGACCCGTTCGATCTCGCGCAACGGCTTCTCGCAGGTTTCGGCGGTCTTCACCGAAAGCACCGACCTCTACTTCGCAAGGCAGCAGGTGGCCGAGCGGCTGACGCAGGCGCGAGACACTCTGCCTGGCGGTGTGCAGCCCCAGATCGGGCCGGTCACGACGGGCCTGGGCGAGGTGTACATGTACACCGTCGAGTTCGCCAATCCCGGAGGCAAGGGCGCGAAGGTCAAGGACGGCAGCCCAGGCTGGCAGTCCGACGGCGCCTACCTAACCGTCGAGGGTGAGCGACTGAGCGATCCCGTTGCTCAGGCCGGCTACCTTCGGACCGTCCAGGATTGGATCATCCGCCCGCAGCTTCGCACCGTGAACGGCGTGGCCGGGATCGATTCCATCGGCGGCTACGAGAAGCAATATGTCGTCGAGCCCGATCCGGCGAAGCTTGCCGCCTATGGCGTTTCCTACACCGAGCTCGCCAAGGCCCTCGAGGCGACCAACCTTTCCGTCGGGGCCAATTTCATTCAGCGCGCCGGGGAAGCCTACCTCGTGCGCGCCGACGCCCGCGTCCGCACCTTGGACGAGATCGCCAACGCGGTCATCGCGACTCGCCAGACGGTCCCGGTGACGGTCAAGGACGTGGCGACGGTTCGGGTCGGTGGAGATCTTCGGACCGGCGCGGCGACCAAGAACGGGCAAGAGACCGTTGTCGGCACCGCCCTCATGCTGATCGGGGAAAACAGCCGGACCGTCGCCAAGGCGGTCGGCGAGAAGCTCGGCGAGGTGAAGAAGTCCCTGCCGCCAGGCGTTGTGGTCAACGTGGGTCTCGACCGCTCGGTGCTGGTGAACGCCACCATCGGCACGGTCGAGCGGAACCTGACCGAGGGTGCGATCCTGGTCGCCGCGACCCTCTTCCTGCTGCTTGGCAATGCCCGCGCGGCCTTCATCGCGGTGCTGATCATCCCGTTCTCGTTCCTGATGATGGCCATCGGGATGAACAGCCTGAACGTGCCGGGCAATCTCATGAGCCTGGGGGCCCTCGATTTTGGCCTGATCGTCGACGGCACCGTGATCATCATCGAGAACTGCCTCCTCCGCCTTGCGGAGCGCCAGCACCATGAGAACCGACTGCTGAGCCTGAACGAGCGGCTGGAGACCGTTCTTCGCGCGTCCCAGGAGATGATCCGTCCCACGGTCTATGGGCAGGGCATCATCTTCCTGGTGTTCGCCCCTCTGCTGACCTTCACCGGCGTCGAGGGCAAGACGTTCTCGCCCATGGCCATCACCATCATGCTGGCCTTGGCCGCGGCCTTCATACTCTCGCTCACCTTCGTGCCGGCCATGGTCGCGATCCTGATGCGCGGCAAGGTGGCCGAGAAGGAGGTGCGGATCATCCAGTGGCTCAAGGTTCGCTACGAGCCCCTCCTGGCGCGCTCGATCGGTCGGCCGTGGCCCTTCATCGGTGCGGGCCTCGCCGTCTTCCTGGTGAGCGGGGTGGTGTTCGCCACCCTGGGACAGGAGTTCATCCCGACTCTGGACGAGAAGAACATCGCCCTCGGCGCCCTGAAGATCCCGTCCACGTCGCTCGAGCAGTCCAAGACCATGCAGCAGCAGGTCGAAAAGGCGATCGTCTCGCTGCCGGAGGTCGAGATGATGTTCGCCAAGACCGGCACGGCGGAGGTCGCCACCGACCCGATGCCGGTGAACCAGTCCGACGGCTTCGTGATCCTGAAGCCCAGCAAGGAGTGGCCGAAGGGCGTCACCACCAAGGAGCAGGTGGCCGAGCGAATCCTGAAGAAGGTGGAGCCGTTGCTGGGCAACAGCTACGAGATCACCCAGCCGATCCAGATGCGCTTCAACGAGCTCATTGCCGGGGTGCGAGGTGACGTCGCCATCAAGCTCTACGGTGATGACCTCGACAAGATGAGCGCCGCGGCTGGCAAGATCGGCTTGGTCCTGCAGGGCATACAAGGCGCCGAGGGCGTGCGCGTCGAGCAGACCGCGGGGGCTCCGACCCTGGACGTCCGGTTCGACCGAGCCGCGATCGCCCGCTTCGGCCTGACCGTGGAGGAGGTGGCCGACACGCTCGCCACTGCACTCGGCGGTCGTGAAGCCGGGGCGGTGTTCGAGGGAGACCGCCGCTTCGACATCATCGTGCGCGTGCCGATGGCGCAGCGCGATGATCTGGACAGCCTCGGGGCGACGCCGGTGATGCTGCCGTCTTCCGACGGCGCACCGAGCCAGTCGGTTCCTTTGCGGCAACTCGTCGAGCTGCGCTTCACCGATGGTCTCAACCAAGTCAGCCGCGAGAATGGCAAGCGCCGGGTGGTGATCCAAGTAAACGTGCGCGATCGCGACATCGGCTCGTTCGTCACCGAAGCGCGCAGCAAGGTCGACGCGGTCGCCCTGCCGACGGGCTCCTACCTGCAGTGGGGGGGCCAGTACGAAAACCTCCAGGCGGCCACCAAGCGGCTCAGCATCGTGGTGCCGCTGTGCTTCCTGGCGATCTTCGTCATCCTCTTCATGGCCTTGGGCGGACTCGCCCGCGCGGTGGCGGTCTTCGCCGCCATTCCGCTGGGCTTGGCGGGCGGTGTGTTCGCCCTGGCGATGACCGGGATAACCTTCTCCATCTCGGCGGCGGTCGGCTTCATCGTGCTGGCCGGGGTCGCGGTGCTTAACGGCTTGGTGGTGATGTCGAGCATCCGACAGCGACTCGACGAGGGCGTGCCGGTGGCCAAGGCCATTTATGACGGCTCGGTCGAACGCTTCCGGCCCGTTCTGATGACCGGGCTCGTGCCGGCCATCGGTTTCATCCCGATGGCGCTCGCTCACGGCACCGGCGCGGAGGTGCAGAAGCCCCTCGCCATGGTGGTCATCGGCGGGCTGATGACGGCGACATTGGTGACGTTGCTCGTCCTTCCCGCCATCTCGCAGCTCATCCTCAGCATCGGGCGCAAGTCGGCGCCCGAGGGTGATCGTCCAGCGGCTCTACAGCCCCAAGTGAGCTGACTGGACCCGCCGGCGCGGCTCCCCCCCAGCCGCGCCGGCGCCAACGTTCGGAGGAGACGAACCCTTGCCAAATGCTCGCCAACAATGGCCGCCGACCCATCCGTCGGAACCCGGCGCCGGGTGTCCGGTGGGGGGTTGCGAAGCCGTCCCGCCAGCAAAGGAAGCGCGGCGTTGAATCCCTTATCTCGCCGGTCCGTCGGGTTGGGCCTTGCCGCTGCCGGGTTAGGCCCTGCAGGAGCCTTCGCCGACACCGCGTTCACCGTCTATCGCACCGCCGGCTGCCAGTGCTGCCAAGCCTGGATCTCGCATATGGAGGCCGCAGGCTATCGGCCCCGGGCGGTCGTCGTCGATGATCTCGCCAGCATCCGGCTCCGCTACAAGATTCCCGCCGATCTTGCCGCCTGCCACACGGCCGTGGTTCGCGGCTATGTCGTGGAAGGCCATGTGCCCGCCGAAGATGTCACGGCTCTGCTTCGACAGCGGCCCCAGGCCATCGGCATCGCGGTGCCCGGCATGCCCGCGGGCGCGCCCGGCATGGAGCAGGCTGACGGCAGCCGAGAGGCCTATGCCACCCTGCTGCTCTTGGACGGCGGGCGCAGGCGGCCCTTCGCCCCTCACTGACCCATCATCCTCAGGAGAACTCCCCATGCAGACACCCGGCCAAGCCGTCCTGCTTCGCATCTATACGGACGAGAACGCCCTGGTGGGCGACCGCTCCCTCCTCGATGTCATCATTCGAAGAGCGCGTGACGCCCGGTTGGCGGGCGCGACCGTGTTGCGGGGGCGCAAGGGCTTTGGCGAGTCGGCGCGGCTACACGAGCACCGCCCGTTCGACCTCAACGACAACTTGCCGGTCGTTATCGAGTTCGTCGACGAGGAGGCGCGTCTGCGCGCCTTCCTGCCCCAACTCGATGACCTCAAGGACATCGGGCTGGTGACCTTCGAGAAGGTCGAGGTGCTCCGCTACGGCGGCCATCACGTCGAGCCGCACGCGTGAGCCGGTAGAGGAGGATCGGGATGGCCCAGGAGGAGTTGCGGCTGCGACTAGCATCGCTGCTGGCGGACGGCGCGGACGCGTGCAAGCGTTGCGTGGACGTCCTGACAACCGTCATCCGGCGGCATCCCGCGGTGACCGAGGCTCAGGTCGAAGGTTCTGAAGGCCTGGGCGATCAGCTCTTGATCCGCTTCGACAACGCATTGGCGCCGGCCACCCAGGTCCGGGCCTTCGCCCTGAACTCGGGCTCTGTGCTTGCCGAACGGTTCGGCCACCTCACGTTCCGCGTGGGTGGGGCGATCCACCCGCGAACCGCCCGCCGCATCGCCGAACACCTCCGCGCTCAGCGCGGCGTCATCCAGGCCGACGTGCATCCTGCCGGTCGTGCGCTGGTCGAATTCGATCGCCTGGAAACCGACGAGGGGACGCTGTTGGCCGGTGTCGGGGGCCTGGGCGTTGATGTGGACGCCCAGGTCGAACAGTCGCTCGTCACGAAAGCCAGAACTCGGCCGGACGAGCCTCAGCGACCATCGCACCACCACGGCGCAGGGGCCGCAGGCCACGACCACTCGGAAAAGGGGCATCGGCACGGTCCTGGCGAAGGTGACGGCAAACACGCGCACGCGCACGGGGGAGTATTCGGAGAACGCACCGAGCTGGTCTTCGCGTTGCTCGCGGGCGCTGCGCTGGCCGCGGGCTGGCTCATCGAGCGCCGTGCCGCCGGTTTCGTACCGCTGGCCCTCTACATGGCGGCGTATGCCTTCGGGGGCTTCTTCACAATCCGCGAAGCCATCGAAAACCTCCGGCAGCGTCGATTCGAGATCGACACGCTCATGCTCGTCGCCGCCGCCGGAGCGGCGAGCCTGGGCGCGTGGGCCGAAGGCGCCTTGCTCCTCTTTCTGTTCAGCCTTGGGCATGCGCTGGAGCACTACGCCATGGGGCGGGCCCGACGGGCGATCGAGGCCCTTGCGAAGCTCGCCCCCGAGCGCGCGACGGTGCGCCGTGGGACGGAAACGGAAGAGATTCCCGTCGAAGCGCTCGCGATCGACGACGTGGTGATCGTCCGGCCCAACGAGCGCCTGCCGGCGGACGGCGTTGTGGTCGAAGGTGCAAGCAGCGTGAACCAGGCGCCGATCACCGGCGAGAGCGTACCGGTCGACAAGACTGCGGCTACGGACGCGGGGCTGGACTTCAGCAAGGCGGGTCCGGAGCATCGGGTGTTCGCCGGCACGATCAACGGCCCCGGGCTGCTCGAGGTCCGGGTCGCGCGACTCGCAACCGAGACCACCTTGGCTCGGGTGGTCAAAATGGTCGCGGAGGCCGAAGCGCAACGCTCGCCGACCCAAAGGTTCACCGACCGCTTCCAGCGTGTATTTGTGCCTGCGGTGCTCGCCCTCGTGGGCCTCTTGATGTTCGCCTGGGTGGTTCGTGACGAGCCCTTCAGCGTCAGCTTCTATCGGGCCATGGCGGTCCTGGTGGCGGCGAGCCCCTGCGCGCTGGCGATCTCCGTGCCGAGCGCCGTCCTCAGCGGCGTGGCGCGCGCGGCGCGCGGCGGCGTACTGGTCAAGGGCGGTGGTCCGCTCGAGAACCTCGGGACGCTGACCGCCTTGGCCTTCGACAAGACGGGAACCCTGACCGAGGGCAAGCCGCGCCTCACCGACGTCGACCCCGCCGAGGGGGTAAGTGAAGAGGAGTTGCTTGCCGTCGCGGTTGCCGTGGAAGCGCTCAGCGACCATCCGCTTGCGGCCGCCGTCGCCCGGGACGGCGCCGAACGGCTGGGCGATCGGCCGAGGTCTGTCGCGCGGGATGTGCGCAGCCTGACGGGCCAAGGCGTCCAGGCGACAGTCGATGATGTTACGGTGCTTATCGGCAAACCAGCGATGTTCGATTTGGACGAAGGCGCCCGTCCCCCTGAGGCCGTCTGGAGCGACGCACGGCGGCTCGAGCGCAATGGGCGCACCGTGGTCATGGTGCGCAAGGGCGACCGCTACCTCGGCAGCCTGGGTCTCATGGACACGCCGCGCCCCGCAGCCCGCCAGGTGATCGAGAGGCTGCGGGCTTTGGGGATCGAACGCATCATCATGCTGTCCGGGGACAATCAGTCCGTCGCCGACGCGATCGCCCACAGCCTGAAGCTGGACGAGGCCAAGGGTGGCCTGATGCCGGAGGACAAGGTCGCCGTCATCCAGCAACTGAAGGCCCAGGAAGGCCGCGTGGCGATGGTGGGCGACGGGGTCAACGATGCGCCGGCGCTGGCCAATGCTACCGTCGGCATCGCCATGGGGGCCGCCGGATCGGATGTGGCGCTGGAGACCGCCGACGTCGCGCTGATGGCGGATGACCTGAACCATTTGCCCTTCGCCGTGGGCCTCAGCCGTCGGACCAGTCGGGTCATCAAGCAGAACCTGTGGGTGAGTCTGGGTGTCGTCGCCTTTCTCATCCCAGCCACGCTCCTCGGGCTCAAGATCGGCGTGGCGGTGCTCTTCCACGAGGGTTCGACCGTCCTGGTCGTCGTCAATGCCCTGCGACTTCTTGCGTATAAGGATCGTCACGCGTGAACGGCTCGGGGATACTCCTCACACAGGCTGCGGCCTTGGCGGGAATGCCCGCTCTCTCGCGCGTCGCGGTGATGGCGGCGCTTGCTCTGGGCCTCGTCGGCGGCGCCGCGCTCGGCGGACGCGCCGGCGCAGAGACCGCCGCCGTGTCGGTTCCACGGCCGGGGGCCCCCGCGGCCGCGGCCTCGACGGGGATCGATCTCGATGAGGACGGTCGCGACGACCTGGCCTGGCCTCTGACCCTGGGGCAGCGCGGGGAGGATGCCTACGGCTCCGGCGCGTTCGGGGCGTCCCGGGACGGTGGGCGCCGACGCCATGCTGGGCTTGATCTTGTCGCGCCGGTGGGCGCGCCGATCCGCGCGCCGATTTCCGGCACCGTGACCCGGGTCGGGCACGCCTACCCTGGGGACGCGGACCTGCAGTTCGTGGAAATCACCAACCCGACGACGCAGTATGCCGCGCGCGTCTTCTACGTCGGTCCCTCGCGCGGCCCGGGTGCAGAGGTGACCGCGGGTGAGATCATCGGCCGAGCCCAGGACCTTGGCCGCCGCTACCCCTACGGCATGACCAATCATGTCCATGTCGAGTTCACCGGGCGCCACGGCGTGGTCTTGGACCCCTTGGCCGTACTGCCGGCCTTCCCGCCGGGTTCACGAGCATGAGAAAGGGAGACATATTGTGCGCTTCGTTTTCATTCTAGCGGCGCTTGTCGCCGCGAGCGGGTCCGCGGTCGCCGCCCCCGCAGCGCGGGTGGAGGTCGCCACGGAGGTCATCTCGCCGGTCGGCTTCCGACTGAAGCCTCCGAGCGCCTTTCGAGACGGCGACGGTCTTCGGTTTCGCGGCTTCCTGTGCCGCAAGTCGGTCGCCATGGCGCCCTACCGCGTACGCCTCGAGCGGATCTCCAGCGATGGCCAGGTGCTCGGCGCCGCGACCGGACGCGTCTCGGGCCTGTCGGGCCGTGGTCATCGCTGCACGGTCTACACGGTCACGGCGCCTTGGCGCGTGCAGCCTGGTGAACGGGTCCGCGCTTGTGCTCCGCGAGGAGATGGGCCGTGTCCCACAGAGGGCTGACGGTCAGGCTCCCACGGCGGCGCGCCGGTTGGACTGCGGCTCGGCGCGCGCGATTTCTCACCCGAGGGGTGCTCGCGCCCGCTGCGGATCGTCCGCGCCGCGACGACATCCAAGGAGAAGGCCCTCAAGGCCCACATCTGCCCCTTGGGCTTGTCGCCGCGACGCCTGACCGAGCGTCCAAGGGGCGCACGCGCGCCCAAGGTTTTCGACGCGCCCCTCCGGTCGCTTGGCATGACGTCGTGGGCCAGGAGGTTGTGCGTTGGCTTGGCGACCCCAGCCAGCCGATTCCTCCGCAGGACGGGACTCCCCGCTTGCCGTCGCCAACGACGGCGACCGCGTGCCCGTCGCCGCCGGGGCTCAGAAGACTGGGCGCAAAGCCTTCGCGCCCTATCGCCTTGCCGGAGTCACGCCCTGCGAGGCCGCGCCGCCAGTGCGTGCGGCCTTGACGATCCGCAGCGCAGCGATTTCAGGCCCGCCCGCCCGGCGCTCCACATGGAATTCGACGAGGTCTCCAAGACCGACCCCCTCGAGAAGGTGGGCCGATTTTACTGGGAGCGTGACGCGCATCTCAGGCCAATCCGCGCCGGAGGCGGGGTCGTGGTCAATGGTCATGGTTCGAGCGATGTTGTCGATCGAGGTGACGTGGCCGACGCCCTTGGCGAGAGGCGGAACCGCAGACAAGGACGCCCCGTCCAGCGCCCCGTCATGTGTCGGGGGCGCGAGTTGGCGGCGTTGCGCCGCCAAGGCCTCCGGGGTTCGTTCAACGACGCGCTTCTCGCAAGCCGACAGGCCCGATGCTGAGAGCAGGGCCAACAACAGGAGGGTCGCACGCAAGGGGCGCTCCATATTCTGGACGATCGAAGCAAACGACGCGACGGGGGAGCGTGCAAATGTTCCCTCTAGCGCCCACTTCATGCAAGGCGTGTTGAGCACCGGCGGCGCGTTCCTATCGGGGAACCCCCGGCCTATAGAAGCGCAATGGCGTTGACCACGACATTGCGCAGGTTGAGCCGGTGTGGTTCCGAAAGACCGCCTGGCCGCCGGCGGGGACTCACGACCGTCTTCTTCGCCGCCTTGGCCTGGCTGATGGCGCTGTACGGCGCCGTTGCGCCGTCCCCGGCTCATGCGGCGCTGGAGGCGAACCGTAGCGCCATCGTGGCGGCGGCGAGTTCCAGCGCGGAGGAGCCGCAAGACCGGCCATCTGAGCGGCGCGTCCTCGGCTGCTCGAGCCATTGCGCCATGCACGTCTTGAGTCTTCCCGCGAAGCCCGCTGCGGTGTTGATCGTAACCTACGCGACAACAAAATGGCCAAGGGCTCCGGTCATGGGTGCGGTCATACGCCGGCCCGCAGCTTTGGAGCGTCCCCCTCGAGTCTGACCCGAGCATATGCCGGCCGTCCAGGCCGCTCGATCCTAGGTTCGACAATCAGGGGTTCAACACCATCATGACATTGCTTACTTGCTCTCTGTCGCTGCGCCGCCGTTTGGCGATCGGCAGCCTATTCGCGGCCGGGCTGCTCGCGAGCAGCTGCACGACCATCACCAGCCACTCCGGCTACCAGGCCATCGACACCAACCCCGCAGAGCTCGCGGTCGGAAGCGACACGAAGTCGACCGTGCGCGCAAAGCTGGGTTCGCCATCCGTCACCTCCACCTTCGACCCGAACGTCTGGTTCTACATCTCCCAGGTGAAGGCGCGGGCGGCCTTCCGGCGGCCACAGGTGATCAAGCGCGACATCGTCGCCTTGAATTTCGACAAGGAAACCGAGGTGCTGAGGACGCTGGACACCTTTTCGCTGAAGGACGGAAAGGTGATCGCGTTCAACGGACGCGAAACGCCCACGCGCGGGCGGGAGATGACCGTCCTCGAACAGCTCCTGGGCAGCGTCGGCCGCGGTTCGATGCTGCCGCGGGACGACCAGGGCGTCCCCGGAAACCGGCCGGGCGATCGGCGTCGCTGACGAACGTGAGGGCGTGGCGGAACCGGTCGGCGCCCGCGCCCTCACGCCTGCCGCGCCGGCGGTGGCCGCGAAAAAGTTCGCTTGGCGAGAAAGGGGCTGCCAGTGAATGACCGTCCACATCGTGAAGGTCCACGCGCCGCCTGGGACGGTCGGCCGCGTGCGACTTGGCGCACGCTGGCGGCGCTTGTGATCGGCTTCGGTGTCGTGGCGGCCGTCATCTACGCGGGCTTCGAGTACAGAGAGACCCGCGCGCATCGCCGCTGGCAGGGCGAATTCATTGTCGTTTCGCCCCACCGCTGACGCGCCAGGCAGGACCCCTACATCGGCGAGCCTCCCGCTCCGAATGTGGTCTCAGGGCGAACGGACAGCGATTGCGGGTGAGACCGGGGCCAGGCCCCTACCCAAGAATGCATGGCCGGCGAAAACAGGGTTAACGCTTCAGTGACCCAGGCATGTCAGAAGTGATGGGACGGGCGTGGTGCGGATCGCGACGCGGGAGGACTCCTTGCCCAAAGCAACTCGGAGGTCTGGGCGGGGAAGCCGCGGGGCGGCGTGGCTCCTCGCCATCGCCGTCCTTGTCCCCGAGCCGGCGAGCGCGACGACGTCGCGCATCAAGGATATCGTCAATGTCGAGGGAGTCCGGGAAAACGCCCTGGTCGGCTATGGCCTCGTAGTCGGGCTGGCCGGAACCGGCGACGCCCTACGCAACGCCCCGTTCACCCAGCAGAGTCTGGAAGCGATGCTGGAGCGGTTGGGCGTCAACACGCGCGACGCCCGTTTGAACACCAAGAACGTCGCCGCCGTCATGGTCACGGCAAAGCTGCCCCCGTTCGCGGCCGCCGGCTCGCAGGTCGATGCAACCGTTTCCGCCATGGGATCGGCCAAGAGCCTGATGGGGGGGACCTTGCTGGTCACGCCCCTGCTGGGCGCCGACGGCCAGACCTACGCGGTTGCGCAGGGCTCGGTGCAGACAGGCTCGGTCTCCGCGAGCGGCGCCTCCGGATCTTCTGTGACGAAGGGTGTGCCGACATCCGGACGCATCGCCAGCGGCGCCGTTGTCGAGCGCGAGACGGGCTTTCAGTTCAACACCATGCGTCAGTTCCGGCTCAATCTGCGCAATCCTGACTTCACGACGGCGGTGCGCGTCGCCGAAGCCATCAACCGCCGCTACCCTGACGCGGCAAGGGCGCAGAGCCCGACCATCGTTCAGCTTTCGGTTCCCGCGACGGCGACGGCCGCGGGGTTCATGACGGCCGTCGAAGTCCTCCCTGTGGAGACCGACACACCTGCGCGCGTCGTCATTGACGAGGTCGCCGGCGTCATCGTCATGGGCGCCGACGTGCGGATTTCGACGGTGGCGATCAGCCAAGGCAACCTCACGATCTCCGTCCGGGAAACGCCGGCGGTGAGCCAGCCCGGGCCCTTCGGCCGAGGCGAGACCGTTGTGACGCCGCAGTCGAGTGTCCAGGTGGACGAAGAAGAGGGACGAGGACTCGTCCGCCTGCCGCTCGGCGCCTCTCTCGGCAGCCTGGTGAGCGGACTGAACGCTCTGGGAGTCACGCCCCGGGACATGATTTCGATCCTCCAGGCCATCAAGGCGGCTGGCGCGCTGCAGGCCGAGATCGAGGTGTTGTGAGGCTGCGCGGCCACGCAAAGTGATCCGCTGGGCGCAGGACTCCGGCCGGATCCTGGCGGAGGGATCTTGGACGTGCTCCTGGCTCGCGGCGACGCCTGTTCGCCCCTTGCGTTTGTAGCGGACCCAAGGTCTAAGGGCGCCGTGATCGCCAAGGCCCAATCCATGCATGTCCGGCGAGACGTCGCGCGATCCCGCGGCGCCGGCTGGCTGCTGCATATTGTCGTGGCGGCTGGTCTCCTTTTCGCGGCGATGCATCCCCAGGCCCATGCCCTTGGCGGCTTTACGGCGACTGGGGTTGCGGCCGCCAGTAGCGAGGCGACCATCACGTCCTTGACGGACCTCGCACCTGATGAGGCGCCGATGGAGCCCGATGGCGGCCCGGCCTGTGCGGGAACCTGCAAGGTGGAACTGGCGGCGCCGGCGCAATCTGCAGTTCCGGTACATATCCCCGTGGTTCGGGCGGGTTGGCCGGTGCTGGACGATCAGTGGGCGCAGGTGACGCGTCCGTCGCGGTTGGAGCGGCCACCCCGAGCCTGAT
>FWWL01008098.1_pt1 | contig 13750 bp, 19 predicted proteins | sample 2228331 | NCBI WGS metagenome assembly FWWL01 (sample SAMEA103939775, study PRJEB20133) | metagenome | reverse complement strand
GGCGCCAGAGACCGTCGCTTCACCAGCCCAAACGGGCTCCGTAACCGCCGGAAACGAACTCAGCGCTGGATAGAAACTGGGGGCAACGTCAGAGCGTGCTCGGCTTCTTGAGAACGTCATGCGGGAGAGCTGCACCGGCGGCGAACGCGACGAGCCGATGTATTCGGCCTTGCGCAGCGAATTTATGCAGGACGACCAGCTCAAAGCCTTGTTGCCGGAGATGGTGCGGACGAACCGGACCCTCGCGTCCCTCTGGGGAGAGCTCGGCGAGATCGCGGGTTATAAGGGGCGGCGAAAGCACCTCAACGACGCCTTCACCCCGATCATCGATCACCTCGAAGGAGCGAACCGTGCGCCCCTCGATGTCGTCGCTGGTGATGCGTTGTCGACTTTCGACAGCGATGGCGTGCATACGGTCTGGACCAAAGCCTTGGCGCGGCGAACAACGGATCCCGAGGGCGCGATCACCATGGCCCGAACTCTGCTGGAGACGGTCTGCAAGCGCGTGCTCGACGAGCGGAATGAGACCTATGACGATCGGGCGGATCTGCCGGATCTGTACAAGGCGGTGGCCACCTCACTAAATCTAGCGCCTGACCAGCACACTGAGGCACCGATCAAGGCGATCCTTGGCAGCGCCATGAATTTGGTCAACGGCCTCGGCACTCTGCGGAACAGGCTGTCGGATTCGCACGGCCGCGGCGGCAAGATTCCAGTGAAACCCTCGCAGCGCCATGCCAGCCTTGCAGTCAACATGGCCGGAGCCCTGGCGGCCTTCATCGTGGAGACGCATCAAGAAAAAGCAGCCACCTAAATCGGCGGCAGCCTGGATGCGAAGTAATCGAAGTCGGCTGCGGCTTTCTCAAGCTCCGACCTTGCATTGAGGCTCTTGAATTCCGCGAACGCCCGGGCCGGGCAGTTGACCTGCTTCTCGGGGTTGAACTCATGAACGTCCTGCTCGGCGGCATCCTCTGGATCCAAAGCGACCGATCGCATTCCGCATAGCGGGCCACGGCAATCGCTCGATCTGGGGAAGCGAGGCAGGGCGAGATGTTGATCTTTCCCGGAAGAGGAGAGGCGGGAACTGGCCAGCGCCTCATAGGCACCTATCGAGGTCCGCCTGACATTCCCCCGCCGGAGCCATCACCATCATCCGGTTCATCGTGGATATTGAGGTGATCTTCCAACCCCGCCACGAGCACATCCGGGCTTGGGAGTGCTCTCGCAATTTCCGGCGGCAGCACCGTGTACTCCGATACGGCCATCGGCTTGTTCACGCCCCGCAGTGCATATTCCACGACGAGGCCGTTCTTCCCCCGGCAAAGGATCAGCCCGATGCTGGCGCTATCGCCTTCGGTCCGCAGCTTGTCGTCGACCCCCGCCAGGTAAAAGTTCATCTTCCCGGCGAACTCCGGTTCGAACTCGCCCATCTTCAGGTCGATGACAACGTGGCTGTGAAGCTTGGTGTGGTAGAAAAGGAGATCGAGGTAGTAGTCCTGGCCTCCAATATCGAGATGATACTGGCTTCCCATGAAGGAGAAGCCCTTCCCGAGTTCGAGCAGAAGATCCTTGATGCGATCGATCAGTGTCTTCTCGAGATGTCGTTCGTGCGCATCGCCTGCAATCTCGACGAAGTCGAGAACGTAGGGATCCTTGAACAGATTGATCGGCATCGGCCGGGAGACGTCATGGTCGATGTGAAGTTCGTGATCGCGCGACCTTGGCGATCATAGAGCTTCGTTTCAATTTGGTGCTTAAGGATATTGCGGCTCCAGCCGTGCTCGACCGCCGCTCGTGCGTACCAGAGCCGCTGCGCTTCGTCGGGGACGCTGTCGAGAAGCAGAACGTTCTGGCCCCAAGGCAATTGTGCAACAACCTGTTGCACAATTGCGGAATCTCCCCATTCCTGGGCGAATTTCCTCATATATTTCAGATTTCTAGGGGAGAACCCTTTGACGTCCGGGAACTCCGAATGAAGATCGGCGGCGAGTTGATCGATGACGCGGGCACCCCAGCCATGGGTGGCCTGGCGCTCGAGAATCTCTCGCCCAATCCGCCAGTAAAGCAGGATCAGTTCGCTGTTGACGGCGAGGGCAGCACGATGCCGGGCCTGCTGGATCTCGCCCTTCAGGTTGCGTAGCCATTCGAGGTATTCGGGCGGGGTCGTCTGGAGAGGCATGCTTCGCTTTCGCGCTATTTTCCGCGCCATCATGCCATCCGGTTCGGCATCAGACCACGGGTCTGACCGCTGCTGGAACCGCGCTGGCAGTCTCGTGGTCGGAAAACCGCTCCATTGGCCAACCCGAAATCAGGCACTGCCTCGGCAAAGCGCCGATGCGACCCGGATCAGACGCGGTTCACGCCGCGGTAGCGCGCGAAGCTTGTCCGGCCCGACGATCCGAACAGGACGACCTCGTAGCTGTCCGGCGCCTTGCCGACGACCTCCATGCCGGGAGAACCCATCGGCATTCCCCGAACGGCGAGGCCGCGAGCCTGCGGCTTCTCGGCCAGGAGGCGCTTGACGGCGTCAGCCGGCACATGACCCTCGACGACGTAACCGGACACCTCCGCCGTGTGACAGGAGGCAAGGTCGCCCGGCACGCCGAGGCGGAGCTTCACTTGGTCGACGTCGGAGGATGTGACGACCTCGACGGGGAAGCCGGCGACCTTCATGTGCTCCACCCAGCCACCGCAGCAGCCGCAGTTCGGATCCTTGGTCACGATCACCTTCGGCAGGTTGGCCTGCGCAAAGGCTCGTCCGGCCATCATCGCGGCCCCAGAGGTTCCGAGAACGGCGAGGAAGCTGCGGCGGTTGAGCATGAGCATCTCCTTCAGGCTGCGACCGGGGTATAGCCGGCCTTGGCGACGAGAGCCTTGATGGATGCCAGGTCGCTGCTCCCGCGGACGGACACCAACTTGGAAGCCGGATCGGCTTCGACCTGCGTGCCGGGCAGGCCCGTCTCGATCGCGTTCTTGATCGTGCCAGCGCAGTGACCGCAGGTCATGTCCTCGACCCGCAAGGTCAGGGCATTCGGATCACGTTCGGCCGCCTGATCCGGCCGGGAGGAGTGGTTGTTGCATCCGCACATGGAATGATCTCCGTTTCTCATCGACGTTGAGAGCAGCCTGCACCTTCCCATTATGGCAAGGTCAAGCGGCGTTTCATCACGACGCGCCGATGTCGCGACGGCACGTACCTTTCGAGGATGCCCTTGCGAGGCGCCAACCCCGTGTCCGCCCGCTTTCATCGGTTCGGAGCAGGACCTCGTTGCGAGCCAGGCTCCATCCGGGGTGGCGTATCAATGCTTGTTCGCGGTGTCGTCGTCAGAGCCGTCGGATCCGGGCATCATGGCGCCGCCGGGTCCCATCATTCCCCGACCCATCATGCCTTGCCCCATCATGCCTCGGCTGCCCATCCGGACGAGTGCCGGCAGCCGCCGCTTTTGGGCCTCGTCGAGGGTCGCGTGGAGCGGCGCGGCAGCGTCCGCGAGCTTGCGCATGGCGTCGGATCCCTGGCTCATATGGTCGGCCATGGTGCGCAGCATGTTCACCGGATCGTTTGCCGTCATCCCTCCTGTCTGGCGCATGGCCTGCATATGGCTGAGGTGGAGGGTCGCCAGGTTCCGGAGCGCGGTTTCGACAGGGGGCCATAGCTTTTCCTGGTCGGCGGTCAGCCTCAGCCCGGCATGGATGGACGCGATATGGGCTTCGGCGAAGGCACTCATATCCTCCGCCGAGAATTGGCCCATCATCCCTTGGCTGCCGCCGAGCATGCCTTGACCCTGCATCATCTGGCCCATGGGCATCGGCATTCCGGATTGGCCGGGCATCGCCTGAGGTTTTCCCGGCGCCGTGGATTGGGCCTGCGCCTTGGGGGCTTTACCTGGATGGTGCGGGTCACTGGAAGTCGGCGCCTGGGCCAGCGCGGGCCCGGCAAGGGTAACCAGGACGGTCGCGAGAACGGACATCTTCATGGCGGTGTCTCCTTTGAGCGGTCAAAAAGGGCAAGAACGGCGTCGGCGCAGCTTTCGCGGAATGGCCGCAGGCAGCGCCGATCAGGTTTTCGTCGGGCGCAGCCATTGGTCCCGGGGCCGCAAGGGCCCCAATGTTCCCGGCCGGGCCGCAGACGGCCCGGCCTTGGGCGGTCACTCCCGCTTGTCGTGGTGGCCGTGGCCGCCGTGCATGAACAGATGCATCAGGGGGCAGGCCAGCAGCAGGAGGTAGGGCAGTGCGGTCACGATGTGGCCGCCGTGGTTCGCGAGGAGGTAGATGCCGAGAGCGGCCAACGCGAGCGAGCAGACCCAACCCAGGGGCGTGTTGATCAGCAGGGTCCGCCAGGTTCGTGGCGACTCGGGGGCAGGAGTCGGTGTGGTGGGCATGTCGATCTCTCCCGGTGCGGAGCGTGCCGATCTTGGACCTTGCTTGCGAATGGCGCCTTGAGCGAAATCAAGCGAGGTACCGGAAAGGCTCGTTCCGCCCACCCGGTCTGCTCCCGCTTCCTGACACCTAGCGGGCGGCGATGCCGTTCGGCCCCTTGCCCACCGGATAGGCCTTCCCGGCCGAGAGGCTGCCGAGATCGATCGCGGAGATGGTGTTGGCGTAGGTGTTCGTGACGTAGGCCGTGCGACCGTCGCGAGCGATGACGATGCCGTGCGCTCCCTTGCCGACCGTCACGTTCCGGATCAGCTTGCCGTCCTCGAGCGCGACGACCGACACCCGGTTGTCCGGCTTCGCCGCCGAGCCCTGGTTCGCGACCAGGGCGGCCTTGCCGTCCGGCGTAACGTAGACCTGCACGGGTCCGTTTCCGACGGAGGCCTTCCGCAGCACCTTGCGAGCGTCGACGTCGATGATGGCGACCTTGTCCTCGCCGTTGAGCGAGACCACGAGGATGCGGCCGCTCCGGTCGAACGCGACCTGGACCGGCCGCTTTCCGACGGAGATATGCATGGCCTTCTCCGGATTGCGCGTATCCACCAACGAGACCGTGTCGCTCTTCATGTTGGCGACCGCGAGCAGGTTGCCGTCCGGCGATAGGCGCAGTCCATGCGGGTAGTTCTGCACGGGGATGCGACCGGTTACCCTACGCCCCGGGATATCGACCACCACCACCGAGTTGGTTTCGGCGTCGGTCAGGTAGGCGAAATGCCCTTGTGCGTCGGGGACGACATGCGCCGGATGCCCTCCCACGGTCACGACCTGCGGCGCGCCGGGCGCGTCGCCAGCGACGTCCATGAGAATGAGCTGCCCGCCCGCGGAGCCGTGAGCCGCATGGCTGCCGGACTGTGCCGCAGGCATGCCGGTCGCCAGGATGAGGCGGCCATCGGCGGTGACGTCGACGTTGTGCGGCGAGATCGGAATCGCCGCCGTGGTGGTTTTCGAGGTCTGGGAGTCGATGATGGAGAGGCTCTGCCCGTTCTCGTTGGCGACGACGATCGTGTCGGCCCGGGCGCCGGCGGCACCAAGGGATGTGACGAGGGCGAGTGCAATCTGGGTTCTGCGTGCGAACATCGCATTGTCCTTCCGAAATTCGAATTGAACTGGGTCCCGGTGCCCACGCAGGCCGCGACATCACGGAAGCGGCGGGGTCGGGATTCGGTTGGGTTACGCGATGGATTTTGGCGGTTTGAATCGCACCTCCGGGATTGCCCCGGCCAGCATCAGGTCATTCCCGGGCTGGAGGCAGATGGGTTCGGGCCATCCCGGGAAAGGGGCACCGGCACGGATCATCGCCGGGGGCACGACGAGGCAGCTCGAGGAAGCGCCGAGACAGTCCTGGTCACAGGAAGGGCCGCCCGCCGTTCCCTCGGCGCTGTCTTGATCCGCGTTTCGGCCGTGATGGATGGAGGCCGCCGCCGGGTCGACGTGCCCATGCTCCATGACCAAGGACAGGTGCGTGGCAGGACCGGGCGCCGAAAAGGCAGGCGTCGCCATGCGACCGACCACGAGAACCATCGCGGCGACCGCGAGGAGCATGGCCATCAGCGGAGACAGAGCTTTTTTGCGACGCCTCTTCATTGCAGGAAGTCTACCCGGTTGGCGGACCGAAACCTTGCGCTGCATCAAACAGCCGGACGGACCGGGCGGCTCCCGATGGAACTGCCCGGCCCGGCAACTACAGTCGTACCGTGCGCAGGCGGATCGCGTTGCCGATCACGCTGACCGACGACAGGGCCATCGCGGCCGCCGCGATGATCGGCGACAGCAGGATGCCGAAGAACGGGAAGAGCACTCCCGCCGCCACCGGCACGCCGAGCGCGTTGTAGATGAAGGCGAAGAACAGGTTCTGACGGATGTTGCGCATCACGGCCTGCGACAGCCGTCGCGCCCGCACGATTCCGGTCAGGTCACCTTTCAGCAGGGTCACGCCCGCACTTTCCATCGCCACGTCGGTGCCCGTGCCCATGGCGATGCCGACATCCGCCGCCGCCAGCGCCGGCGCGTCGTTGACGCCGTCGCCCGCCATGGCGACCACCCTGCCGTCCGCCTTGTAACGCTGGACCACGGCACTCTTCTGGTCGGGCAGGACCTCGGCCTCGACCTCGTCGATTCCGAGCCGCCTGGCGACCGCCTTCGCGGTCGTCCAGTTGTCGCCGGTGAGCATCACGACCCGGATGCCTTCCGCCCTGAGCCCGGCGAGCGCCTCCGGCGTCGAAGTCTTGACCGGATCCGCAATGGCGATGGCACCCGCCGCCTTCCCGCCGATTCCGGCGAAGATCACCGTGGCGCCGTCCTCGCGCAACTTGTCCGCCTGGTCCGCCAGGCGAGCGGGATCGATGCCATGCTCGGTCAGGAAGGCCGCGTTGCCGAGCACGACGCGCCGTCCCTCGACGGTACCCAGCGCTCCCTTGCCGGTGGGCGAATCGAAATCGGCGACCGGCGCAGTGGCGATGCCTTGCTTGTCGGCGGCCGCGACGATGGCCAGCGCCAACGGATGTTCGCTCGCTCGCTCCACGCTGGCTGCCAGGCGCAGGATTTCGGCTTCGTCAAAGCCCGGAGCCGGAACCACGGCAGTCACGGATGGCTTGCCCTCCGTGAGGGTTCCGGTCTTGTCGACCACGAGGGTGTCGACCTTCTCCATGTGTTCCAAGGCCTCGGCATTCTTGATCAGAACGCCCGCCTGGGCGCCGCGGCCGACCCCCACCATGATCGACATCGGCGTGGCGAGACCAAGCGCGCATGGACAGGCGATGATGAGCACCGCCACGGCCGCAACGAGGCCGTAGGAAAACCGCGGCTCGGGACCCCAGAACGCCCATGCGATGAAGGCGAGTGCCGCAATGCCGATGACCGCGGGCACGAAGTAGCCCGAGACGTGATCGGCCAATCGCTGGATCGGGGCGCGGCTGCGCTGGGCCTCCGCCACCAGTTGGACGATCCGCGACAGCATCGTGTCGTGCCCAACCTTCTGCGCCTCGATCACGAGGCCGCCGGACTGGTTCATCGTGCCCCCGATGGCCGCGGCGCCGACTTCCTTGGTGACTGGCATCGACTCGCCAGTGACCATCGACTCGTCGACCGCGCTGCGCCCCTCGACGACGACACCATCGACGGGAACCTTCTCGCCCGGCCTCACCCGCAGGCGGTCGCCGACCTGCACGGTGTCGAGCTGGACCTCCTGCTCGGTGCCGTCGGGCATGATCCTGCGGGCCGTCTTGGGCGCGAGGTCGAGCAGGGCGCGAATGGCCCCGCTGGTGCTCTCCCGGGCCCGCAGTTCGAGCACCTGCCCGAGCAGGACGAGAACCGTGATGACGGAAGCCGCTTCGAAGTACACGGCCACCGAACCGTCATGGCCTCGGAACGCGGCCGGGAAGATCCCGGGCGCCAGCGTCGCCACCATGCTGTAGATCCAGGCCACGCCCGTGCCCATGGCGATGAGCGTGAACATGTTGAGGTTGCGCGAAACCAGCGACTGCCAGCCACGCTCGAAGAACGGCCAGCCTGCCCACAGCACGACAGGAGTCGCGAGCAGCATCTGGATCCAGTTCGAGGTCTGCTGGCCGACATAGTGGCCCAGACCCGTCAGGTGCCCGCCCATTTCCAACACGACCACGGGCAGGGAAAGCGCGAGTCCGATCCAGAACCGGCGCGTCATGTCGATCAGTTCGTGGCTGGGACCGGTCTCCGCCGTCGCGAGCACGGGTTCGAGCGCCATGCCGCAGATCGGGCAGGAACCCGGTCCCACCTGTCTGATCTGGGGATGCATCGGGCAGGTGTATATCGTGCCTTCCGGCACGGGTTCAGCCTTCCGGGCCGCCGCCGGCTCGACGTATTTGGCGGGCTCAGCCATGAATTTCGACTGGCAGCCGGAGGAGCAGAAGTAATAGGGCTTGCCCTCGTACTGCGCCCGGTGCGTGGTCGCGTGCGGGTCGACCGTCATCCCGCAGACCGGGTCCTTCACCTGCCCGGCTGCTCCCTCATGCTCATGATGATGTCCCCCATGGAGGCCATGGTCATGATGATGGCCATGGTCCTTGCTGGTTGGGGTGTCGGTCATGACGGTTCTCCGGGCAGGCATCGATAAGCTGCGGCAAGGTTGGGGCTTCCCATGATGGGAAGGTCAAGCGCGTGCCTCCGGGGCTCCAGCCATCGACGCGATCGAGGCGGGTCTCGACCTCCGTGAACCACCTCAAGACTTGCCGCATCAAGGTGTCCCGAAGGGCCGATCCAGCGCAAGCAAACCGGTGAATGCCTGTGACCCGGATCGGCCGTTTAGGTCACTTCGCCTTTTGAAGCTTGGTGACCGTGATCTGGCCGTTGACGCGGTCTGCGTCGAACTTGATCTTGTCTCCGGCCTTCAGCCCTTTGAGCATGGCGGGATCGCCCGCGCGGAACACCATGGTCATGGCATCCATGTCGAGGTTCTTGATGGCGCCGTGGTTGATGGTGAGCTTGCCCTGGGCCTCGTCGACCTTGGTGACGGTGCCATTGACCGACTGGGCGGCAGCCGGCAGCGCGACCATCAGGAATGCGAGGGTGGCGGTGGTCTTCAGCATGGGATGATCCTTTCCTCTGACGCTTACTTGACGATGATCTTGCCGGTCATGCCCGCTTCGCGATGGCCGGGGATCAGGCAGGAGAAGTCGAACTCGCCCGCCTTGGTGAAGGCCCAGACGATCTCGCCCGTCTTCTTCGGCGCGAGCCGCTTGGCGTTCGGATCGTCGTGTTCCATGTCGGGATTCTTCTGCATCTCGATGGCATGCTTGAGGTTCTCCTCCAGCGTGGCCAGCACCAGCTCGTGGTCGAGTTCGCCGTTGGGGCGTCCTACAGCCGACCTCTTATCGCCTCCATCTGCTGGATCTCCTCGCGTTGTGCCTTCGTGATCGCCTCGCACAACCTCCTCAGATCCGGATTGGCGAGCTTCGCCTCACGACACATGAGGATCGCGCCGGAGTGATGCGGGATCATCGAGTCGACGAACTGGCGATCGTCGATCAGGGTCTGGCTTCGCGTTCCGTAAAACGATGCGACGGTGAGAAACGCAAGGGCGACGTAGTGAATGGTGTTGGCACTCTTGTTCGGGAACATGCCCGGCATCGTCGCCAGCATGAGGATGCCCATCGGCGCCCACATCGTGACCGCCATGTAGAACATGTTCAGATTGTTCCGGAAGTCGCGCCAGCCGTCGATCATCGAGAACATCACGACGTACATGACGATCAGGCCGAGGATCATGTTCAGCCAGAACATCAGATAAGATCTGCCATGCGAGCCGTGACCGCCTTGGGAAGGGCTGCCGTGGGCCCGGTGGTGGTTTTGCATATCCGTCTCCACTGGGCGTGAAAGCGGACGCCACACCCGTCGCGATGAGAACGAAGGTGGCCAGCGCCCGCAGGAAGCAGGGGCTACTGGCCCTTGGCTTTCAGCCATTGCTCGATCGTTTCGACCTCGCGCTGTTGACTGCTGACGATCTCACCCGCCAGCTTTTTGACCGATGGATCCTTGCCGTTCGCGAGTACGACCTTGGCCATCTCGATCGCGCCCTGGTGGTGAGCCTTCATCTGCGTCATGAAATCGACGTCGGCATCGCCCGTGAAGGTCGTCGGCATGGACTGCATCATGTGCATCATCGCCGCCTTGTATTCCTTGGTCGACGCGGAGTCCGAGGCATCCGGCATGATCATCTTCATGGGCATGTCGTGGCCCGTATCGGGCTTGGGAGCTGGCTGGGCGAATGCCACGGTCACGATCGATGCCGCAAGGCAGGCAATCACTGTGAGGTTTCTCATGTGAGTTCTCCCTAGGATAAGGAGGCGAGCGGCTATGCCGCCATCTTCCGGCAACTTTCGGCACACCGCCGACAGGCCCGGACGCAGTCGTCCATATCTCCGATCCGTTCGCATTCGTTGGCGCAGTCCTCGCAGATATCGGCGCACTCGGCGCAGAGATGCTTGTGATGCCGCGAGCCGATGATCATGACCTGGGCGCTGGCGCGACAAGTCTCGGCACAGGCGAGCATCAATTGGATGTGATCCGGGCTGGCATGGTCGCCACCGAGCTTGAGGCAATGGTTGGTGCTCATGCCCAGGCAGGCCTGGTAGCAGCGCAAACATTCGTCAATGCATGCCTGCATCTCGGGGGACGTTTGGTGCACGATCGTTCTCCCTGAAGCTGTTGCGGTTCCATTGAAGGGCTACTCGGGGAAGACGCGTGCGACTGTGAGGAGTTCCTGTCTGAAACAATCTGTAACAATGCGGCGCGGGACGCCCTCGACGGTTATTGACGAGCCGCAACGACGACGGTCGAAGGCCCTGCGATGACGAACTGTTGAAAGTTCCCTCCTTACTCTGTTTTGGGCGCTGTGCCATTTTCGGTGTCATGAAGCTTCGGCTCGTTGCGCATTGTCTGATTCTGGCCCTGTTCGTCGCGGCCACCACGTTGGCTGCCTTCGTCAGCCCGGCGAGGGCCGGATTCGAGCGGGCCGATACCGTTGAAATGGCGATGCTGATGGACGGTGCCATGCCGTGCTGTCCGACGGATCACGACAAGGCCAAGGACTGCACGACCAACTGTCCGGCGCTGAGCTTCTGCCTGACCAAGTGCTTCGCCAGCGAGCCGACGTCGTTCGTCACGCTCGCCAGGGCGTTCGTCGCCGAGCTCGGCCTGACCGGAGACGAGGCCACGCGTCAGTCTCGTCCGTTCGAGCCACCCGCGCGACCTCCACGAAGCTGAGGCATCGCCGGCGCGAACCGCGCTGGCTTCGTCCGCACGGGACTTCCGGGCGGACGGTGAGCCGTGGCCAACGCCACGTCCGAGGCTGTGCGCCTGTGCGGCAGCCTGATGCACTCAGGACTACGAACATGACCCTCATCAACACGTTGCGCGTGCTTGCCGCAGCGCTTCCGCTCGCCGCCGTTTCGCTCCCGGCGCTCGCGGACATCAAGGATTACGAGTTCCGGCTCGTGCAGAACGAGATCAAGCAGGGCAACGGCGTCGTCGTCGCCGTGACGCTCATCGACAAGCGTTCGGGCAAGCCCGTCCCGGACGCGGTGATCTTCGCCCAGCGCATCGACATGGCACCCGACGGGATGGAGATGATGGCCTCGCCGATCGAGACGATGCCGTCGACCGAGTCGGGCACCTACCGCTTCAAGACGAACCTGACGATGGCCGGCGGTTGGCGGCTCTCGCTCGGCGCCAAGGTCCAGGGCGAAACCGGCACGCTCGAAAACAAGCTGATCCTCAAGGCCCTGCCATGAAACCCAACGCCCTCACGGGCCTCGCTCTCGCCGCCATGCTGGCGGCGGGAGGTGCGGGCTATTGGGCCGGACATCGCGGCCTTGCGGTCGGCTGGCGTGATTGGCTCGGCATCGAAGGTTCGCTCGCGGCAAACGAGCCTGCCGGAACCGGACCGATCATCTACTATCAGGATCCGGACCGGAAGCCGGTCTATTCGGCGCAGCCGCGCCAGACCGATGACGGCAGGCCCTTCACGGCCGTCCGCGCCAGCCAGGACGTCAGCTTCGAGGTGAAGCCTCCGAGCGAGGAGCGGATGGCGCAGGCCGACCCGAAGCGCGTTCTCTACTACCGCAATCCCATGGGGCTCCCGGATACGTCGCCGGTTCCGAAGAAGGACTCGATGGGGATGGACTATCTCCCCGTCTACGAAGGCGAGGGAAACGAGGACGGCGTCATCAAGCTCTCGCCCGGGCGCATCCAGCGCAGCGGCGTGCGCTCCGAACCCGTCCGGCGTCAGAACATCGTCCAGACGATTCACGTGCCCGGCGTGGTGCAACTCGACGAGCGACGGGTTTCGGTCGTGACGATCCGGGCGGATGCCTTCGTCCAGGAGGTCGCTCCGATCACGACCGGTGACCGCGTCACGAAGGGGACCAAACTGGCGCGGATCTATTCGCCGGAGATCAGCACCGCCGGCGCGCAGTTCATCACCGAGCTCAATGCCGCCGCGCGCGGCGTGCCCGAAGGCGGCGCAAGGCAGCGTCTCGAAAACCTCGGCGTCCCGCCGGAGGTCATCGCCGAGATCGAGCGCAGCCGAAAGGTGCCGCTGACGATCAACTGGTCGGCGCCGCGCGACGGCATCGTGCTGGAACGTTCGGTCAGTGACGGCATGAAGATGACGGCCGGCGGCAGTCTGTTCCGGCTCGCCGACATCTCGACGATCTGGGTTCTGGCCGATGTTCCGGAACGCCAACTGGCGGCCGTCGGCATCGGCGCGCCAGCCACGGTGCGATTGCGCGGCCGTCCGGGGAGTTCCTTCGAGGGACGCGTCAGCGTGATCTACCCGGAGATTGCCGAGGCGACGCGCACGGCAAAGGTCCGCATCGAGATCGGCAACCGCGACGGCATGCTGCTGCCGAACATGTATGCCGACGTCGATATCGGCTCCGATGACCCAGCTCCGCAGCTCGCGGTTCCCGACAGCGCCGTGATCGACAGCGGCTCGCGCCGGGTCGTCATTCTTGATCTGGGCGAGGGTCGGTTCGAGCCGCGCGAGGTCAAGCTCGGCCGCCGCGGCGATGGCAGGGTCGCGATCACCGAGGGGGTCGCCGAGGGCGATCGCGTCGTCGTCTCGGCCAACTTCCTGATCGATGCCGAGAGCAACCTTAAGGCCGCCCTGGGCGGCTTCGCCCAGCCGGAGGCCAAGCCATGATCGCCCGCCTGATCGCCTGGTCGGCGCGCAACCTGATCCTCGTCTTCGTTGCCGCCGCCTTCGCTGTGGCGGCGGGTGTTTATGCGTTGAAGACCCTGCCGCTCGACGCGATCCCCGACCTCTCCGATGTCCAGGTCATCGTCTACACCGAGTACCCCGGCCAGGCACCTCAGGTGATCGAGGACCAGGTCACCTATCCGCTGACCACCTCGATGCTGACCGTGCCGAAGGCGCGCGTCGTGCGCGGCTTCTCCTTCTTCGGCGTCTCCTTCGTCTACGTCATCTTCGAGGACGGCACCGATCCCTATTGGGCGCGCTCGCGCGTGCTCGAATATCTCAATGCCGCCGCGCGGCGTCTCCCGACGGGCGTCTCGCCCACGCTCGGGCCCGATGCGACCGGCGTGGGCTGGGTCTACCAGTACGCGGTCCTCGCCAAGAACATGACCCTGGCGGAACTACGCTCGCTCCAGGACTGGGTCGTGCGCTTCGCGGCTTCTCGTGCCGAGGGGGTGGCCGAGGTCGCCAGCGTCGGCGGCTTCGTCAAGCAATACGCGATCGTGATCGACCCGGTGCGGCTGCGGGCGCAAGGCGTGTCGCTGGCGACCCTTCGCGAGGCCGTGCGCAACAGCAACATGGATGTCG
>FWWL01007644.1_pt1 | contig 13755 bp, 14 predicted proteins | sample 2228331 | NCBI WGS metagenome assembly FWWL01 (sample SAMEA103939775, study PRJEB20133) | metagenome | reverse complement strand
GATGAAAAATGTGTTTATTGATTGAAATCGCATTGGCAATTGTAGCGTGGCGGCGAGGTTGGAAGGCTTGGGTACTCCTGCCGTTTGGCATCGTGTTCTTCAGTGGCTTCACCGTTGGATTGGCGATTGGGGCAACAGGGGGAACCCCTGACCCTGATGTTGTGAATGGTATCGGCTTACTTTTGGATCTGGTGCTCATCGTTGTGTTAGGTGTAATGGCACTGGTGGCACCTAAGAACCTGAGAGTGCAGCCATCTCAACCCCTCCAATCTGCGGAAGCAGAAACGCAGAAGTTCTCGGAATTGTAAGGGGTGGCTCCTAACTTGCTGTGAAACCGCTGTGAAAACAGGACACCAGAGGGTGAGCCTCGTGCTGAGTTGTTACATTGTGAGGCAAGGTAACTTATTCCTTGAAGGCTCGGTAAGAGGTTCATCCTCCTTCCCTTTTGCTGGCTAAAAGTGTCTTCTCTGCGAAAAGGAGGCGCCTTGGAGCGTATACAAAACGGAGGTGAAAAAACATGAATCATCTTCAATTGGCAGAATTGACCTCATTCCCAGAAGTATTACCAACCGAAATTCCTCCAACAAGTGTAACCATAGACATAACTCATGCGTGTCCTTTTAGGTGCCCAGGCTGTATTGAGGGAATAGCAATGCGCCACAGCAAGCACTCCAGCATCCTCGTAGGCACGGCTCGTCGCCTCATCAGCCGCTTCGCTGAAGAATACGGTGTCAGGGAAGTGCTCCTTTATGGGGGTGAGCCCACAATCCACCCACATTTTGGTGCAATCGTGCGACATGCTGCCCGCTGTGTCCCCATAGTTCGTGTCGTGACCAATGGGGCATTCTTGGAGAAGCCCTGCGTTGCCAAAGCACTCAAAGCAGCAGCAGAAGAGGCAGAAGTTTCAGTGCGAGTTTCTCTCAATGCTGGGACACAGGCGACCCATGAAGAACTTCACAAGGTGAAGGGCTTTTTCCCACGCGTAGTTAGGGGTATGAAAGCGCTAAAAGGAAGCAATGTCAACCTGAGCGTGAGTTACTTGCTTGAGGAAGCCAATGCTAACGAAGTGCTTCAGGCCTACCTCATTTCTACAGAAGTTGGAGCAACTGATTTTTGGCTACGACCTAAGACAGGGGTGCACGGGATAGGTCTTATCCCTTTAAGCCAAGCCACGCGGGGAGTAGTCTTAAATGTGATTGAGCGACTAACGCAACAAACTGACGCACCTGTATTTCGCGTTGACTCATGGTTTTTGCGCTACTTGCAAAGTGGTTGCCCTCCGAGAACTACTAAACCTTACCCAATGTGCTACTACTGTGGGGCATCCAGGTTAGTTATCACACCGCCTGAGCCAGGTGTTGTGTGGAGTTGCCCATACTGGAGGGCAGACAAGCGATTCCTTGTCGCTGACCTGAGTGAAGTGCCCTTCGGCTCACCCGAGTTTGAGCGCTGTCGCATTGCTGCAATTCAGCGCATCTTCCCACCAAGCCATTGTGCACGGGTCATTTGTAACCGCAACGAGGCAAACAAGGCTATTTGGGAAAGGCTGCTCAGGGAGAAAGTTGCGAGAGATTGGTCACAAGCAGCGTAAATACTGCAGGTGACAAAACAACGGCGTGCCATGGCAACTTTGGAAGCAGGTTCGTTAGGTGGAAAAGGAGGGACTAAAGATGGAAGGTATCTTGATTGGGACGGCAATCCTGTGGTTACTGACGGCACTCTTCGTTGTGCCGTTAACGAACTGGTCAGTAGCGCGGCGCATGGAGGCAGAAGGTGTTTCCATAACCGCGATAGAAGAATTACCAGAGGATGACAAACGCCGTTGGGAGGCAATAGCCACTGGCTACTACATCCTTTGGGATGTGTTAGTGCTTGGGATTGCTGGGTTCATTGGTGGGTTGCTTGGGTATTTCTTCATCGGCATTTCTCTGGAGGCAAAGGGTTGGCCTGGCATGCTCGCTTTCATCGGAGCAAGTTTGTTGGGTCTCACCCTAAGTTCAGCGGCTGCACCTATGAGGTTTTGATAGATGTTGACTTTCGTTGCCATTGTCCTAAGGGGATTAACATTGGATGCCTTGAAGAACATTAATGCTCGCCTGCGACAGTTATCTGCGAGATTGGTAAGCGAAAGCATGTAATTAAAGTGGCGCACTGAAGTAACTCTAAAGCCGAATGGTGCGCTGTCAAAAATCTTACCACGGAGGTGTCGCCTGATGTTGAAACGAAGCGCTGTGAAAAAAGTGACGCTGACGCTGGCATTTTGTTACTGCAAGGGGGAGTGAGCCATGCACGGGACTTATCGCGGGATTTATGTCATGGTGATAATCCTTTGGGCAGTTGGCTGTGGCCGGCATGACAAACCTGCAGGAGAACCGTATCCGCCACCACCGACCAGTCCTGTGACAATTCGCGTTTCCCTCCCCCCTCGTCAAGGAATGCCAACAGTGGCAAGGGTGGTGGTAAAAGTCTCGGGACCTGAGATTGTGGGAACATTGCAATGGGAACTCGCTTATAACCCCCAGACCAACACGGCTTCGGGAACCATTAATGTTCCCAATGGCATAGACCGTCTTTTTGTCGTTGAGGCTCTGGATGCTGAAGGAAATGTGCTCTATGTAGGCAGCACAGTCGCCGATGTAGAACCGCCACCTACCCAAAACCCACCCATCACTTTGGAACTTTGGCCACCAGAGGACAAATTTGGGTGGGGTCTGATTCAGTTGGACATGTCTCAGGCTATTCCCAACGCTTACCTTGGTATTGGGCGCATAAGGGTCTGCTATGGTCCTTTCAGGGACGGGCAGAGCCCTCACACCGGCATATACCCCTCAGAGCAACAAATCCAAGAAGACCTGTCTTTAGTGCAACCGTTTGTGCAAGCAATCCGAACCTATGGAACCGCCCGTATCTTAAAGGAAATCCCACGCATTGCTAAAGAGAGGGGTATTGCCTGCCTTGCAGGCGCTTGGATTAGCCGAAATACCGCCGACAATCAAAGCGAGATTCAAAACCTTATCGCCATTGCACAAGCGGGGCAAGCACAGAAAATCGCAGTTGGCAACGAGGTGTTACTGCGCGGGGATTTGGCGAAAGAGGAACTTATCGCTCTGATTCAGCAAGTAAAACAAGCAGTTTCCGTGCCGGTGAGCACAGGGGAGATTTATCCGACTTGGCTGGCTAATCCAGACTTGGCTGATGCATGTGATTACCTACTGGTTCACATTCATCCCTACCAGGAAGGCATTCCTGTAGAGGAATCTTTGGAGCGAGTTGAGAGCATCTACCGGCAATTGAGAGCAGCATATCCCAACAAACCGATTGTCATCGGAGAGGTTGGTTGGCCGAGCGATGGACAAACAGAAGGGCAAGCAGTTCCTAATCCGGTAAATCAACGCCGTTTCGTCCGACAGGTGGTGGAATGGGCAAAAGCGAATGGGGTTGAAGTCTACATTTTTGAACTTTTTGACGAGAAGTGGAAAATAGCCGATGAAGGACCTGTCGGTGCCCATTGGGGGTTGTTCTTTTCTGACCGAACAATGAAGCCACAAATCCAAAAAATTTGGTTCTAAGGAGGGAAGAACAGCGATGCGAGGGTGCAAGATCGTCTTGTCGGTGTGTCTTGTGACAGCAGTTCTAATAGTAGTGGGTGTCGGATGTCGCGGAGGTGATCGTAAAGACACTGTTCCCGCTATTCCCACCAAAGGTGAAGTTTCTATCACCGCTGTTCCCAAACCTGCCCAGGCACCCAGTGTGACACGCAGCATAGGTGAGATTGCCAGTGTTTGGGTGCAAATTACGGGACCAGGGATGAATGAGGAATGGCACAACCTCAACTACGATCCACAGACTCATGAGGCTAAAGGAGTAGTGTGGGTCCCAGTAGGTCCTGACAGGCGATTCCACGTAGAAGGTTGCCGCAAGGACGGAGTCGCTATCTATGCTGGTGAACAGACAGTGCCCGTTGAGGCTGGAAAGGTGACCGAGGTGCAGGTCACAATCACACCAATATCTGGTCCCGTAGAGATAACAGCCAATATCCATGAAGTGACCGGTCCGCCTCAGATTCGCCTAACCAATGTCCCACCCATCGGCTCCTTTGAGAGGTTGAGGGGGGAGGTGCGAAATATTAACCCCAATTCGGTGGCAGTGGCTGTATACATTTTCGTTGGAGGGAACTGGTGGACCAAACCTTACTGGAATGCGCCAAAGACCCCTGTGAAAAGGGATGGCACGTGGGTCTGCGATATCACGACCGGCGGGAATGACCAAATGGCGACAAAGATTCGGGCTTATCTAATTCGCAAAGATTATGACCCTCCCCTTGCGCCGCAGGTAGGGTTGCCCCCCGACCCTCCCACGAGCGAAGTGCTGGCTATGGTGGAGGTGACGCGACAGTAAACTTCTTGCGTGATAAGGAAGCCTTGCCCTTTCCAAGTTGATAGCGTCACCCCTTGTAGGCAGCAATTGTTCCTGTTCGTAGTTAGGCACGCAGCGAGCGTTAGTGAGCAAGTGCCGTGAAAAAACGCCCGCTAAAGCAGGCGCTCATGACGGCGTCATCAACCACTGGCTAAAGCCAGTGGCATGGAAGGTTCCCGAGTCCCGTTCACCTTTCCAAGAGAGAGTTTGTGCGCTATCATTATGGTAACATCAGCCCGAAAAAGGCTGCGACGCAAGAAGTTTTTGATGAAGTAGAAGGGACTTACGGGATGTCCAATACACCAGACAGGAGGGTTGGTCCTACTTGCAAGGCGCTAAGGGGAGGCAATAACTGTGAGACTATCGCCAATAGAAGAGGAACGGCTCGTTAAGCAGGCGAAGCGAGGCAGGTGCAGCGAGGGCGTCTCAATTGAGGCAGCCAATAGAGCCTTTGAGAAACTTTGGTGCGCCTATAAAGACGCTGTAAAAGGCTTCATCAGCAGTTACTTGTGTCCCCATCAGCGAAAAAACGACCTTGAAGACCTTGTCCAGAACACTTGTATGGAAGTTCTTCAGAGAATCTACACCTACGACCCTGAAAGAGGTAGTTTCTACACATGGGTTTGCATTTGGGCACGAATCGTGTTGAAGCGCTATTTTGATGAGAAAAACCAATACATGGATTCCGAGGTTCTTATGTCCGAGTTGGCAGCCATAGCCCCCGAAGAGGGGTGGGAGATTGAGGAAGTAGAAGCCATCCCCGTTGCCCCGACAGAACAAAGCCTGATAGAGCCAAACCCAGAGGAGATTGTTGAGAGGCTTGAGAAATTTAAACGCTTCCTATCAATCGCCCTCCCAGAAGGAGGAGAGCCTCACCAGTTAATTGCTTTCGGCTTTATCCAGTTATTGGAATGGACTCCCCAACAAATCGTTGAGGAGTTGGCAGATACACCCTTAGAAGAGTTAGCCAGGAGGTTGGAAGGCGATTATGTGAGAACTTCACAGTATCTGGGGGATCGGGTTCGGAAGTATTTTGAACCGCTCCACCAGAAGATGCAGCGCAGATTAGAAGGAGGCAAATTAGTAGGGGAGACAAGGCTCTCAGACTACTGGGGAGAAAGACCAACGGACAACCTTTCTAACTGGTGCTATCGGGTTCGGCAAAGAACGATTCAAAAAATGGTGGAGAGAGGGCTTGACTGTTGACCTACCAGAGTAGGTTAGCCGTGCGAAGGCTGTTAGATAGGCGCAAAATAGGCGTAAATTCTAAGGAGGTGCCTGACGATGAATTTAAAGGCACAAAACCATTTTTCTTTTGACACGATAGAGCGCTACCTTGCAGGTGAGGTCGGCGAGGAGGAAGCCTTTCTCATAGATGTTCACATGGGTGAATGTAATGAATGTGCCGAGCGAGTCCGGCTGGTGCGCCGATTGAACTTCCTGTTCAATCAGTGGACAGCGAAAGAGCACGGGAAGACCTACCTGATGTATCGCCTTCTTACTGCCCTTAAACAAGCGGAGCAGACCGTGCCAGAACCGTTAAAGGAACGGTTGAGGAGGTGGCTAAAGGTCTTTGCGGGGCGAGCCGAAGCAGCCCTTCGGATCACAATGAATGCTCCAAAAGGGGTCTCCCAAATCGTCATTGAGGGCGTGGAAGCCATCACCAAGCCGCAACCTCGCTGGCAATTCTCTTATTCTCTGGCATCCGTTCGGGTGCGAAGGACCGCTCGTGGGATGCAGCGGGCACCCTTAGTAGAGAAAACGGTGGTCAAAGCCGAGGGCACCCCTTCTATAGAAGTGTCCTTGAAGGAAATCGCTAATGAAGTCTGCGTCACCTTTTCTGCTCTCCCCCCTGAGCAGCCAGTGCCTTTGGTCCTTCTCATCCCTGATGCTGAGGAGGGGTCTCCGTTGATTGTGGAGGGGGAACGGGAGCCAGAGACAAACTGCTGCGTTGTCCGATTCCAAAATGTGCCCGCAGGCAGATATACTTTGGTCTTTGAGCCGATGGGAGAGTGAGGCTTCCGCAGAGCCAAACTAACGGTGAAAAAGAAGGTGCTAACAATGCACTGGGGAGAGGAAAAGATTAGACAGTTGAACCAGCAGGTTGCGATGCTTTATAAGCAGGGGAGGTTTGCCGAAGCGTTGTCCCTTGCTCAACAGGTAGTAGAATTGGCAAGGCAAAGTTTGGGAGAAGAGAACCCTTATTATGCTGCCAGCCTGAACAACTTGGCAGCGTTGTATCGTGCGATGGGTCGTTTTGAGGAAGCGGAGCCGTTGCTTCAAAAGGCGATGGAGATAAGACGGCTCGTTTTGGGAGAAGAGCACCCTTATTATGCTACCAGCCTGAACAACTTGGCAGGGTTGTTAGCAGCGGAAGGGCGATATCAAGAAGCCTTTCAAGCAGCCCATGCAGCAGCCCAAATTGGCAGTCGGCTCTTGTCCCGCATCGCAGGCTCTTATCCAGAACAGCAAGTGCTCGCTTTCGCTCAGACCATAGAAGGTGACCTTCATTTTCTCCTCACTTTGGTTTGGCGTTATTTGAGCGACAAGGAGGAAGCGGTGGGAGCAGCCTTAGATATAGTGCTCCAGCGCAAGGCTATTGCCTATGAGGCAGCAGCAGCCCAACAGCAAGCAGCCTTAGCAGGCAGGTATCCGAAACTGGAAACCCTTTTTGAGCACCTTCGGCAGGTTCGGTTGGAACTGGCAAGGAGGGCTTTCAGCGGTCCTGCAAGAGGGGAAAGCCTTGCGCAGCATGAGCGGAGGATTTGGGAACTGGAGAGGGAAAGGGAGCGGCTGGAGCAAGAACTGGCAAGGCAAGTCCCTGAGGTAGAGATGGAGTTGCGGATGCGGGCAGCCGATAGGGAAGCCATTACAAGTTTGTTGCCCCCCAACTCTGCGCTGATAGAGTTCGTCCAGTTTACCCCCTACCGTTTTGAGGCGAAGTTTATGGAGCGGCGATGGGAACCAGAGCGCTTTTTAGCCTTCGTTCTGTCGGCAGGGGAGCCAGAGCGGGTGCAGATGGTGGATTTGGGAGAGGCAGAGGAGATAGAGCAAATAATACAGGAGTTTCGCAAGTGGGCAGGAGGGGGAAGAGGGGTAGAAGGGTTGGGGCGTATAGAACAGGAGGCTTTTTGTCGCCTATATGACTGCTTGTTTGTTCCGCTTATGGGAGCGGTGCAGGGGGGAGTTAGGCACTTAATCCTTGCTCCTGACGGGGAACTGTGCACGATACCGTTTGGGGCGCTTCTTTCCCCTAAGGGGCGATATGTGATAGAGGACTATCTTGTCACCTATGTGACGGTGGGGAGGGATGTGGTGCGGTTTGGGGAGGAGAGGAGACAAAGGGGGAGCGCAGTGATTGTTGCTGACCCTGATTTTGATTTGCACCAAGAAAGCCTCGGACAGAAAATAGCAAGTGGGCTACTGGGTTGGGGAAGGGCGAAAGCAGAAGCGATAGGGAAGGTGTCGGTGAGCAGAAGGGGGGAGCAGGTGAGACGGGCATTGAGGGAGGAGAGAGGGGGATTTGAGCGACTGGCGGGGACAAGGAAGGAAGGGGAAGCCGTGAAGGGGTTGTTGGAAAGGGCAGGGATAAGGGTAGAAGCCTTTTGGGTTGAACGGCAAGCAGTAGAGGGGTGGGTAAAAAGGGTTCGCCAGCCGATGATTTTGCACATTGCCACCCATGGGTTCTTTTTGCCTGACATTGCAAAGCCTGTTCGTGAGCACCTTCGGGAGATGGTTAGCGGGGAGAGGGGGAAGGGGACAATGGAGGCGTTATTGGTGGGGGGAAGGTTGGGATACAGGGAGAGTCCTTTGCTTCGCTCTGGTTTGGTTTTTGCTGGGGTGAACAGTGCGTTAAGGGAGCCCCCTTTGCCGTTGCCAGAGGAGGCAGAGGACGGGGTGATGACGGCGATGGATGTGATGGGGATGGACTTAATGGGCACAGAGTTAGTGGTCTTGTCCGCATGTCAGACGGGGGTAGGGGCAGTAAGGCGAGGGGAGGGGGTAATAGGGTTGCGGAGAGCCTTTGTTTTGGCGGGGGCGAGGACAGTGGTGATGAGTTTGTGGAATGTGCCTGATGAGGAGACCCAGTGGTTGATGGGGCGGTTTTACGAGGGGATATGGGGGGGGAAGGGGAAAGGGGAGGCGCTTCGGGAGGCGCAATTGGGGTTGATGAGGGAGGGAAAGGCTCATCCTTACTATTGGGCAGCGTTTATTTGTCAAGGCGATGTCGGAAAAATCGGCTAAGGAGGGGAGAAAAATGGCAACCCGAGTGACGGTGTCGTTACTATGCCGCTATCTGGAGCAGTATGGCTGGCATCACTACAAAGCCGTGGAAGAGCCGGGGGAGCGGGAAGGTTTAATTATCACGGGGTGGCGTTCTTCCCCCGGTGCGGAAGGTTACTTGTTAACTATTGACCCGATGGTGGAGAAAGGTTGTCTTGCCTTCCATGTTCCCAAAGTGTTGGAAGCCCCACGCGACAAAACTCACAGGGACCGACTTGCGGATTTGCTCATGGCGATAGTCTTTATCAATTACCTCATCATCTTGGTCAAGTTTTCCTATGACCCTCGCGATGGGGAAGTGCGGTTCTCTGTGACCATGCCCATTGATGAAGGTGACCTTACCTATGAACAGTTCCGACATTGCGTGAGGGTAATGACGAACACAGTGGAGGAGTATGCTCCTAAGTTGAGAGCCATCGCCAATGGTAGGATGCGCTTCCAACAATTTCTGGAGGAAGAATTGGGGGAGAGTGAAGCCATTACAACCCTTGCTCGGTTGTTAGACACATTGAAGCGTCTGTCGGGCCGTTAGGGGCATTCGCCATAGAAGGGCGTTAAAATAATTGCCGTAAGGGTCGTATAGGGGTGTTTGGCGTTTAATTAAAGGGTGAAAAACGATGAGACCGACATGGATGACGGAGTCAACATGGGAAGTCTTTCAGGTCGCGAAAGCGATAGCCGTCGCTGAAGGGGCGAGGGAGATTCTGCCCCGGCATTTGTTTCAAGCATTCTCCGAGAGAGAGGGCAGCCTTGTAAAGGCGGCTATAGGGGCATTAGGGCTGGGACGAGGGGAGGCAGAGGTTCTCCTTCAAGGGATAAAGATTGGCAGGGCACTTCCAGAGGTTGCTTCTTTGCAACTCCCTTTATCGCAACGGTTAGGAGATATTGTTCGTCAGGCACAGCAACTTGCCAGAGAGTATCCCGTTGAGGGTGAACGGATTGCGCCTATTCATCTCTGGGTTAGCCTTTGTCTGGGGTTAGATGATTTTAAGGCATGGCTTATAGAGCGCGGATGGTCAGAAGAAGTTATCCGCAGGTTGCCGGAGACAGCGAAAGCCCAACTCCCGCAGCGAAAGCAGGTCTCGCGTCCACCTTTGAAGGAAAGTGAACTACAAGTTTTGAGGAGGTTTTGCAGTAGGAACCTAACAGAATTAGCCCGTCAAGGTCGCCTAACCCCTGCTTATGAGGCGGAAGGAATCACGAGGCGAATCATTCAATGTCTGCTTCGGAAAGACAAGCGGAGCGTGGTGCTCACAGGACCTGCCGGTGTTGGCAAGACGAAACTGGTTGAAGACATAGCATTAAGGATTGTGAGGGGTGAGATACCAGAGTTAGAGGGGTGCTTGGTGTTTGAGTTGGACTTAGCCTTGTTCACTCGTGGAACTCACCTGGCAGGTTCAAGGGCTGAACGGTGGGCACAGTTAACAGAAGTCCTTCGCAACCATCCAGAGGAGATTATCTTGTTCATTGATGAGTTGCACACAATTGTGGGGTTACCTTTGGAAGGGCAAGCCATGGATTTAGCCAACGCCCTCAAACCTTTGTTGGTAGATGAGAAGGTGCGCATCATCGGTGCAACAACACCTGATGAATACCGAAAATACATTGAAGGCGACCCAGCACTGGCAAGGCGGTTCAGCGAGGTAAAAGTGCCTGAACCAGACAAGGAAACGACCTTGAGGATTTTAAGGAGGGTAGCCCATCAATATGAGGAGTATCACGGTGTCCGCTATCCGATAGATACTTTGGAAACGATATACGATTTGGCTCGTTCCTACCTGCCTAACTTGCACTTCCCAGCAAAGGCTATAGATTTGATGGACGAAGTCGGTGTTCAAGTAAGAATGAGAAACCGAGGGGGGACGGAGCAACCCATCGTGCGTCCCGAGGATGTGAGAGAAGCCATCAGAGGAAGGTGGGGGATAGAGCCGGGAGAGTTCCCCTCCAATATCGCTGACCTTATCAAAGAAAGGGTCGTAGGACAGGATCACGCTGCTGAGAGGTTAGCCGATATCATCATTACCTCCGCCTTCCGCTACCGACAAGAGCAGCGAAGAGGTCCAAGGGCAGTGATTTTGCTCGTTGGTCCACCAGGTGTTGGAAAGAGTTACATGGCACAAGTGCTTTCCGACATTCTTTTCCCAGGGCGAGACAGCCTGCTCGTTCTGGACATGACAGAGTTTGGGGGGAGTAGTGCCCATGCAGGGGAACACGCCCGATGGCGGCTTTTAGGACCACCGCCACCGTATGTCGGTTGGGAAACAGGAGGGGTGCTGACCAGTCATGTGTTAAGTCATCCCGTCTCTATAGTGCTTGTGGATGAGTTTGAAAAGGCTCACCCCGAAGCAAGGAATGTGCTGTTGAGAATCTTTGACGAAGGGTGGGCGCAGGATGGTCGGGGGCGTATCGTTTCCTTCCGAGAGACTTACTTTATCCTAACAGCAAACGCGGGAAGAAAATTGTGGGAAGAAAGAAGGGAGCAATCCCTTGGATTTCGTCCGGAAGAAAGGGTTCATCGCAAAGATGCTACAATCCTTTCAGACGAGGAGATAAGGGATGCCTTGCGGCGCGAAAACTTCTCACCAGAACTGCTAAGTCGCATCTCTCATATCGTGATGTTCAAATCCCTCTCTCACGAAGACTTAAAGAAAATTGCTATTCAAAGGCTTAGGGCGTTGCGTGAAAGCGCACTTATGGAAGACTTCCTCCTGCTTGAGTATGAGGAAGAGGCTATCTCCGATTGGTTAGTCAAGCAGTTAGGACCACAGCCAGACTGCCGGCGGTTAGCAGCCATCTTTGAATCACGAATTGAGACACCATTAGCGCACTGGCGTTTGCAATCCATAAGCGACAAAATGTTAGTGCGGCGTTTGCCACCTGAAGGCAACAAAATTTTAGTGCTAAGACTTGAACCAGCCGACCAGGAAGTTAGATTGGTCGTTGTGCAGAAGCCTGCTGGTGAAGTGGAACAGTTTCTTTTTGAGCAAGTAGCTGCTATCTTTAGCAAAAGGGAACGGGAAGAGCAACTTCGGCAAATAACCCGCTTTTTCCTGGGAACAACGGGTTGAAACTAAAGAGCAAGGAGGGTATGTAAAATGCAAGCAGAACAGATGAGGGCGTTTAACCTGCAACAAGAGTTCGTCACCTTTGAGGAAGTGACCAGCGAGTGGAAATGGGAGGCAGGGTATGATGAGGACTCTAACCCCTTTACCCCCGCAACCTTCTGGGACTTAAACCTTAAATCGCCTGTGCTCTACGAACTCCTGTGGAATTCCGCACTGGAACTCCCTGAAGAAGAAATTTCCCACGCAACAAAGGCATCCAGCGAATGGGCTCTGGTGGAAAACACCTTGGAAGAGATGCCAGACCCAAGCCAGGTCCTTCCCTTCCTGACGAAGGTTTAGCACGGACGGCTTTAAGGGACGTGGGGAGCGACTAAAACTCGGTCAGGGGGGAAAGAAGATGTGGTTGTTTGGAAGACAAGACCCTTTAGATGTCGTAGAAGAAGCCCTTAAGCGGCGCGGATGGAAGTATCAGCGATTAGATGCTCAAACCATCCTAACAGGGGTCGTTACTGCATCCCAGCGTTTCTACTTTATCGCCATCCGTCATGAAAGTGACAAAAGAACAGTGCTGTTACTATTTAACCCTCTAAGGGGGGCTGCGCAAGCCATTCAAGCGCTCACTGCTGGCAGACCCCCTATCTTGCGAATCCACCCCGACGAGGGATACTCCGGTCAGCAAGTAGCAGAGGTCTGCGAAAAATTGATGCACCAAAACTATCGGATTGTGTTGGGTTGCTTTGAACGGGATGAACGAGATGGCGAGATTCGTTTCCGCATCGCAATTCCTTATCGTGACACCAACCTGACGGTTGAGCAGGTTAATTGGTGTATTGACATAGGCGTCCATACTTTAGAAGCAGCAATGTCAGAGATAGAAAAGGTGATCGGTGAGGGGAGAGTGATGATATAGCGTAAATGACAAACCCATTTGCCGTCTGTTCCGTAGAGGTGATTTTCACCATGTCTGAATTAGTAAGGGATGATGGGCTGTTGAAAATTGGGATCATCGCTTCGCCAGAGAAAGTGAGTAAATTTCAGCAAGTGTTTGAGGCTGTATGGTCTCATTACGAGACTTTAGAGGAATTCCTTAAATGGGGTGAAAGAAGTGAAATTGACATCTTGATTGTAGATATTACTTGGTTGAAGCAAAGCAATGCCTGCCGGATGCGTGGATTTTCTTCTTTATCGGAGCAGGTGAAGATTTTGAGTTTGCTGAGCAGCGGAATCCCGACGCTTTTGCTCATCGGTTCTGAAGATGTTCCCCCTACACTGGGAGAAGGAAGAGTAAGTTTGCTCAGGGAACCAATAGATGCGTCACTCTTAAGGGACTACTTAGTGGCTCAAGAGGATGCTATTAGGATAAGACGGCTCAGACGACTCTTTCAACAGGTTGCCGAAATCTACGCAGAAGAAGTAATAAAGGGGTGACAAAACAATGAAGCCCGAAGATGTCTTCGGCAGTATGAGTGTAGCCGAATGGTCAGTTGTTCTGTGCCATCTCCTTATAAGATTCCAGAAGGAGATAAAAGAATACTTGCAGGTAACAAATAAAAGTGCCGAATTTGGCACGAAAATTAGCGTCTGGCGACAAGAGTTCTCTCAACAGCAGAATTGGGATTGGACAGAGAGTGCAATAGAACTTTTCAGGATTTGTGAGGAGTGTGGTGTAATTGAGTTTATAATGCAGGAAGGGTTCCTCTCGCCAGCAAGATGTGAATCTGTGCGGACAAGGGGTATTCGTTCAAATGTCTTCAAAGAACTGATGGAAAATATTGTAGAGATTTTTAAGGAAGGATGATAAGTTTGACACATTACCACCTTCGCAACCTTCTGATCATTGGTTATCCTTCTAAGGAGAGAGCAAAAAGCAAAGTCACACTATGGTTCTCCCACCACTGGAAAACTATAGTTCAATGCCTTGGAAGGCTTTGCGGACGATGTCGGCAAGGGCAGCGATGAGCAACGGGTCGGTGTTAGGCATCTCTATGCG
>FWWL01008091.1_pt1 | contig 13758 bp, 9 predicted proteins | sample 2228331 | NCBI WGS metagenome assembly FWWL01 (sample SAMEA103939775, study PRJEB20133) | metagenome | reverse complement strand
CCGCACCGGCCCCGGCGGCCGACGCTGCGGCCCCTGCCGCGGCGGCGACGCCCGCGCCTGCGGAGCCGGCGGCCGAGGCCCCTGCCCCGCCCTCCCCCAACAAGGGCGACACCACCTGGATGCTGACCTCGACGGTCCTGGTCCTGCTGATGATCCTGCCCGGCCTGGCGCTCTTCTACGGCGGCCTGGTGCGGCAGAAGAACATGCTGTCCATGCTGATGCAGGTGTCGATCGTCACGGTCATCGGCATGATGGCCTGGGCCTTCTGGGGCTACAGCCTGGCGTTCACCGACGGCGGCGGCCTCAACAAGTTCGTGGGCGGCGTCAGCAAGCTCTGGCTGAACGGGGCGATCTTCAACGCCGACGGGGCCTTCACGAACGTCGAGACCTTTTCGAAGGACGTGGTGATCCCGGAAGTGGTGTTCGTCTGCTTCCAGATGACCTTCGCCTGCATCACCGCCGCCCTCGTGCTGGGCGGCGTGGCCGAGCGGATGAAGTTCGCCGCCGTGGTCGTGTTCGCGGTGCTATGGCCGCTGCTGTCGTACTACCCGATGGCTCACATGACCTGGTGGTGGGCCGGCGCGACCTCGGCGTTCGGCCAAACGGCCGACGCGCTCTCGGCCGGCGCGGGCCAGATCTGGGCCTTCGGCGCGCTCGACTTCGCGGGCGGCACCGTGGTGCACATCAACGCCGGCGTCGCCGCCCTGGTGGGCGCCATCATCCTGGGACCGCGCAAGGGCTACCGCTCCGAGCCGATGCCCCCGCACTCGCTGACGCTGACCCTGGTCGGCGCCGGTCTCCTGTGGGTGGGCTGGTTCGGCTTCAACGCCGGTTCGAACCTGGAAGCCAACGGCTACGCCGGTCTGGCGATGATCAACACCCTGCTCGCCACCGCGGCCGCCGGCTTCTCGTGGGCCATGACCGAGTGGGTGACGCGCAAGAAGGCCTCGATGCTGGGCCTGGCCTCGGGTCTGGTCGCCGGTCTCGTGGCGGTCACGCCCGCGGCGGGCTTCGCCGGCCCGGTCGGTTCGATCGTCCTGGGCCTGATCGTCTCGCCGATCTGCGTGATCTTCTGCTCGCTGGTTAAGAACGCCATCAAGTACGACGACAGCCTGGACGCTTTCGGCATTCACGCCGTGGGCGGCATTGTCGGCGCGCTGGCCACCGGCGTCCTGGTCAATCCGGCCCTGGGCGGCGCGGGCGTCGTGGACTTCACGAACGGCACCACGGGCTACGACGCTGGCTTCCAGATCATGGCCCAGATCAAGGCCGTGCTGCTGGCGGTCGGCTGGTCGGCGGTCGCGAGCGCGATCGTCTTCTTCATCATCAAGTACACGATCGGCCTGCGGTCTTCGCCGGAAGCCGAGGAAGAAGGCCTCGACATCGTCGAGCACGGCGAGCGCGCCTACCACGCGTAAGCATTCTCGGGAAAGAGGTCGCCGATCGTGCAGCGGCGGCCTGGAGCGAACGGGGGTCCTTCGGGGCCCCCGTTTTGTTTTGGGCTTCAGCCCCAGGGACCGCCCAGGCGGCAGCGCTGGACCCACCAGTTCGGCGCGATCGCTTCGATCCGCTCCGCCAGCGTCTCGGCGGCGATGTCGTCGGCGCAGAGGGCGAAGCAGGTGCCACCCGAGCCGGAGACACGGGCGAGCAGCGCCTCAGGCTCTTCGCGCAGGGTGTCGAGCACCGCGCCCACCTGAGGGGCCACGGCCACGGCCGGCGCCTCCAGATCGTTGTGCTGGGTCGTGAGCCAGGCGGCCAGTTCCTCGGCGCTCTCGAAGGCCTCCGGCATGCGCGGCGGGGTCACGTCACCGAACGCGCCCGAGACGTCCAGGGCGCGGTAGACCGCGGGCGTCGAGACCGGGACCCGTGGGTTCACCAGAACCGCGTCGACCGCGGGTAGCCCCGGCGCAAGACTGAGGCGCTCCCCCCGGCCCTCCGCCAGCACCGGCCGCGCCCACAGGCAGGCCGCGCCGTCGGCGCCGAGGCTGGCAGCCACCTTCTCGAGCCGGGCGTCGTCAAAGCCCGGGGTGTAGACATCGCGCAGCAGGCGCAGCGCAGCGCCGGCGTCGGACGAGCCGCCGCCAAGGCCGCTGGCCACGGGGAGGTTCTTCTCCAGCGTGAAGGTGAGTTCGCCCATCTCGCGACCCAGCTCGGCCACGAAGGCGCGGACGGCTCGAAAGATCAGGTTGTCCTGCTCAGGCCCCAGCCCCTGACCGAACGGTCCGCGCACGATCAGCCCGCCCTGTCCCGGCCGCGCGCTCACCACATCGCCGAAGTCGGCGAAGGCCATCAGGCTGCAGACCGGATGGTACCCGTCCGGCGTGGGAGCGCCCACGTGCAGGAACAGGTTGACCTTGGCGGGCGCTAAAGCCTCGGCCATGGGCTACTGCCCGGCGAGCTTCGGCGTCGGACCCAGACCCTTGGCGAGCTTGGCTTCGGCGTCGGCCTTGATCTTGTCGTCGGGCTTCAGGGTCAGCACGCGGCGCCACTGGAAGCCCGCCTCGTCCTTGCGCCCCACCATCCAGTAGGCGTCGCCCAGGTGGTTGTTGATCTCGGGATCGCCGGCTTCCAGCTCGACGGCCTGCTCCAGGATCTCGACCGCCTTCTTGTAGTCGCCCAGGCGATAGTGGGCCCAACCCAGGCTGTCGACGATGGCGCCCGAGCGCGGATTTGTGGCGACGGCCTTCTCGACCATCCCCAGGGCCTCCTGCAGCCGCTCGCCGCGGTCGATCCAGGCGTAACCCAGGTAGTTCAGGATCTCGGCCTCGTCGGGCCGCATTTTCAGGGCCTGGACCAGATCGGCTTCGGCCTCTTTCCAGCGACCGCTGCGCTCATAGGCCTGGCCACGGGCGAAATAGAGCGCCCATTCCGGCGATTTCGATTCCGCGATCAGATCGCTCAGGATCTTGACCGCCTCTTCGTACTGATCGTTCGCACGCAGCAGGTCCGAGAGCGTTAGACGCCCTTCGGGATCGCCCGTGGCGGCCGCTGCGCGGGCCAGCTTGAGGGCGCCTTCCTTGTCGCCAGCGCTCTGGTAGCTCCAGGCCAGCTTGGCCTGGGCGGCCGGGAACTCGGCGCTGTTGGGCTTTGGGCGGCTATACGCGGCGCGCGCGCCCTCGATGTCGCCACGGCTCTGCAGCAGGTCGCCCAGCATCAACCAGGCGTCGTTGCGGTTGGGATCCAGGCGAAGCGACAGGCGCAGATAGGCCATGCCCGTCGGCTCCTGCTTGGCGCTGATCATGGTGGCCGCGGGCGCCAGCAGCGCGAAGGCGGCGCCTTCCTTGATGGTGGGCGCCGGCGGCGCGCTCTTGCGGGCGCGGGCCGTCTTCAGTGCAGCGTTCGAGGGATTTCGGGCCAGCGCGGCGTCGTAGAGGGCGATCGCCTCGGCGCGACGGCCACGCCGCTCCAGGAAGCCGCCATAGGCCAGGACCGCGATCTCGCTGGGATTGTCGCCAGAGGTGATGGCCTTGAAGTCGGTCTCGGCTTCATCATAGCGCCGCGCCCGCTCAAAGAGGTGCGCCTGACCCAGCTGGCCGAAGTAGTCGACTCCGGCGTCTCCGCGCAGCTGCGGGCGGACCACCGCACCCTCGGCGTCACCGGCGGCGGCGGCCACCCAGGGCCCCAGCAGGGCCGCAGCGCTGCGGTGCGGGAAACCGATGCCGTCGTTGCCCAGCTCGGCCTTGGCGATCTTGGGCTTCCCCTCGCTCAGCGCAGCGACGACCTTGGTCAGCCGGCCCAGCCGCTTACCGGGTTCCGAGGCGTTGGGACCGGTGGGCGCCAGCAGCGCCGCCTTCTCGATCTCGCCCGCCATCAGGGCGGCGGTGAAGGCGCGCTCCGAGACCGCCGGATCGTCGCCGGCCTGGGCGCGCGCAACCTCGAGGAATTTCGCGGCCTCGCTGTTGCGGCCCTCGCTGAGCGCGGCGTTCCCCGCCAGGAACATGCCGTAGGCAGAGTCGGCAGCGGCGGGCACGCTGGACGCTTCGTCCTTCGCGGCCATGTCTGTGGTGGCGCAACCGCCCAGGAGAACGAGCGGAGCGGCGAAGGCGAGCAAGGCAAGACGCATGTTCAAACTCTGGGCGTGACGCGCCGCGGCCGCAAGCGCTGCGTCGTCACAACCTGGAATCCCGCCGCTAATATGGCGTTAGAGCGCGTCCCGATGGATTGGCTCTCGCCCGTCAGGAAGAACGGGCTTGCCCAGCAAAAGAGAGAGGCCCATCAGAGAGGTGGGCCTCGGGCCGCGCGGGCAACCCTTACATGTTCGGATAGTTCGGCCCGTCCCCGCCCTGCGGCGTTGTCCAGGTGATGTTCTGCGACGGATCCTTGATGTCGCAGGTTTTGCAGTGGACGCAGTTCTGGAAGTTGATCTGGAACTTCGGGTTCTGGCCCGCCTCGTCGTACAGCACCTCGTAGACGCCGGCCGGGCAGTACAGGCGCGCGGGCTCGCCGTACTTCGGCAGGTTGGTTCCGATCGGGATGGTCGGGTCCGTCAGCTTCAGGTGCGCCGGCTGGCTCTCTTCATGGTTCGTCGATGACAGGAACACGCTGGAGAGCTTGTCGAAGCTGAACACGCCGTCCGGCTTCGGATAGACGATCGGCTTGAAGTCCTTGGCCAGGCCCGTGGACTGGGCGTCGGTCTTGCCGTGCTTCAGGGTGCCCAGGAAGGAGAACCCGCCCAGCAGGTTGGCGATCATGGCGTCCGCGCCGCCCAGGGGCACTCCCGGGATCGTGCCCAGCTTCGACCACATCGGCTTGAAGTTGCGGACGGCCTTGAGTTCCTTGGCCACCCACGAGTGGTCGTAGGCGTCCTGGTAGGCCGACAGCTCGTCACCGCCACGACCCGCCTGGATGGCCTCGAAGGCGGCCTCGGCGGCCATGATCCCGCTCTTCACCGCGTTGTGGCTGCCCTTGATCCGCGGGACATTGACCATGCCGGCCGAACAGCCCAGCAGCGCGCCGCCGGGGAACGCCAGCTTCGGCACCGACTGGTAGCCGCCCTCGGTGATGGCGCGGGCCCCGTAGGCGATGCGCTTGCCGCCTTCGAGGAAGGGCTTGATCGAGGGGTGCGTCTTGAAGCGCTGGAACTCGTCGAAGGGTGAGATCCAGGGGTTGGCGTAGTTCAGGTGAACCACGAAGCCGATGGCCACGTAGTTGTCCCCGAAGTGGTACATGAAGCTGCCGCCGCCGGTCTTGTTGTCCAGCGGCCAGCCGAAGGTGTGCTGGGTCAGGCCCGGCTTGAACGCCGCGTCCGGCACCTGCCACAGCTCCTTGATGCCGATGCCGAACTTCTGGGGCTCCTTGCCCTTCTGAAGGTCGAACTTCGCCAGCAGCTGCTTGGCCAGCGAGCCCCGCACGCCCTCGCCGATCAGGACATACTTGCCGTGCAGCTCCATCCCCGGCTCGGAGTTGGGGCCCAGGCTGCCGTCCTTCTCGAGGCCGGCGACACCGGCCACCACGCCCTTCACGCCGCCGCTCTCGTTGTAGACCAGTTCGCTGGCCGCCATGCCGGGGTAGATTTCGACGCCCAGGCCCTCAGCGTGGGTCGCCAGCCAGCGGCAGACGTTGCCCAGGCTGGCGATATAGTTGCCGTGGTTCAGCATCCACTTGGGGAACGGCAGCCAGCTGATGTTGAGGTCGCCCTGCGGGCCCAGCATCAGGAACCGGTCCTCGGTCACCGCCGTCTCCAGCGGCACGCCCAGTTCCTTCCAGTTGGGCAGCAGTTCGGAGATGCCCTTGGGATCGATCACCGCCCCCGACAGGATGTGGGCGCCGACCTCGGACCCCTTTTCCAGGACCGCGACGGTCAGGTCGGCCGAGAGCTGCTTCAGGCGGATGGCCGCGGCCAGGCCCGACGGACCGGCGCCGACGATGACGACGTCGTACTCCATCGCTTCCCGTTGGATGGCTTCGCTCATCGTCGTCCCCTCGCCTCTGCTCGCGCGCCAGCCCCCCGGCCGCTACGCCTCATCTCTTCGAGGGACTTATCGGAAGGTCACAGTGCGGCGGTCAAGCGCGAAGGCGCACTGAGAGAACAAGCGCCGCTCAGCGTCGCCCTTCGACCACAACCTTCACCCGGGTCCCGACGCGCGGCTGCTGGCCCGGCTGAAGGCCATTCAGCATCTCGAACCGCGCCAGCCGGTCGCGCTCGGGCGCCATCAGCTGAGACAGCGACTCGGCGGTGTCGCCGGACTTCACCGTGGTCACCATGATGCGCCGGCCGCCGAGGGCGCGCTGCTCGCGCTCGCTGAGGCGTCGGAACGAGTTGAACATCGGGTCGAACGTCGCCGCCTGGCCCGCCGGGGCCATGGCCACGAAGGCGTAGGCCTCGTCGCCGCCCAAAGCGTACGCCATCGCCACCAGGTCGACGGGCCGACCGCCCGAAAGCGCACGGGCCGGCAGCATCACCGCCTCGACGCCGTTGATCGTGGTCCGCCGCGGGACGCCCATTTCGTGACGCCCCCTCTGGATCACCCGCATCAGCGAGTCCTGGGCGAAGCGGTCCAGCTGGCGGACCGTCGCGCGGCCGCCCGTGAACTCGGCCAGGGTTCCCGCGGGCCCCACGATGCGCACGGCCTCGGGTTCATTGGTGAGCGCGAAGCCACGGGGGGCGTCGAAGCGAATGCCGATGGCCGGGTGGACATAGCTGCCGCCGCGCACAAATCCCTGCGCCGGATCGTCGGCGTAGGGCATGCCGTCGATGGCCGCGAGGTACGGCTCCTCGTCCAGCGCCATGCCCTCGGCCACCGGCGTCCTGGCCACCTGGGCCTGCGCGCGCTGGATGCGATCGGTGGTCAGCGGGTGGGTGCGGGCCCAGGCGGGCGCGGCGCGGGAATCGGACTGGCCGGTCGTCCGAGCATTGAATTCGTCCTCGCGCTGCAGATCGCCCAGCACGCGGGTGAGGCCCTCGGGGTCGTAGCCGGCAAGCGGCAGATAGCCGATGGCCAGCTGGTCGGCCTCGTACTCCTGGCTGCGCGAGTAGCTGAGCGTACCCAGCTTGGCGACCCGGCTGGCGATCTTGCCGGCCGTGTTTGACTTCGTCGCCGCGCCCACCAGGGCCGCGGCGATTCCGGACAACGCCTCGGCCTGTTCCTGGCGCTGCGCATGCTGGGCGGAGACATGGCCCAGCTCGTGACCCAGGACCGCGGCCAGCTCGGCTTCCGAGTTCATGATCGAGAGCAGGCCGCGGGTGATGTAGACGTAACAGCCCGGCGGCGCCGTGAAGGCGTTCACCACCTCGGAGTTCAGCACCGTGAAGACGCAGCGGCGGCGCATGCCCGCCGCCTGCGCCATCCGATCGCCCACCTGCTGCACATAGTCGGCCTGAGGTCCCAGGAACTGGCCGCCCAGGCTGGTGACCAGCTGCATATGCTCGCGCGCCGGCTGCGCGGCGGCCGGCGACGCCAGCGCCAACGCGACCAAGAATCCGATAACCGCCCTCATCGCCCTCCCCGCAGAGGTTGCGGGCTGACAAGCCCGCCGCTTCCAGCCAAGAGTGAACCAGCCTGAACCGCGAGTGAACACCGCATGTCGGCCGCCGCCGATCCGTCCAACGCCGCCTTGGCCGAAAGCCTGCTCGCCTTCTGGGCGGACGCGGGCGTCGACGCCATGCTGCTGGACGAGCCGTTCGACCGCATCGAGGCGGGCAAAGTGATTCCGCCGCCACGACCCGCGGCGCCCGCGCCCTTGGCGGCGATCCCGGCGGTGCGAAAGAGCGGGCCGCCGCAGCCCGACATCTCGACCGCCCTGGCCAAGGCTGAGGCCGCAGCGGCCGCCGCTCCCGATCTGGAGGCCCTGGTCGCCGCCATCGCCGCCTTCGAAGGCTGCCCGCTGCGCTACGAGGGCGCCGCGAGCCAGGCCGTGGTCTATCGGGGCGATCCGAAGGCGCCGCTGATGGTCATCGGCGAAGGCCCCGGCGCCGACGAGGACGCGATGGGCCAGCCGTTCGTGGGGCGGGCCGGCAAGCTGCTCGACCGGATGCTGCACGCCGCCGGCCTGCAGGACCGGGTGCTCATCACCAACACCGTCTTCTGGCGGCCGCCCGGCAACCGCACCCCGACCCCGGCCGAACAGGCGATCTGCGCGCCGTTCCTCGAGCGGATCATCGCGCTGGTGCGCCCCAGGATGCTGTTGCTGGCCGGCGGCGCCTCGGCCAAGTCCCTGCTCAAGCGCGACGAGGGCATCCTGTCGCTGCGCGGCCGCTGGCTGGACTGGCGCTCGGCCGACGGACAGTTTGAGTTGCCCGCGATGCCGACCCTGCACCCGGCCTTCCTGCTCCGACAGCCGGGGGCGAAGAAGCGCGCGTGGCAGGATCTCCTGGCCCTCACGGAAAGGCTTGATCGACCGGACGGGCCCAACTAGCGTCCCGGTTTGGGACTCGAGAAAAGGGACCGCGCTCAACCTTGCGTTAGTCTTGGTGCGCGGATATGGGCCGCATGACGCTAAAACAGCGCCTGCGCGTCGGGGTATGTTCCCTCGTCGCCGCCGTCTCGGTCGCCAGCGTAGCGGTCGCCGATTCGCCGAAGGCCCTCTCCGACGATGACGCACGCGCCTATGCGGCGGCTTTCCAGTCCGTGGATCAGGGCGATTTCCTGGGCGCGCAGATTCAGGCGGCCGAGGCCAAGGACCGGTCGCTGGACGGATACCTGTCTTTCCGCGCCCTGATGCACCCGACCGCCCACAAGGCGACGTTCGAGGAGCTGGCGTCGTGGCTGGGCAAGTTCCGCGACCTGCCGCTGGCGGACCGCGTTTTCTCGCTGGCCGTCAAGCGCAAGCCCGCCGACGCCGCCCCGCTGCCCAAGCCGGAAGTGGCGCTGGTCGACACCGCGCGCAGCGAAGTCACCTTCCCCGCCCGCGACGCCTTCTACTCGGGTGACGCCCAAACCGCCTTCAAGCTGGCCGTCGAAGTGGGCGAGCGCTGGATCGCCGGTCTCGCGGCCTGGCGCCTGCGCGACTACAGCCAGGCCCAGGACTATTTCGCCCAGGTCGCCCGCGATGAGGACGAGGACGCTTGGGTCCGCTCGGCCGGCGCCTACTGGGCCGCCCGCTCGGCCATGGCGCTGGGCGACGCCTCGACCGCCCACAGCTTCCTGCGCCTCGCCGCCCAGACCCCGCACACGTTCTACGGGATGATCGCCGAGCGTCAGGTGACGTTGAACCGCCTTGCCGAGGCCCCGACGGGTCAGATCACGCTGGCGTCCTACCGCGCGCCCCAGGTGAATACGCCGCGCAAGGTGCTGGCCGATCCACGCACGCACCGCGCCTCGGCCCTGGCCCAGATCGGCCGGCTGGAGGAAGCCCGCCAGGAGCTGCGCGCCGGCCTGGCGCTGGCCCGCAATTCCGAAGAGCGCAAGGCCTGGATGGCCCTCATCTCCGACCTTGGCCCCTCGGCCGGCTATGGCGCGCAGAAGCCCACCTACCTGACGCTGGGCGAGTACCAGACCCCGCCGCTGGAGCCGAAGGACGGCTTCACGATGGACAAGGCCCTGGTCTACGCGATCGTGCGCCAGGAAAGCGCCTTCAACCCGATGGCCGTGTCGCCCGTAGGCGCCATGGGCCTGATGCAGCTGATGCCGACGTCGGCGGCGCTCGCCACCGGCGACAAGACCTATGTCCGCAAGCCGCGCACCCTGTTCAATCCCGCGGTGAACCTGCGGGTGGGCCAGGACTATCTGGCCTACCTGATGGACCGCGGCGTGGGCGCCGACCTGCTCAAGATGGTGGCCGCCTACAACGCCGGCCCCGGCGCGGTGCTCAACACCGTGGCCAAGGTGGGCGACGACGATCCGCTGCTGATGATCGAGAGCCTCCCGGCGCTCGAGACCCGCAACTACGTCGAGAAGGTCATGACGTCCTACTGGACGTACAAGCGGATGTTCGGCGAGGAGACCAAGACCCTCGACGCGATCGCCGGCGGCGCGCGGCGGGTGGACGCCCGCCTCGACCTAACCGATCCGCCGGGCGCGCAGACCGAGATCCCGACGCAGACGTTGGAGATCGGCGCCGCGGCGACCCTCCAGACGGCCTCGTTCAACTAGCACTCCGAACGGCCGGCGGCCGAACAGGCCGCCCTCCGACAGGCCGCTGACCAGGGCGCCCTCGCCGCTGCGCGTCAGATGGCCCTCCAGCGACCCGATCCAGCCGTCCCGCAGGCGGAAGTCGGCCGGCAACACCAGCAACCGGTCCGCCCGCGCGGCCTCGGCCGCCGCTTCAAGGCTGGCATGGGCCTCGGCGCCCGTCTCCTCGCAGAGATCGTCGATCCCCGCCTGACCGTCGGCCGCCACGATCAGCACCTGCCGCACCAGCCCGTCCACGGCGCCCGCCGTCAGCTGCGCCAGCAACGCCGGCAGCCGGTCGGCGGTGGCACGGGCGTCGATGATCACGGTGAGCATGTCCTCTCAGACCGTGGTTCCGCTAAGGGCGTCAAGAGTTCTTGTTTTGTTCCGATCGGCCCGGTAGGCTCGGAGGGTGTCCAGCGGTTTCACATCCCAGATCCCGCCGCCCCAGCGCGGGCGCGGCGCGCGCTCCAACGCCAGCGGGCGCTACGAGAGTCTCGGGCGCGAGGCGTTCGACGACGGCTGGACGCTGGACGACGAGGCGCCGGCCAGGCTCGAGACCACGCTGACGGCCGAGAGGGCCCGGGTGATCATCAGCCATAACGACAGCCCGGACGTGGGGTTCTCGGCCTCGATCAACCCCTACCGCGGCTGCGAGCACGGCTGCATCTACTGCTACGCCCGGCCGGCCCACGCCTACATGGGGCTGTCGCCGGGCCTGGACTTCGAATCGAAGCTCTTCTTCAAACCCGAGGCGGCGAAGCTGCTTGAGAAGGAGCTGTCGAAGCCATCCTACGTCCCTGAGTTCATCCACATCGGCGGCAACACCGACCCGTACCAGCCCCCGGAACGCCGACTGAGGATCACCCGCGGCGTCATCGAGGTGCTGCTGCGGTTCCGCCATCCCTTCACGGTGATCACCAAATCGGCGCTCGTCGTGCGCGACATAGACCTGCTGGCCGAGGCCGCCGCCCAAGGCCTGACCCGCGTCGCGATCTCGATCACGACGCTGGACCGCAAGCTGGCGCGGTCGATGGAGCCGCGGGCCGCCACGCCCGAGAAGCGGATCGACGCGGTTCGCCGGCTGTCGGAGGCGGGCGTGCCAGTCTCGGTGATGTTCGCGCCAGCCATCCCGGGCCTGAACGACCATGAAATGGAGGGGGTGCTGGAGCGCGCGGCCGAGGCCGGGGCGAACGGGGCCGGCTATGTGGCGCTGCGCCTGCCCCTGGAGATCAAGGACCTGTTCCGCGAGTGGCTTGAGACCGACCACCCCGACCGCGCGCGCCGGGTCATGTCGCTGGTCCGTCAGATGCGCGGCGGCAAGGACTACGACATGCAGTGGCGTTCACGCATGCGCGGGGAAGGCCCCGTGGCCGACCTGATGGCCGCCCGCTTCCATGCCGCGCGCAAACGCTACGGCCTGAACCAGAGCTGGAGCGCCCTGGACGTCACCCGCTTCTGCGTTCCCGTCCAGCCCGGCGGCCAGTTGGACCTGTTCGGTGAATGAAAGTTCCTCCCCCGCCTGCGGGGGAGGGGGACCACGAAGTGGTGGAGGGGGCGCTGGAGACGCCATGAGAGGCATAAGCAACAACGTGAAACGCGCCCGACAGCTTCGGCGACGAATGACCTTGCCGGAGGTGATCCTCTGGACTGCGTTAAGAGGTAGAGGTTCAGGCAAGCCAGCCTTCCGAAGGCAGCACCCGTTCGGCCCATACGTGCTCGACTTCTACTGTTCACGGGCTCGTCTGTGCGTCGAGGTGGATGGCGACGGCCATTCGTTTGGCAACCAACCGCAGAAGGATGCGCGGCGCGATGCCTTTCTGCGCCATCAGGGCGTCATGACAGTTCGTGTTTCCGCGTCCAGTGTTCTGGACGACGCCAGCATGATCTCGAGCTCGCTGATCGAGCTCGCGAGGCGTCGCAGCGCCCCCTCCACCAGTTCGTGGTCCCCCTCCCCCGCAAGCGGGTGAGGAACTGGAGGCGCCTCTACCGCGTGAACACCCCGACCAGCTCGACGTGGGGCGACCAGAGGAACTGGTCCACCGGCAGCAGGCGCTCCAGCGTGAAGCCGGCGTCGATAAGGGTGCGGGCGTCGCGGGCGAAGGTGGCGGGGTTGCAAGAGACCCCGATGACGCGGGACACGCCTGAGCGGGCGAGTTCAGCGGTCTGTTCGGCGGCGCCGGCGCGCGGCGGGTCGAACACGGCGACGTCGATGTGCCGCAGGTCGTGGACCAGCAGCGGGCGACGGGCGAGGTCGCGAGCCTCGGCCGTCACGCCCTTCAGGCCCGGCGCGGTCGAAAGCGCGGACATCAGAGCCGCCACGGCCTCGGGCGCCGAGTCGGCCGCATGCGTGGGCGCGATCTCGGCCAGGCGGAAGGTGAACGTGCCGACGCCGCAGAACAGGTCGGCGATCCGGGTCGCGCCGGCCGCCTGGGCCGCCACGAAGTCGGCCATTGCGATCTCGGCGTCCTTGGTCGCCTGCAGGAACGCGCCCGCCGGCAGGATCACTCGCGCCGGACCTAGTTGCACATGCGGGGCGTGGGCCATGTAGGCCACCTCTCCGCCCAGCGTGACGCGCACGAACCCGGCCTCGGCGGCCCGTTCGGCAAGCTGCATGCGCGCGTCGGCCGAGAGGCCGCCGCTCTTGGCCTCGACGCCGGTGATGTCGATGTCGAGGCCGGCGTCGGTCAGCGTCACATGCAGCGACGGCGCCGACTTCGGATGTTCGAACAGCCGCGCGGCCAGCCGCTTCAAGGCTGGGATCGCGGCCTGGATGGTGGGATGGGCGATCGGGCAGACGGCGATGTCCACGAGGTCCCATGACTTGCGCGCCTTGTAGCCCAGCCGGGCCATGTCGCGGTCGCCGCGCCGGGCGTGCAACGTCACGCGTCGCCGGGTCGCCGGACCCGCCGCGTAGGGCGCCAGGATCTCGGTCTCGATCCGCTCGCGCGCGAGCGTCCCTGCCAATCGCGAGACCTTCCAGGCAAGATACGGCTCATGGCTCCAGTGCTGCAGTGCGCAGCCGCCGCAGCTGCCGAAGTGCGGGCAGATGGGCGCAATACGTTCGGCGCTGGGCTCCAGCACCTCCATCAGCTCCAGACGGTCGCCCGAGCCCTGCGCCCTGACCCGTTCGCCTGGCAGAGTGAACGGCACGAACACGGGTCCGGCGGCCACGCCGTCGCCCTCGCCGCCGACGGACTGAATCGTCAGCTCGACGGGCGGGCCCGGCGGCGGCCTCGGACTGGGCCGTCCGCCGCCCTGGAATCGACGCTTGGGGCCCCTCATTCGGAGGCCGCCGGCGCGGGTGCGATTAGGAAAAGATGAACGAACATGAACGAGATTCTCAACGGCCGTTCAGGTTCGCCGCCGCATCTTCGCGACAAGCGTCGCCGTAAAGCGACCTGAGAGCTTCGAGAGAGGGAATACCGGATGTCGAACGCCATAGCCAATGCGGCCGCAGCCGCCCTCGCCGGCGCGGCCCTGCTGGTGGCCGGCGCGGCCCAGGCCCAGTCGAGCTATCCGTCGGCCGGCCAGGGTCCCGGCAGCCCCGGCTACAACTACGATCCCTGCCGCCGCGACGCCAACCAGCGCGGCACGGCCGGCGCCCTGATCGGCGGCGGCATGGGCGCGGTCATCGGCTCGAACGCCGCGGCTCGCAACGCCCGCACCGAGGGCGCCCTCCTGGGCGGCCTGCTGGGCGCCATCGCCG
>FWWL01008089.1_pt1 | contig 13762 bp, 10 predicted proteins | sample 2228331 | NCBI WGS metagenome assembly FWWL01 (sample SAMEA103939775, study PRJEB20133) | metagenome | reverse complement strand
CGTGCTTGACGGCATCAAGGGCGACAACGACGAGCAGATCGGCATCAACATCGTGAAGCGCGCCTGCGAGGAGCCGGTCCGCCAGATCGCTGCCAACGCCGGCTACGAGGGCGCCATCGTCGTCGGCAAGATCCTCGCCAATTCCGACGTCAACTTCGGCTTCAACGCCCAGACCGGCGAGTATGAGAACCTCGTCGAGGCGGGCGTCATCGACCCGACCAAGGTCACCCGCACCGCCCTGCAGAACGCAGCCTCCATCGCCGGCCTGATGATCACCACCGAAGCGATGGTCTGCGAGATCCCGGAGAAGAAGCCCGCTCCGGCCGGCGGCGGTCACGGGCCTGACATGGATTACTGATCCATCGCTCGCTGACCACCACCTCCGGCCTGCGGCCGCGCCCCCGTGGCGCGGCCGCGGGCTTTTTGCATCTCGTCTTCCGATTCCAATTCCGATCGGATCGCCCACCCTGTGATTGCGCCTCAGGCCCTCGCCACCTGCGCTGAGATTCCCGAGTCGGCCAAAAGCAGGCCCGGCTAGACGGCGCGATGCATCCAGAATTGCTCTCGCTCGTCTTTGCGCGCCTGGAGGGACGCTTGAAGAAACACCACCGGGCTTTCCCGCCCTGCCGCCGTCATGTCGCCTCTCCGCCTTCGATCGTGGAGTCAACGTCTCGCCCTGCGGTTTTTTCGGGAGCCTCCGCGCCTCTCCCGCGGCGCCGGTGATCCCTGTGCCTTCGCCACAGTTTTGCTCGCTGCGTTGGCTCCCCCGGCCCTTACGCTGGGGCCGCGCTGCCAGAGTTGAAGTGTGCCCGTGCGGCCTTCGATCCAGGTTTCCTTGGACGCTTGCGTCGGGGCCACGCTGTCTGCGTTGCTCGCGGGATTGCGCTGGTTCCATGCTCGGTCACCCACGTTCCTCTCGGGGCCTCGCTCAGGGCCGCAGAAGCCCTTCTGCACCGCTTTCCATTCGAATTTCCCCCGGCTCTTGCGCCGGGGCCGCGTTTCTGGCGTTGCCCCCGTGCCGCCTCGCGTGGGGCCGACCTGCCGTCATTTCTGGTGCTGCCCTGTTGGGTGGTTGTTCCCAATGATCGCTTCCGGCCGCTGCGAGAGCGCGGCCCCGACGCAAGCGTCGGGGGAACCCGGCAGCCAATATGGCCGCCCAAGCGTGCGTGGCGATCCATGAGAGGGCACACGTCGGCTAGCACACGCGGCGCCATCTTTCTTCCGGCATCGCACGTGCCCCCTCAGCACGGTGCATGGACGGTGCGTCTTACGGATTGTTCAAGTAGCGAAGGGGACGGCCTGATCTGCCACCTTCGTTGCGGCGAGCACCAGGGAAGCGGAAACTCGAGAAAGCGGGCAAATCTGCCGGACTGCCCGTTCGCTCCGCGGCGCTCGAGGCGAGGACGCACTGCAAGGATCGCCGACGGGCGTGCGCCAGTACTCCGGTTCCCCCGTTGCTCGTGCCTGGCCACGCTGTATGCCGCAGAAGCGGCTCCCGCGCCTCTTTCCATCCGGAGTTCCCCCGGCGCTTGCGCCGGGGCCGCGTTTCTGGCGTTTCGCCCGTGCGGCCACCGCGTGGGACCGACCTGTCGCCATCGCCGGTGGCGTTTCCCTGTTTGCATGGTTGTTCTCAACGATCGCCCCGGCCAATGGAGAGCGCGGCCCCGACGCGAGCGTCGGGGGAACCCGGCCAGCAATGCGGCCGCTGCGCCCTTGCGGAGCCATCCATCAGAGGTCGCGAGTCGGCTTGCGCACGCTACGCCGCCCTGGTTCCCGCACTGAAGGTGACCACGTCAGCGAATTGTACAGACGGTGCATCTTCCGGGGTGTTCTATTCGCGAAAGAGCCGGATCAGGCCGTCCCTTTCGTTGAGAGTGTCCCTTTCGTTGCAGAGCCACCCTCGCTGAAGGCGCGGCGGCGACCGCGGCCCCGGCGCAAGCGTCGGGGGAATCCGTGTGTGAAGCGCACGCGGACGGTGCCAACAGCATGGGCGCTGCCAGAGTGCTGGTGGAACTGTGCTGGCAGCGAGTGAGCAGCACGAGCAGCACCGCACCCGCATCAGCATCGGGTGCAGGTGATGCGGCTATGATGCCACCGCCGGGATCTTCGAGCTTGTCCCCCCCGCCGACGGAGTGAAAGGCCGGGGATTCCCTTGGGGGTGCACCCGGCACGCTCCCGAGTCAGGCCGCGCTGTCCCCGCCGCTAGGCCAGCCTGTCCTTCCGCGCACACTCCTCCGAGCAGTAGTAGCGCGTCTCGCCGCCCCGCACCCGCTTCACCGCCGCCTGCCCGCTCACATACACGCCGCACACCGGATCCCGGTGCAGCTTGCCGCCAATCTCCGGCCGCCTCGGCTTGCTCTCGCGCCCCAGAAACTCCGACAGCGCCCGCGCCGCAGCCCCCACGAAGATCCGGATCAGCGGCACCACCAGAATGAACAGCAGCAGAAAAATCAGCAGTCGCATCATGGCGCTTCTGGCACCCAAAGCGAAAAGGGCGCCCCCGCGGGGCGCCCTCGCAAGTGGCTTGCCGCCGGGCTTACTTCTTCTTCTTCGAAGGCTTCTTCGCCTCCGGGTTCTCGTACGTCGTTTCGATCTTGCCCGTGATCAGCTGCAACAGGCCCTTCGCCGCCTCCGCGTTCGGCCCGTTGGGCTCCAGCTCCAGGTACTTCTCGCACGCCTCGCGCATGCCCTCCGGGGGCACCGGCGTCCCGTCGGGCTTCAGCGTCATCTTGCCGCTCAGCGCGCTGCAATACTGGAACCACGCCGGCGCATATTTCGGATCCAGCTCCGTCGCCTTCTTGAAGGCCGCCGCGGCCGGCTCCACCTGCCCGGTGTTGATGTACACCGCGCCCAGGTTGAACATGTACTTGCCGCCGCCCGGCGGATCCAGCGCCGTCGCCTTCTCCAGCTCCGCCGTCGCCTCGTCAAACTTCTTCAGCTTCGCCAGCACCAGCCCGTAGTTGTTGTGGATCCCCGCGTCGCCGGGCTGCAGCTCCAGCGCCTTCACGTAGGCATCTGCGGCCTTCTGCAAGGCTTCGTCGCGTTCTGCTCCGGTCTTCGTCGTCGACAGCCCGTCATACGCCGCTGCCAGCTGCACCCAGACGGCCACCTGCTTCGGGTCGATCTCGCCCGCCTTCTGCAGGTTCTCCACCGCCGTCTGATAGTCCTTGGCCTGCAGCGCCGCATAGCCCGCGTTGAAGGCGTCGTTCAGCGCCTTGTTCCGCGCCATCTGCGCCGCGCGCTCCTTCAGCTGCTTCTCCATCGCCGCGCGCTGCTCCGGCGTCATCTCCTTCAGCACTTCCTGCGAGACCTGCCCGGTCTGCTGCGCCGCCTCCATCGCCTTGCGCTTCGCCATGATCTTCTGCAGGTCGCAGAAGTCCTTCAGCTCCACCGGATCCCCCATCTGGCTGCGCACTCCGTTCAGCACGTCCATCACCTGCCCGTTGTATTCGCAGCTGATCGTGAACGTGCCGCCGATCGGCATTCCGCTGTAGACCCACTCGCCCCGCTTGTTCGTCTTCGTCTGCCAGTTGCCCTTGATGTCCTTGCGTTCGATCTTGATGATCACGCCCTGCACTGGCTTGCCATCCTCGCCCACCACCTTGCCCATGAACGTTCCCATCTGGGCGCTCGCCAGTCCCGCGCTCGCCGCGCAGACTGCCGCCCACGTCACTGCTTGCTGGATTGTGCGCAGCATCTAAAAGACCTCCGGATCTGATTCAGACCTCACTCCCAGCGTACTATAGCGTGCGTGCCTGTTGCATGACGCCGAAGTACGCTTTTTCAACTCTCCTACGGCAGAAATTGCGCCAGATAGCCGCCGCTCTGCAACAGCGCCGCCTGCCGCATCTCCAGGCTCCCTTCATACGCCCGGTCCTCCACCTCGATGCAAACCGGACCGTCGTAGACTTCCACCAGAACCGAGCACAGCCTGCCCCAGTCCACTTCGCCCAACCCGGGCAACTTCGGCGTGTGGTACTGCAGTGGGTACGCCAGCAGCCCCACCTCGTTCAGCCTGTCCCGGTCCACGCGCGCGTCCTTCGCATGGAAATGGAACAGCTTGTCCTTGAACTCGCGCAGCACCTTCACGTAGTCCATCCCCTGCCAGACAAAGTGCGACGGGTCGAAATTCAGCCCGAAGTTCGCCGACGGGATGTCCTCGAACATCCGCCTCCAGATCGCCGGCGACGTCGCCAGGTTCTTCCCCCCCGGCCATTCGTCCCTCGTGAAAAACATGGGGCAGTTCTCGATGGCGATCTTCACCCCGTGGTCTTCCGCGAACTTCACCAGCGGCTTCCACGTCTTCAGGAAACGCGGCCAGTTCTCGTCCACCGTCTTCGAGGGATCCCGCCCGATGAACGTGTTCACCACGCCCACGCCCAGCAGCTCCGCCGCGCGGATCACCTTCTTCAGGTGCTCCACATAGACGCGCGCCTCCGCCGGATCCGGCGCCAGCGGGTTCGGATAATAGCCCAGCCCGCTGATGCCCACTCCCGTCTCCTCGCACAGCCCCAGCACTTCCTGCGCCTTGCTCTTCGTGAATCCGTTCACGTCGATGTGCGTCACCCCGGCGTAGCGCCTCTCGGCCTTCCCCACCGGCCAGCACATCACCTCCACGCAATCGAAACCGCTCTCTCCGGCGAACTCGAGCACCTGCTTCAGATCCAGATCCGGCAGGATCGCGCTGACAAATCCAAGTTGAATCATTCCGGGTTCTCCCTCTCTACTCTACGCTGAACCAGCTCCACTCTCCACCGCTTCAGCTCCGCTCCCCGCCGCGGTGCCAGCTTCGCTTCCAGCCGCACTGCCTGCGTCTCGGCCTCCTTCCCGTCCCATTCCTTCCATTCGCCTCCCGTCATCACCAGCACGCGCCAAGACTCCGGCGGCGCGGCCCACTCCGGCTCCGCCTTCCGCAACCTGCCCGGCCACGGATACCGGTACTCAATCCATTCGACCGTGCCCCGCGCCCCGCCGAAACGGAATCCCTCCCGGTCCGGCGGATCCTCGTGCGTCGCATTGGATGCCAGTACAATGGGCGCATTCTCCTGCCACTTCGTTTCCCCGCCTGCCACCGGAAACATCGTGATTCGCAGCCGCGCCGCGCCCATCGGGATCAGCGTGATCTCCTCTTCCCGCTCCTCCGTCTTCACCGGGCTCTTTTGAATTTCCCCGGCCAGTCCGTTCGGCTCCAGCCGCCACTCCGGCACCCGCCTGCCGCGCGCGCGGATCAGAAGCGGCGCCGCTGACGGCTCGAACGGCTGCGCCGCCAGGGCCTTGGCACGCTCCAGCCGCATCGGGGCCTTCAGCTCCAGCGCGTAATTCCACGGCGTCGCCGGAAATACCTCGTACTGCTTCCAGTCCCCCTCGCCGCCATAAGCCCGCCAGTCCTCCCCGATTTTCAGCGAAAACGCCAGCGGCCCGTAATGCACGGACGCGGCGTTCTTCTGTTGCGGCCAGCGCCGGACTTCGATCTCCGCCGGCAGCGTCAGCTCCACCGTGTCCCCCTCTCTCCACTCCCGCTCCACCGTTGCCCACGCGCTCCTCTCCGGCAGCCGCGCCTCGCGCCCGTTCACCCGCAGCTTCGGCCCGCGCGCCCACGACGGAATCCGCAGCACCAGCGGAAACCGCACCGGCCGCCGCGCATGCACCGTCATCCGCACCACGCCGTCGAACGGATACTCGGTGCTTTCGCGAACCGTCACCTCCTCGCCTGCCCCCACGCGCGCCCGCACCGTGTTCTCCGAATAGAACACCGCTGCCAGCCCGTTGCCTCCCGTCGCCATCCACTGCCGTTCCGCGAAATACGGCCAGCCCATCGCCGCGTTGTGCTGGCAGCAACGGTATCCATAGGGGTTGTAACTGAACATGTCGCCGCTGTTGTCGATCGCCGGAGCCTTGTTCTTGCGGTCCAGCTGCGGCTGATTCGGCGCCGTCAGATAGTGCAGCCCCCGCAGGTCCGCCGTCATCGAGGCGGGCAGCGAATTGAATGCGATCTCCTCCGCCCGCTCCGCCCACTTCGCATCTCCGGTGATCCCCAGCAGCATCTCGTGGCTGAACATCAGCTCCACCCACGTGCAGGTCTCCGTTCCTTGCCTCGGTCCGCGGAAACCCGGCCTCGCGTTTTCGTCCGCGGCAAACCCGCCCCCCGGTCCGTTGCCGTACAGCCGCATCATTGTCTCGTAGATGCGCTCTGCCGCCCGCAGATAGCGCACATCGCGCGTCTGCTGGAAATACTGCGCCGGCTCGCGGAAGCACTGCCCGAAATTCACCCCGTGCCAGGACGCAATCCCTCCCGCCCAATCCGCCGTGCGTTCGTGATTCACGCGCGCCGCATCCAGCAGCCACGCCTCTCCGGTGCGCGAATAGAGCCAGTAAATGTGATCCAGATTGTCGCCGCCGCGGAATTTCTGCCAGCTCGCCGGCAGCAGGTTTTCGAGCGGCTGGCTGTGGAACCACCGGAAATAGCGCAGCAGGAACTTCAGCACCCGCTCGTCGCCCGTCGCCTCGTGGTAGGTCCGCAGCACGTAGATCATCACCATGTTTGGCCACAGGTCCAGCGCCTCCAGCCGCCCCAGCGTGTGCTCGCCCACCAGGTTCGCCGCCGGTCCGAAGTAGCCGTCCTCCCTTTGCGACGCCAGCACCGCCTCCACCCACTGCCGGCACTCTCCCAGAATGCGCGGATCGCGCAACACATAGCCAAGCTCGATATAGCCCTTCAGCCAGTACGGCAGCTCCTCCCATCCGAACCGCCCGTGCCCGCGCGGATCCAGCCACGCATTGCCCTCGCGCCGGCAATATTGGCTCAACTCGGGCAGCCGCCCGCTGAAGCCCCGCGCCATGCGCTTCAGCTGCTCGCCCAGCCACCCGCCCGGTTCCACCGCGCCCGCCGGCAGCTTCACCAGCGGCAGCTCCCGCAGCGGCGCCCGGTTGCCCGCATACAGCGTGTTCTGCCCCGCGGGCAGCCCCGCGCGCACTTCCACTTGCCCCCATGCGGCAGCTGCCAGGACGCACATTCCGGCCCACGCCAACACCGTTTTCATGCGTCCCAGCATATCCAAGGGCCGAACCGCGGCCAACCGTTTTGCGTATCCTGAGTGACACCGGCGGAGGAATCCATGGATCCCTTGCAAACTCTCGCCCTCGCTCTCGGCGGCGGCATCGCTGCCGGACTCCGGCTCTACGCCACTGTGCTCGGACTCGGACTCGCCATCCGCCTCGGCTGGCTCCACCTGCCCCCGTCCCTGCAGGGGCTCGAGATCCTCGCCCACCCCGCCGTTCTCGCGGCGGCTGCCGTCGCCTACGTCGCCGAGTTCATCAGCGACAAGATTCCCTGGTTCGATACCTTCTGGGACGCCGTCCACACCTTCATCCGCCCCGTCGGCGCCGCCATGCTCGGCGCCGCCGCCTTCGCCACCCTCGATCCCGCCGCCCGCACGTCCCTCGCCCTGCTCACCGGCGGCGCCGCTCTCTCCGCGCACGCCTCCAAAGCCGCCATCCGCTTCGCCGTCAACCACAGCCCCGAACCCTTCTCCAATTGGCTGCTCAGCCTCGCCGGCGATTTCACCGTCCCCGCGCTGCTTTGGCTCACCTTCACACATCCGCTGCTGACGCTGTCGGCAGCGCTGATTTTCCTGCTGATCTTCGCGTGGCTCGCTGTGGAAATCTTCAGGCTCCTCCGCCGCGCTATTGCGGCGCTCCGCGAGCGTTGGTCCGGCGCGACCGCCCGGTCCTGATCCGGGATCAGCGCTCCGGCAGGCACTCCTCGTACAGCGCGCGCCACCGCTCCACCATCCGCTCGAGCGAAAACTCCCGCTCGCACCGAGCTCGGTTCCTCGCGCCCGCTTCCCTCCGCAACTCCGGGTCCGCCGCCCACTTCCTCAGCGCCGCCGCGTAGCCCTCCACGTCGCCGCGCCGCACGATCGCGGGCTCGCCCGCCTGCTCCAGCATCCACGCCGTGTCGCCCGCATCCGTGCACAGCGCCGGCAGCCCCGTCGCCATCGCCTCCAGCAGCGCCAGCGGCATCTGCTCCGTCATCGAAGACATCGCAAACAGGTCGAACATCCGGTACCACGGCGCCGGATCCACCACGCCCGGGAACAGCACCCGCCCGCTCAAGCCCAGCTCCCCCGCCAGCCTCTTCAGCGCCCCCCGCTCCGGCCCTTCCCCGGCGATCACCAGCCTGCCCTCGATCCCCGATGCCGCAAACGCCCGCAGCAGCAGATCATAGCTTTTCTCCGGACGCAGGTGCCCCACCGTGCCCGTCACAAATTCCTCCTCGCCGATGCCCAGTTCCCTCCGCAGCGCATCGTTCCTTCCCGGGCGGAACCGCTGGCAGTCGACTCCGTTCGGAATCCGCCGCACGATCCGCGCCGGCAACCGGTACTGTTCGAGCGCGATCCACTCCAGCGTCCGCGAAGGCACCACCACGCGCTTCGCAAACCGCAGCACCGCTCTCCGCGCCAGCACGCGCCGCAGCTTCAACCCCTCCGCCTCATCCGCCCCGAAGCCGTCCTCCGTGTGGATCAGCGGGCAGGCGCGCGCCAGCAGGCATCCCAGCGCCGCGTCGAAAGCTCCCCAGTTGTAGGTCTGCACCAGCGACGGTTTCCGTTCCCGCACCAGCCGCGCGAACCCTGCCGGAGAAAGCCTCCGCGGCGCCTCGGCAATCTCCCAGTCCACGCCCGGTTCGAATCCGCTTTGCGCCGACGCCCGCCCCGAAACCGGAAGGATCAGGTGCCGGAAGCGGCGCCCCATCGCATTGGCCAGCCGCACCAGCCGCATCTCGGCGCCGCCCGTCTCAAAGCCCCACATCACATGCAGGATCAGCGGCGCCCCGCTCCGCTCCGCTTTGGTGGCCGCGCCCACGCCGCACATTGTCGCACGGATCCGTTTCCGCGTCGCCGGTTCCTCTGGAACAATCCGGGTCGTTCTTGTTTCAGCGGCCCCGGGCGGATGCGGCGGCGCCAGCCGCCCGCCCCTTGCTTCCGCCTACACTACCCTTCATGGACGCCCTTGGCGCTCTCGCACGCGTCGGCGCACGCTTCCGCCGCCGCCGCATGCGCCTGCTCGCGCGCCTCTTCGAGATCCGGCCGGAATGGCTCGTCCTCGATGTCGGCGGCACTCCCGCCATCTGGGAACTCTGCCCTGTGCGCCCCCGCCTCGTCATTCTCAACCAGCCGCGCGCCCGCGAGCCCGTCCCGCCCGGCGTCCTGTATGTGGAAGGCGACGGCGCCGCCCTGCCGTTCCCCGACCAGTCCTTCGATCTCGTCTTCAGCAACTCGGTGATCGAGCACCTCGGCTCCCCGGAAGCCATGGCCCGGTTTGCCGCCGAAATCCGCCGCACCGGCCGCCGCTACTTCGTCCAGACGCCCGACGCCGCCTGCCCTGTCGAACCCCATCTCTACACGCCTTTTCTGCACTGGCTGCCGCGCGAGTGGCGCCGCACGCTCGCCCCGCGCCTCTCGCTGTGGGCTCTTGCCGCGCGCGTCCCCGCCGACCAGCGCGAATTCTTCCTCCGCCACTGCACCGACGAAGTCGAGCTGCTCGACGCCGCTCGCATGCGGGAGCTGTTCCCGGACGCGCAGATCCTCCGCGAACGCTTCCTCGGCTTGCCCAAGTCGCTCCTCGCCGTCCGCGGCGCCGCCCCCGGCGCCCGTCCGGGGGCGCGATAATAAAAGGCCGGAGGACGCCGGGCGGGGCATGGATTTCGTTGACCAGCTCAAGTCGTCCGTCGACATCGTCCGCGTCGTAGGCGACTACGTCCGGCTCAAGCGCGCCGGCTCGGGCCCGCGCTACACCGGCCTCTGCCCCTTCCATCACGAAAAGACTCCCTCCTTCTCCGTCCACTCCACGCACCAGTTCTACAAGTGCTTCGGCTGCGGCGCCGGCGGCGACGTCATCAAGTTCGTCATGGAGATCGAGCGCCTCACCTTCTGGGAGGCGGTCAAACTCCTCGCCGAACGCCACGGCATCCCCCTCCCCAAACACGGCGCCGAAACAGACGAAGAAACCCGCCGCCGCGCCGCCCTCTTCGAAATGCACGAAATCGCCGCGCGGCTCTTCCGCGAGCTTCTCCACTCCCCCGCAGGCGAGGAAGCCCGTTCCTACCTCGCCCGCCGCGGCGTCTCGCCCGCCGTCGCCGAAGAATTCGGCCTCGGCCTCAGCGACCGCTCCGGCCAGACGCTCGTTCGCGCCTTCCAGCGCGCCGGCTTCCCGCCGGAGCTCATGGAAGAAAGCGGCCTCGTCCTCCGCCGCACCGACGGCTCGGGCCTCTACGACCGCTTCCGCGGCCGCCTCATGTTCCCCATCCACTCCGAGTCCGGAAAGCTCATCGCCTTCGGCGGCCGTGCTCTCGCCCCCGACGACCAGCCCAAGTACATGAATTCGCCCGAAACGCCGATATACAGAAAGAGCCACGTGCTCTACAACCTGAACCGCGCCCGCAAGGCCATCGAGCAGGCGGGCCGCGCTGTGCTGGTCGAGGGCTACATGGACGCCATCGGAGTTCACGCCGCCGGAGTGCCGAATGTCGCCGCCGTCTGCGGCACCTCCCTCACGCCGCTCCAGGTCCGCAGCCTGCGCCGCTACGCGCCCGAAGTCATCCTGAATTTCGACCCCGACAGCGCCGGCGCTGCCGCCACCGAAAAGTACATCCCGGTGCTGCTCGAAGAGGGCGTCCGCGTGCAGGTGCTCGAACTCCGCGGCGGCCTCGACCCCGACGAGTTCGTCCGCCAGAACGGCGCCGCCGCATATGTGGCCGCCCTGCAGAACGCGCGCAGCTACTTTCATTGGCTCGCCGACCGCGCGCGCTCCCGCTTCGACCTCCGCAAGCCCGAAGGGCGCGTCGCCGCTTTCCAGTTCCTCCTTCCCGCCATCCAGCGCATGCCCGACCGCCTCGAACGCCTCGCCGTCGCCAACGACGTCGCCGAATACCTGCACATGGAGCCGGGCGTCGTGCTCGATGAATTCCGCAAAGCGGCCGCCGAGCGGCGCCAGCAGATCCGCGCGTCCCAGGCCGCTCTTCCGGATCCCAACGAGGTCCTGCTCCTGCATGCCCTGCTGCATGACGCCGAGGCGCGGGCCGAAATCGCCCCCCTGCTCGGCGAACTCTCCGTGCTCGAATCGTCGCCTTCGCACGAAATTTTCGAAGCCATCCGCCGCATCACCGCCGCCGGCGAGCCTCTCACCTATCACGCTCTCGAGGCGCGCTTGCGCGAAGAGGCTCGCGAGCGGCTCGCCGCTCTCGTTCTCGCCGACGACACGCTCGGCGAAAGCTACTCGACCGAGCTTGCGGTCTCCTGTGTCCGCAAGCTCGCCGCCGCCGAAGAAGAAGCCCGCCGCAGCCGCCTCCGCCGCCGCATCCAGGAGGCGGAACGCAGCGGAAATGTCGAGGAGGCCATGCGCCTTCTGGAAGAATTCAGCCGGTTGGAGCGCGGCAGACGCGCTACTTCCGGTGGTGTAGGATAAAGAGGACGCGAAATCGAGGGGTCGCTCGTCGAGGTTACCGTGGCAACCGAGGGTCGCTACAGCCGGTTCCAGAAGCTCATCGATTTGGGCAGGGAGAAGGGCTACGTCCTCTATGACGACGTCGCGGAACTCGTGCCCGACGACCTGTCCTCAGGCCAGAATCTCGAAGACCTGCTCGCCGGGCTCGATGAAGCCGGCGTCGATCTGCTCGAAGAGCCCCGCATCGAGGAAAGAAAAGACGCCGGCGAAGAAGAGCTTGCCGAGGCTGATTTCGCCGATATTTCCGAAAGAACCAATGACCCCGTGCGCATGTATTTGCGCGAAATGGGGTCGGTCAGCCTGCTCACCCGCGAAGGCGAAATCGAGCTCGCACGCCGCATCGAGCACGGCCAGAAAATGGCCGCCCGCGCCCTCTCGCGCTCCCCGTTTGTCATGCGCCAGATCCTTGAAATCGCCTCCGAGGTTCGCGACGGCAAACGGCAGCTCCGCGACGTGCTCGCCATCCCGGAACTGATGGCCTCCGACGACAACGTCGAGAAATTCCAGTCCGCCTTCGAAGAGCAGATCGACGCCCTGTCGAAGAACCTCCGCAAGATCCATCAGCTCCGGAACAAGCTCACCGCCATGCCGCGCGCCAAGCTCAAGCTCTTCCGCTCCACGCGCTGGGAGCTGGCCCGGCTCGTCGTCTCCACCTCCCGCGCCATCCGGGACATGCAGCTCTCCTCCGCCACGTGGCGCCATCTCACCTCCACCGTGCGCGCCGCCCTCGATCAGATCACCCCCCTTGAACGCGAAATCGCCCGCCTCCAGCGCGCCATCGAGGAAGCCTCCGCACAGGGCTCCGCCGCTGTTCGCGACCTGAAGCGCGAACTCCGCGCCACCAGCCAGAAATTTGCCGCCCTCGAACGCTCCTTCGGCGTCACCTGCACCGAGCTCCGCCGCACCCTCGCCCTCGCCGAACGCGGCGAAAACGAGGCCGACGCGGCCAAAAAGCAGCTCATCGAGGCCAATCTCCGGCTCGTTGTCTCCATCGCCAAGCGCTACACCAACCGCGGCATGGCTTTCCTCGACCTCATCCAGGAAGGCAACATCGGACTCATGAAGGCGGTCGACAAGTTCGACTACCGCCGCGGCTACAAGTTCTCCACTTACGCCACATGGTGGGTCCGCCAGGCGATCACGCGCGCCATCGCCGACCAGGCGCGCACCATCCGCATCCCCGTCCACATGATCGAAACGATCAACAAGATCATCCGCACGCAGCGCCTGCTGCAGCAGGAGCTTGGCCGCGAACCCACCACCGAGGATCTCGCCCGCCGCCTCGACATGAACGTCAACAAGGTGCGCCGCGTGCTCCGCGTCGCCCAGGAGCCGATCTCCATCGAAACCCCGGTCGGCGAGGAGGAAGAATCCCACCTCGGCGACTTCATTGTCGACAAGCGCATCACCTCGCCCTCGGAAGCCGTCATCAACCTCAATCTGCGCGAGCAGACCGCCGAGGTTCTCAAGACCCTCAGCCCGCGCGAAGAGAAAATCATTCGCATGCGCTTCGGCCTCCACGACGGCAGCGAACATACGCTGGAAGAAGTCGGCCAGCACTTCGCCGTCACGCGCGAGCGCATCCGCCAGATCGAGGCCAAGGCCCTGCGCAAGCTGCGCCACCCCAGCCGCAGCCACCGACTGCGGGTCTTCCTCGAGCGCTCCACGCGCGACTGACCTCGCTCCGCAGCACCTTCGCCCGAGGCCCGTCCGCAACCGCCTCGCGGCACAGCTCCGGGCGTGTCCCTCAAGGCCTGCTTCACTTTCCGCGCGCGTGTGCACACTCAGGCTGCCGAGTGGCCGGCGGCCCGTGTGCTTGCCCGCAGGGATTCGCAACCCGCGCTTGCGCCGCCGCCCAGCGGGTCAGGACTCTGCGCTGCTCTGCCCGCTCCCGGAAGCCGGCTCGGACTCTTTGGAAGCGCTCGTGGTGGCAGCGGCGTTGTTCTGCCCCCAGCTCCCTTGCAACCCCAGCTCTTCCGCGCGCTCCTGCATCGCCCGGATGCAGAAAGCGATGTGCTCGTCCAGATCCACGCCCAGCTCCGCCGCCCCGTTGACGATGTCCTCCCGGCTCACTGCCCGCGCGAACGCCTTGTCCTTCATCTTCTTCCGCACGCTGCGCGCATCCACCTCATGAATCGAGCGCGTCGGCTTCACGTAGCTCACGGCAGTGAGAAATCCGGCCAGCTCGTCGCAGGCGAACAGCGTCTTTTCGAGCAGCGAATCCCGCGGCACCCCGGTGTAGGAGGCGTGCGACAGGATC
>FWWL01008088.1_pt1 | contig 13763 bp, 14 predicted proteins | sample 2228331 | NCBI WGS metagenome assembly FWWL01 (sample SAMEA103939775, study PRJEB20133) | metagenome | reverse complement strand
GTACGCCGCGTCCCCACCGGTCGGGGTGAGTGCCCCGACCGGTAGCGTGGACCCCCGGTGCGCCGGGAAGTCTGGTCGGCAGGTGTGCCGCCGACCCCTGCGAGGAGCAACCCGTGACCGAGCCTGACGACCGCCCCGAGGACGCCCCCGCCGGGGAGCAGCCCGGCCTGTCCCCTGCCGAGCCTCCGGCCGACCCCACACCGGTCGAGCCCAAGCCCTCGGACCCCCCGACCTCGAGCCGGGACACCACGCGGGAGGGCCCCAGCCCCGCCGACCGCAGCCCCCGGCTCTTCAGCCGCGGCAGCTTCCTCGAGAGCAGCCGCGTGGCGGAGGTCCTGCGTGCCGAGACCACCGGCGGCCTGCTGCTCATCGCAGGAGCCGCGATCGCCATCATCTGGGCCAACACCGCCTTCTCCGGCAGCTACGAGGCGATCCGCGACTTCAAGCCGATCTCGGAGCCGGTCGACCTCGGCGCGTTCTCGCTGCACCTCGACCTGAGCATCGGCAAGTGGGCGGCGGACGGCCTGCTGGCGATCTTCTTCTTCGTCGTGGGCCTGGAGCTCAAGCGCGAGTTCGTCGCCGGCGACCTGCGCGACCCGCGCCGAGCCGCGCTGCCGATGGCGGCCGCCGTCGGGGGCATGATCGCCCCGGCGCTGATCTACGTCGCCTGGAACCTCGGCTCGGGCGGAGCGCTCGAGGGGTGGGCCATCCCGACCGCGACCGACATCGCCTTCGCCGTCGCGATCCTCGCCGTGATCAGCACCCACCTGCCCTCGGGCCTGCGCACGTTCCTGCTGACCCTGGCCGTGGTCGACGACCTGCTGGCCATCACGATCATCGCGCTCTTCTACACCGCCGACCTCGACGTGCTGTTCCTGCTGCTGGGCCTGGTGCCGATCGCCGTCTTCGGGCTGCTGGTGCAGAAGCGCATCCGGTCGGGCTGGCTGCTGCTGCCCCTGGCGCTCCTCGCGTGGGTGCTCATCCACGAGTCGGGGGTCCACGCGACCGTCGCCGGCGTGCTGCTCGGCTTCACCGTCCCGGTCCTGCGCCGCGACGGCGCCGACGGCCCCGGCCTGGCCGAGCACCTGGAGCACCTGGTCCGCCCGATCAGCGCCGGCTTCGCCGTACCCGTCTTCGCCTTCTTCGCAGCCGGCGTCACCGTCGGCGGGCTGTCGGGCCTGGCCGAGTCGATCACCGACCCGGTGGCGCTGGGCATCATCACCGGCCTGGTCGTCGGCAAGGCCGTCGGCATCACGGGCGCGACCTGGCTGCTGTCGAAGTTCACCCGCGCCGAGCTCGACGACGAGCTCTCGTGGGTCGACGTCATCGGCCTGTCGCTGCTGGCCGGCATCGGCTTCACGGTCTCGCTGCTGATCGGCGAGCTGGCCTTCGGCACCGGGTCCGAGCGCGACGAGCAGGTCAAGGTCGGCGTGCTCGTCGGCTCCCTCACCGCCGTCCTCCTCGCGAGCATCGTGCTGCGGGCCCGCAACCGGGTCTACAAGAAGCTCAGCGACCTCGAGACCGTCGACGAGGACCTCGACGGCATCCCCGACGTCTTCCAGGCCAACCGCCACTGACGAAGCGCGACAAACGCACCGCCGACCCGCGAGAAGAGCACCACCCAGCCGCGGGGAACGCACCCGGTGGCACCACCGCCGACCCCCTTCGGCACCTGGGGGGCCTGACTCCGCAAGTGCGCGAGCCGCTCGACGTCCACCTCCCCTGACTGTGCACCGCCATCCACAGGACGAGTCGCCCCCGGGTCCCACGTCCAGCGGACGGCGGCACCCTCGCGTCATGCAGACCACGCCCGCGCCGCTCATGCGCCCGACGACCCTGGCTGGGGCCGTCAGTGCTGGCTGGACCCGCCGCAGGTTGGCGCGAGCCGTCGAGGACGGCCGTCTCCGTCGGGTCTTCCACAACGTGTACGTCGATGCCGACGTCCCCGACAGCCCCGAGCTGCGGGCTGCCGCCGCGGGCCTCGTGCTGCCCGACCGCATGGTCGTGTGCGACAGGAGCGCCGCCTGGCTGCACGGGATCGACCACTACGAGCCGGCAGCTCTCGACGTGCCCCCGGACCTCGAGGTGGTCGCGCGCTCGGGTCAGCGCACGACCTTGGACGGGACGCGCGGCGGGGTACGAGCCCTGGCACCCGAGGACGTCATGGTCCTCGACGGCGTCGCCGTCACGACGCCGCTGCGGACAGCCGCTGACCTCGCGTGTCGCCGTGGGCGCCTGGCTGCCGCGGCCGTACTCGACCAGTTCGCCCGGCACCACGGCGTGACGTCTGCCCAGCTGCGCTCACTGCTGCCGAGATACGCCGGCAGGCGCGGAGTGACGCAGCTGCGGGAGCTCGCCGTGCTGGTCTCGCCGCTCGCCGAGTCGCCCAGGGAATCCTGGCTGTTCCGGTTGATCGTCGACCACCACCTGCCTGCGCCGCAGCGTCAGGTCGTCGTCGAGCTCGCCGAGGGGACTTTTCGGCTCGACCTCGCCTACCCGCACCTCAAGATCGCCATCGAGTACGACGGAGAGGAGCACCACTCCTCGCCGGCTGACCGTGCCCGGGACACCTGGCGCAGGCAGGCACTCCAGCGATCGGGGTGGGTCGTGATCGCCGTGCGCAAGGACGGTATGTCGGGAGTCGGCCTCGACACCTGGATGCGGCAGCTGCGCCTCGCAGTCCGCGAACGGCGCGGCGACGGCGCACCGCGGTACGCGCGCGGCGAGCCACAGCGGCGCTGGTGACCGCTCGACGGTGCTTCTCTCGCGGGTGGGCGGTGCTTGTCCCGCGGTTCGGCGGTGGGGTGTGGGTCAGGCCTGGCCCTTGAGCGCCCGGGGGATCTCCTTGCCCTGGGCGATGGCGCGCTCGGGCGCCTTGACCTTCTTGACGCTGCGGATGCCCGCGAAGACCATCCCGCCCGCGAGCAGGAGGTAGAAGCCGAAGACGATGAGGAAGGCCCAGTGCAGGTCCAGGCCCGAGCCGTCCCAGTGGATGAAGTAGGCCAGCGCGACGGACAGCATGATGATCGCCAGCACCGCGATGAAGGCCGCGGCCGCGAAGAGCCCGACGGCGACCCCGCCGAACTTGGCGCTGATCTTCAGCTCGGACTTGGCGAGCGCGATCTCCTTGCTGATGAGCGTGGAGATGTCGCGGCTGGCGTCGGCCACCAGACGCCCGATGGTCGGGTCGGTCTCCTTGACCTCTTCGATGGCCACTGCAACTCCTGCGTCTCGGCTCCGGCTGACGGCCCGACCCTAGCGAACGTACGCCGCCGCCGACCCGGCCCTCCCGGGTGACCCGCGCCGTTCCTACGACGCGCAGGCCCCCGTGGAGACCGGCTCGGAGCCGAGGCGGCCCTGCTCGGCAGCGACCTGCACCTGGTCGCGGGTCAGGGCATAGCCGGTCTCGGCGTCGGTGACCGAGGCCGCGAACACCACGCCGACGACGTCCCCGCGCGGGTCGATGATCGGCCCGCCGGAGTTCCCCGGGCGGACGAGGCCGCGCAGGGAGAAGACCTCGCGGATGACGGTGCCGGTGCCGTAGATGTTGGGAGAGCGGAGGCGCTGCTCGGCGCGGATGCGTCCGGCGCGCACGTCGTACGGGCCGTCCTCGGGGTAGCCGATGATGACGATGGCGTCCTCGGGAGCGGCCTCACCGAACTCCAGGACCGGGGCGGTGCCGGTGTCGACCTCGACGACCGCGACGTCGACGTCGGGGTTGTAGTAGACGACCTCGCCCTGGACCGTCTCCTCGCCGACCTGCACCTGCGGGGCGTCGACGCCGGCGACGACGTGGGCGTTGGTCATGACCCGGTTCGGGGCGTAGACGAAGCCGCTGCCCTCGATGCCGGAGCCGCAGCGGTTGGTGCCGCGGATCTTCAGGACGCTGGGGCGCACCGCCTCCACGGCCGGGCGGCGCAGCACCCGCTCGTTGCCCGGCGCGACCTCGACGATCCGCTCGGGGGCGAACGGCTCGAGGTAGCGCGGGAAGAAGCCGGTGCCGACGACGCCGTTGAAGGCCTGCAGCAGCTGGTCGGCCGAGGTCGGCAGCGCCTCGTCGACCTGGGCGAGCACCGTCGAGGAGCGCACGAGCGGGGTGATCCCGGCGATCCGGGAGCCGGAGACGGCCACGCCCAGGGCCCAGGCGACCAGCAGGACCGCCGCGGCGCTCAGCGCGGCGCCACCGACCGCGTCGAGGGCCCGCACGGGCTGCCAGGTGATCCGCGAGCGGAGCCGGGCGCCGGCGTACTGGAAGGTGGCCTGGCCCAGGGAGGCCGCGACGATGACGATGAAGAGGGCGCCCAGCGTGACCAGCAGCGAGGGGTCGGCGTCGCCGAGGGCGATCGGCGCCAGCCAGATGCCCAGCAGGCCACCGAGGAGCAGGCCGGCGGTGGCGGCGGCGCCGGTGATGAAGCCCTGCCAGTAGCCGGAGAGCGCGTAGGCGAGCACGAGCAGCAGGAGCAGCCAGTCCAGGAGGTTCAACCTCGATCCCCCGATCCCTCGCCTGCTGCGCGCCGCCAGGCAGGCCCGACGGCGATGGTCGGCCGATCGAGGTTCACAGGTCCTCCTCGATGTCGAGCATCTTGGCGGCCTCGGAGATCCGGTGGTCGGCGGAGAGCATGTAGTCGGGGAGGTCCTGGATGCGGGACTCGTCCCAGGGCCGGGTCCAGCCGAGGTAGTCGAAGAGGCGGGCGATGATGCCGCCGGTGAAGCCCCAGAGGATGACGTCCTTCTCGGGGCCGATGAGGAACCCGGGGCTCTGGTAGCCCCTGGGGTGGCGCACCGTCACCCGGTGCTCGGGATCGAGCAGGTCCGCGATCGCCGCGTGGTGGATGGCGTGGACCTCCGCACGAGAGGCGATGTGGACCCGGGAGGGGTCCGACCACCAACCGAGGACCGGGGTGACCGCGAAGTTCGACGGCGGCAGCCACAGCTCGGGCAGCCGGCCGAAGAGGGTCACGCCGGACGGGTCGAGCCCGACCTCCTCCTCGGCCTCGCGCAGCGCCGCCTCCTCCACGGTCTCGCCCGGGTCGAGCGAGCCGCCCGGGAAGGAGACCTGGCCGGGGTGGGAGCGCATGTCGTGGGCGCGCTCGGTGAGCAGCAGCTCACCACCGCGCTCTCCTTCGCCGAAGAGCATGAGCACGGCGCCGAGCCGGGCCGAGCCGTCCTCGGGCGGGGTGAAGCGGGTCAGGTCGAGGGCGTCGATGGCCTCGGCACCCTCCTTGACCGGGAGGAGCCAGTCGGGGAGTTCGCTCACAGGGTCACCCCGAGGTGGGTCTCGACCATGTCGACCAGCTCGTCGACCGACTCGATGCCGCCGGGCGCCTGGAAGGCGATCCGACCGTCCGCGTCGAGGAGCACGAAGTGCGGCAGCCCCACCACCCGGACCTCGCCCTCGACCCCGAGCTGTGGCTCGGGGTCGGCGAGCAGCGGGTAGGTCACGCCGGTGGACTCCACCAGGTCCATCGCGAAGCCGGGCTGGGCGTCGAGGTAGTCGATGCCGAGCACCGGCACCTCGTCACCGTGACGCTGGTGGAACTCCTCCAGTGCGGGCATCTCCTTGCGGCACGGGACGCAGGCGCCCTGCCAGAAGTTGACGACCAGCGGGCCGCGCAGGGTCGAGACATCGACGTCGGGACCGCCGCCGAAGCAGGCCAGGGTCACCTCTGGCAGCCCGCCCTCGGCCGGTCCGGTGCCGTCACCCTCCGCACAGTCCTCGACTCCGAGGCGGGCCTTCTGCTCGCGCAGGGCGGGGGTGTCGACGTCGATCTTCGGCGCGTCGACGTCGGGGGCGGAGGGGTCCTCGGAGCACCCGACGAGAAGCCCGGACAGCAGGGCGGCCGCCAGCAGCGACGCAGCCGCGCGCCTCACGCGCGACCCTCGGTCCGCACGAGCTTCTCGGCCGCCACCGGGTCCGTCGGCCCCGCGCCGTACGCCGGGCACAGACGGGCGACCGGACAGGCACCGCACGCGGGCTTCTGCGCGTGGCAGCGGCGCCGGCCGTGCCAGACCAGCCGGTGGCTCAGCATCGTCCAGTCCTTGCGCGGGAAGAGCGCCCCGACGGCGTGCTCGACCTTGACCGGGTCGGTCTCCTCGGTCCAGCCGAACCGGCGCGCCAGCCGGCCGAAGTGGGTGTCCACGGTGATGCCCGGGACGTCGAAGGCGTTGCCGAGCACCACGTTGGCGGTCTTGCGCCCGACGCCGGGCAGCTTCACCAGCTCGGCCAGCTTCGGCGGGACCTGGCCGTCGTGGTGCTCGACCAGGGCGGCGGAGAGCTTGAGCAGCGACTCGGTCTTGGCCCGGAAGAAGCCGAGCGGGCCGACGATCCCCTCGAGGGTCTCGCGGTCGGCGGCGGCCATCGCCCGGGCGTCGGGGTAGGCCGCGAAGAGGGTGGGGCGCACCGCGTTGACCCGCTTGTCCGTGGTCTGCGCGGAGAGCACGGTGACGACCAGCAGCTGGAACGGGTCATCGAAGTCGAGCTCGCAGTGGGCGTCGGGATAGGTCTCGGCCAGGAGCCGGTCGATGCGACGGGCCCGCCGGGTCAGGGCGAGGGGGGACTCCGGCGCGGGCACAGCGCAACACTACGAGACGGGTGCGACAGTCCGGTGAGCACCGCAGGCGACCGTCCTGGGCGGGAGAACCCCCCCCCAGGAGCAGGAACGTTGCCGGAAGGACCGCCACGCGGGTGGCGGCCCCGATGGTGCTTGTGATGAATTGCACTCGATAGGATCGTCACACGCAGATGTGCGTCGTGGGCCGCCCTGGCCCGCGACGCTCCCCAAGGAGGTCCCGTGGACAACGACGTGCTCCGCCAGGCACCGCTCTTCAGCGCGCTCGACGACGAGGCGGCCTCGGCGCTGCGTGGCTCGATGAGCGAGAACCGGCTCCGCCGCGGAGACGTGCTCTTCCACGAGGGCGACTCCGGCGACAAGCTCTACGTCGTCCTCGACGGCAAGGTGAAGCTCGGCCGCACCTCCTCCGACGGTCGCGAGAACCTGCTGGCGATCCTCGGCCCCGGCCAGATGTTCGGCGAGCTCTCGCTCTTCGACCCGGGCCCGCGCTCGGCGACGGTCACCGCGGTCACCGACTGCTCCTTCGCCTCCCTCTCCCACGAGGACCTGCTGCGCTGGCTCGAGGGCCGCCCGGTCGTCGCGCGTGGCCTGCTGGCCCAGCTGGCCGGCCGCCTGCGCAAGGCCAACGACGTCGTGGCCGACCTGGTCTTCTCCGACGTCCCCGGCCGTGTCGCCAAGGCGCTGCTCGACCTCGCCGACCGCTTCGGACGCACCGCCGACGACGGCGTCCACGTGCACCACGACCTCACGCAGGAGGAGCTCGCCCAGCTGGTCGGCGCCTCCCGCGAGACGGTCAACAAGGCGCTGGCCGACTTCGCCTCGCGCGGCTGGCTGCGCCTGGAGCCCCGCTCGGTCGTCATCATGGACGTCGAGCGGCTCTCGCGCCGCGCCCGCTGACGACCCGGGACCGGCCGCGCGAGCGGGGATAGTCCGCACGCGAGCGCAGGTTTCACGCGCGGCAAACCTGCCTCCGCGTGCGGACTCTCCCGGCTCAGCGACCCCGCAGGTACGCCAGCTGCGCACGGACGGAGAGCTCGGCGGCGCCCCACAGGACCGGGTCGACGTCGGCGTACACGACCTCGACGACACGGCGGGGCAGCGCGTCCTCGCCGAGCTGCTCGTCCTCGAGCTGGCCGAGGGCGGCCTCGACCTGGTCGAGTCGCGCCTGCCGGTGGTCGCGGTAGTAGGTGAGCGCGGCCAGCGCGTCGCCGATCACCGGGCCGTGGCCGGGCCACACGGCGGTGGCCTCCTCGCGCTCGGCGAGGGCGTGCAGGCGGTCGAGGGAGTCGAGGTAGGCGCCGAGCTGGCCGTCGGGGTGCGCCACGACGGTGGTGCCGCGACCGAGCACGGTGTCGCCGGTGAGCACCACCCGGTCGGCGGGCAGCAGGAAGGACAGCGAGTCGGCGGTGTGCCCAGGGGTGCCGACGACGTGCACCTCGAGACCGTCGACGGCCACCACGTCACCGTCGGCAAGGCCCTCGGACCCGAGCCGGTACGCCGGGTCCAGCGCGCGTACGCCGCAGCCGACCATCTCCGCGAACTCCCGGGCGGCCTCGGAGTGGTCTTCGTGGTGGTGCGTGAGCAGCACGGCACCCACGTTGCCCCGGCCGCCGGCTGCCTCCGCGAGGGCGGCGAGGTGCCCGGGGTCCGAGGGGCCCGGGTCCACGACGACCGAGCGCCGAGCACCGGGCTCGCGCAGCACCCAGGAGTTGGTGCCGTCGAGGGTCATGAAGTTCGGGTTCGGGGCCAGCACGCAGCGGCCCCGCTCGCCGAAGGACCCACCGGCCCAGCCGCCCTCGCCGGCTGTCATGACCGTCGCGAGGCCAGCACCGGCCGCAGCCGGTCGGGCATGGAGAGCGTCCACCCGTCGTCGAGCGGCTCGACCGCCGGGCAGAACATCTCCAGCCGGCGGTCCGTCGCGGCCGCGAGGACGGCGTCGGTGTCGGCGTACGTGCCGACCTCCATGGAGACGAGGTAGGTCGGCGGCATCATCGCCAGGTCGCCGGAGTCCGCCTGGACCGCGGCCTGCGCCGCGGGCAGCCAGGTGACCGAGGAGGACTCCGTGGAGACATCACGGGTGAGCTGGCCCTTGGGGAGCCGGGCGACGAAGAACCACGTGCGGTAGCGCTTGGGCTCGAAGACCGGGGTGAGCCAGGCGTCCCACGCGCCGAGCAGGTCGGTGCGCAGCACCAGCCCGCGGCGGTCCAGCACCTCGGTCAGGGAGATCTCGCGGCCCTCGAGGGCGACCCGGTCGGCCTCCCAGTCCTCGCCGCTGGTGTCGGCGACGACGTCGTCGGCGGAGGCGCCGGCCAGGAGGACGCCGGACTCCTCGAAGGTCTCGCGGACGGCGGCACAGACCAGGGCTCGAGCCTCGTCCTCGCTGCACCCGAGCCGCTCGGCCCAGGTCGCGGCCGACGGCCCGGCCCAGTGCTCGTCCTCGAGCTCGACGTCGCGGGGGTCGACCCCGCCGCCGGGGAAGACCGCCATGCCACCGGCGAAGTCCATCGAGAGCTGCCGGCGCAGGTAGTAGGCCTCCGGACCGGCCTCGGAGTCACGCAGCAGGATGACCGTGGCCGCGTCACGGGGCTCCACGGCGGTGCGGGTGCCGTCGGCGTACTCCCGGGCCACGTCCACGACGGCCTCGGGCAGCGGGACGGGCGGGAGCGGGATCCTCACGCCGAGCCGTCCGCGACCTCGACGAGCAGCTCGACCTCGACGGGCGCGTCGAGCGGCAGCACCGGCACGCCGACGGCCGACCGCGCGTGCACGCCGGCGTCACCGAAGACCTGGCCGAGCAGCTCGGACGCGCCGTTGGCGACGCCGGGCTGGCCGGTGAAGTCGGGGGTGGAGGCGACGAAGGCGACGACCTTCACGACCCGGCGGACCCGGGACAGCTCGCCGACCTCGGCCTTGATCGCCGCGATCGCGTTGAGCACGCACTGCTGGGCGCAGGCGTAGGCCTCCTCGGCGCTCACCTCGCCGCCGACCTTGCCGGTGACGATGAGCTCACCGGCCCGCATCGGCAGCTGGCCGGAGGTGTAGACGTGGTCACCCGAGCGGACCGCCGGGACGTAGGCCGCGACCGGCTTGGCGACCTCGGGGACGGCCAGGCCCATCTCGGCCAGCCGCTCCTCCGGGGTCATCGCCCCGGTCACGCTCCGCCCGATCCCTGGGAAGGCCGCTTCAAGAAGGCGATCAGCCCGCCCTGGGCGTTGGTCTGGATGGTCACCAGCTCCCAGCCGTCCTGGCCGAAGTTGTTGAGCATCAGTGCCTCGTTGTGGAGCGGAATCGGCGCCACCTGGTACTCCCACGTCGTCATGGCGCCGACCCTACTCACGACCGCGACCACCTCGACAGGCCCCGGACGTGCGACGACCGGCACCGCGGGGCGGTGCCGGTCGTCGTACGCCGGGTGGTGCTGCTCCCGGTCAGCCCTTCGTGGGGACGGACGGGTCCCTGCGCAGCTCCTCGGTCACCTCGTCGGCAACCTGCTGGGCGAACCACTGGCGGCGGCGCTTCTGGTACCACCGGTGCTCGGCCAGCAGGGCCTTCGTGGTCGCGATGACCATCAGGATCATCACGACGCTGAACGGCAGGGCGACCAGGATCGACATCGTCTGCAGCGCGGCCAGCCCGCCGGCACCCACGACGATGAGCACCGCCGCGACGACGCCCTCCATCGTGGCCCAGAAGGCGCGGCTCCACAGCGGCGGGTTGAGGTTGCCGCCCTCGGCCAGCATGTCGACCACGAACGAGCCGGAGTCGGAGCTGGTCACGAAGAAGACGATGATCAGGAAGAGGGCCACGACGCTGAGGATCGTGCCGGCCGGCAGGCCGGAGAGCAGCTCGAAGAGAGCGGTGTCGGTGTTGACCGCACCGTCGACGACCATGCCGCCCTCACCGAACATCTCGCGGTAGATCGCCGACCCACCCATGACCGAGAACCACAGGAAGGTGATCAGCGTCGGGACGAGCAGCACGCCCATCACGAACTGGCGCACGGTGCGACCCCGGGAGATGCGCGCGATGAAGACGCCCACGAACGGGGCCCAGCTCATCCACCAGCCCCAGTAGTACGTGGTCCAGCCGGAGAGCCAGCTCGCGCCGTCCTCACCCTCGAAGGGGCGGACGTTGAACGACATCCGCAGGAAGTTCTGCAGGTAGGAGCCGATCTGGGTGACGAAGTCGCTGAGCAGGAACACCGTGGGACCGAGGACCAGCACGGCGAGCAGCAGCAGCCCCGCCACGCCCATGTTGATGTTCGACAGCAGCTTGATGCCCTTGTCGACGCCGGAGAGCACCGAGGCCAGCGCGATGGCCGTGATGCCGGCGATCAGCGCGATGAGGAGACCGGTGCCGGCCTCGTCGACCACACCGAGGAAGGACAGACCCGAGCCGACCTGGGTCACGCCGAAGCCGAGCGAGGTCGCGACACCGAAGAGCGTGCCGAGGATCGCGATGACGTCGACGACGTCACCCCAGAAGCCGAGGATGCGCTTGCCGAAGAGCGGCTCGAGCGCGTAGCGGATGGAGATCGGCCGGCCCTTGCGGTGCACGGCGTAGGCGATGGCGAGGCCGACCACGACGTAGATCGCCCAGGCGTGCAGGCCCCAGTGCAGGAACGTGGTGTCCAGGGCGGTGCGGGCCGTGGTGGCCGCGTCGCCGGAGGCCGAGCCCGGGGGCGGGGTGTTGAAGTGGTTCAGCGGCTCGGCGACGCCCCAGTAGACGAGGCCGATACCCATGCCGGCGGCGAAGAGCATCGCGAACCAGGAGCCGAGGCGGAACTCGGGCTCCTCGTCGTCCTTGCCCAGCACGATGTCGCCCATGGGCGAGAGGGCCGCCCACAAGGAGAACGCGACGAAGCCGGTGACGACCGCGACGTAGAACCAGCCGAGGTCGCGCACGACGGTGTCGTTCGCGGTGGTCAACGCGTCCGACATGCGGTCAGGGAAGATCGCGGCGAGCGCCACGAACACCACCAGCAGGGCCGCCGAGGGGATGAAGACCCGGGGTGCGGCCATCAGGGGCTGCTTCTCGCGAGCGGGTGGTTCGGTCTGGGCCGCCGTGGGCGGACTTGTGGGGGTGGCGGTCATGACGTCTCCTGTGGGGGTCGCGTGCAAAGGGCCACCAGTCACCATGCCCCTCCCGTCCGGGTGGCACACGTGGTCTGGCCCACCCTTCCGTAGAGGTGGCTAGGGTTCAGGCCGTGAGCAGCGACTGGCCGCGCGTGCGGCTGCACGTGGTCACCGGCAAGGGCGGGACCGGCAAGACGACCGTGGCCGCGTCCCTGGCCCTGGCCCTGGCCTCCCACGGCAAGAACGTCCTGGTCTGCGAGGTGGAGGGCCGCCAGGGGCTGGCGCGGATGTTCGACGTCGACCCCCTGCCGTACGCCGAGACCCGGATCGCCACCGGACTGCGTGGCGAGGACGGGCGCGCGCCGGGGACCGTGCACGCGCTGCACATCGACCCGGAGTCGGCGCTGCTGGAGTACCTCGCGATGTACTACCGCCTCGGCCGCGCCGGGAAGGCGCTGGACCGCTTCGGCGTCGTCGAGTTCGCCACGACCATCGCCCCCGGTGTCCGCGACGTCCTGCTCACCGGCAAGGTGTTCGAGGCGGTGCAGCGCAACAGCCGCAACAAGGGCGCCGTCGAGTACGACGCGGTCGTGCTCGACGCCCCGCCGACCGGCCGGATCGTGCAGTTCCTCAACGTCAGCGACGAGCTGGCCGGGCTGGCCAAGGTCGGCCCGATCAAGTCGCAGGCCGACACGATGATGACGCTCTTCCGCTCCCCCCGCACCGCCGTGCACCTGGTGACGGTGCTGGAGGAGATGCCCGTGCAGGAGACCGCCGACGGCATCGCCGAGCTGCGCGCGGCCGGGCTGCCGGTGGGCGGGATCGTGGTCAACCTGGTCCGCCCCCGCGCGCTGCCGGAGGAGACCGTCGCGCTCGCGGGCGCCGGCAAGCTGGACAAGGAGGCGGTCCGGGCCGACCTCGAGCGGGTCGGCGTCAACACCACCAAGGCACTGGTCGACGGGCTGGCCGCCGAGGCACGCGACCACGCCGAGCGACGGGTGCTCGAGGAGTCCCAGCGGGCCCTCGTGGGGCAGATGGGCGTGCCGACGTACGAGCTGGAGCGGCTGGCGGGCGGCATCGACATGGGTGCGCTCTACGACCTCGCCGCCACGATGCGCGACCAGGGGCTGGCATGAGCACGGCGCACGGCGGCGGCAAGGGTCGGGTCGGCCCGCTGGCGGCGCACCCCGGCACGGCGACCCGCCTCGACGTCGACGCCCTCATCGACGACCCCGCGACCGGCATCATCGTGTGCTGCGGCTCCGGCGGCGTCGGCAAGACCACGACGTCGGCGGCCCTGGCGCTGCGGGCCGCCGAGCGCGGCCGCAAGGTCGTCGTGCTCACGATCGACCCGGCGCGGCGGCTCGCCCAGTCGATGGGCATCGAGGCCCTCGACAACACCCCGCGGCCCGTGGCCGGCATCGACCCGGCCGCCGGCGGCAGCCTCGACGCGATGATGCTGGACATGAAGTCGACCTTCGACGAGGTCGTCCTCAGCCAGGCCTCGCCCGAGAAGGCCCGCCAGATCCTGGAGAACCCCTTCTACATCGTGCTGTCCACCTCCTTCGCCGGGACGCAGGAGTACATGGCGATGGAGAAGCTCGGGCAGATCCACGCCGACGCCCAGGCGCGCGGCACCTACGACCTGATCGTCGTCGACACCCCGCCGTCGCGCTCGGCGCTGGACTTCCTCGACGCCCCCGAGCGGCTCTCACGCTTCCTCGACGGCCGCTTCATCCGGCTCATGCTCGCCCCGGCCAAGGGCCCTGCGCGGCTCATGACCGCAGGGCTCGGCCTGGTCACCGGCGCGCTGACCAAGGTCCTCGGCGCCCAGGTGCTGACCGACCTGCAGACGTTCGTCGCGGCCATCGACACCGTCTTCGGCGGGTTCCGGGTGCGCGCACAGAAGACCTACGCGCTGCTGCAGGACCCGGCCACGGCGTTCGTCGTCGTCGCGGCGCCCGAGCCGGACGCGCTGCGCGAGGCGGCGTACTTCGTCGAGCGGCTCGAGGGCGACCTGATGCCCCTGGCCGGGCTGGTGGTCAACCGCGCCAGCCCGCAGCCGCGTGGCCGGCTCTCCGCGGAGGAGGCCGGCGCGGCCGTGCAGCGGCTCGAG
>FWWL01008087.1_pt1 | contig 13772 bp, 10 predicted proteins | sample 2228331 | NCBI WGS metagenome assembly FWWL01 (sample SAMEA103939775, study PRJEB20133) | metagenome | reverse complement strand
GAACAAATCAAGTCCCGTTCAGATAACCACTGGAGTATCATCTGTTTCTTTGGGATGGGGACACACCTGTGCGGTGAAGACAGATGGGAGTTTGTGGTGCTGGGGGTATAACGGGTCTGGTCAGTTGGGAGATGGGACTACTGAGAACAAATCAAGTCCCGTTCAGATAACCACTGGAGTATCATCTGTTTCCTTGGGGGCGTATCACACCTGTGCGGTGAAGACAGATGGAAGTCTGTGGTGCTGGGGGCGTAACCAGGAGGGTCAGTTGGGAGATGGAACAGCGTGGAGGGAGAACCCTGTGCGAGTTTTAGCCGGTTCAGGTGGTAGCGGAGGCTCTGCTCCCCCTGTCTTTCCACTCGCTCAAAATTTCCAATTCACTCATGCGCACCAGAACCAGACTCCTGATTCTTCATCTTTTGGTTGTTCTGTTTCTGGTATCGCTTATTTTGTTTTGATTTTGCCTTTGTTTATATTTTTGTTTTTGCGTATCAGGAGAAGGTAGCGGGTTTTACTTTACTTTATTTTATTTTATTTTATTTACTTATTTTGTTTATTTATTTGATTATTGATTTTTTGTGAGAGGTGTTTTAAGTTTTTAGCTTTAACCACCGATTTTTTCAATTCTTTAAGTTTTTGTATATCGTCTATCTCTTTAATTTTTTCCATCAGGCTCAATGCTTCTGCCGAATTTGAGTTCAAGATCAAGAGCAATAGCTTCGTGAAGCCCTTGTTTTAATCCCTTTTCCATTCCCATTTCCATCCCTTCCTTATTAAGTAGCATAAAGGTGCAAATGGTATGAAAGAAATATGTAATTTTAAGAGAGTATACATATTCAAAATGCCAAATGGCGGTATTCAGGGAGTTCCAAAGACAACAAGAAAGATTGTCAAAAAATTGATTGATTTACATATCACTTAAATTAGGCAAAGTTACGGTTTAACCATCTTTCATATTATATTTTTATTTTTGTATCCTCTGTATCGGTGGTAGAGATATTCAAGGTCTACATGTGGAATATATAAATTTTGTGCGGTTTCAGGTGAAGTCCTTGATTAATGCGGATTTTTATATGCGGTCAAGTCTTAGGGTAGATTATATTAGAGTTTATGTATTCCCTGTATCTTGTCTTTAAGGATGTCTTGGGAGATCAGAATGATCAGAATAGTAATGAATGATCAGAATAGTAATGCAATAATAAATAGTTATGATAGTATCATCTTTGATATCTTCACTAATGTTTTTAATTTCTCATAAGCGAACTTTCTTGGCAGATACTCAAGACCGCAAGATGACCCTATCATAATAAAGTCAAACGGATATTTTCTCAGAACCTTCTTTATTCTGGGGATAACATCTTTTGGTTTTTCTATATATGTTGAGCGTCCGTCAAATAAGCCAAGGAGAAGCGGTTTTTTTGTCCCATATTTTGCTATCACATCCTCAATGTGAGAGTAGGTCATGTCAAATCCGAGAATATCTGCGGGAATTTCTTGAAGTTTTTTCCAGTCTTTTGAGAAATCTCTGAAATAAAAAAAGTATATGATGATGGTTTGGGGTGATTTTGCTTTGTATATTCTTTCAAGGTAAGGTAGTATTGGGAATTCTCCTCCATCTATATCTCTTGCTGTGAGGGCTGGCTCATCTATCTGGATGTATTTTGCTCCTTCTTGTGATAGTGCCCTTACTTCATTTTCAATAAGTTTTGTGTATAGCTCAACTGCTTTTTTAAAATCTCCTTTTGAAAGCCTTGCAAGTGTGATCGGACCTGTCAGAACTGCTTTGACTTCCTTTTTAGCGATAGATCTGGCAAACTTAAAATCATCAAGTATAACATGTGCAATTTTTGGATCGCTCGGGACATCATCGCCTATCACAGGCTGTCTGAAATATGTATTTGTGTCAAAAAATCTGAGAAGTCCGTTTATCTTTACACCTTCTATCACCTTTGCAAAATGTGATATTTGGTCATACCATCTTATCATCCCATCTGTGACTATGTCAAGCCCCGCTTTCTCCTGCTCTCGTATTGCAAGTTCTATGAATTCTTTCAAAACTTTATCAAACTCTTCTTCTCCTATTTCTCCTGTTTCTCTTTTTGCCCATGCACGGCGTAACTTCTGAAGCTCGTCCGTATCACCTATCCTCGGATAACTCCCAACAGATGTTGTTATCACTTTTATCTTTATTTTTTCTCCTTTCTTTTTTGTCTTTACTTTCTCTCCTTTCTTCTTTGCTTTGCTTCTCTTTCCCTCGGTTTCGGTCCTCATAGCTTTTCAATTATTCTCTTTTTCTTGTGTGTTACTAATTTCGGAAAAAGCAGAAACTCTTACATTTTCAAATAAGAATTTTGAATTTTATTTTTTATGCTAAAAGTCGCCATAATCGGGAAAGTGAATACAGGAAAATCAACGCTCTTTAATGCACTCGTCGGCTCAAATGTTTCAATGTCTTGGAATCAACCCGCAACAACACGGGATATTGTCGAGGCAGTGGGACACTCAAAAAAAAGAAGTTATGTGTTTATGGATACCGCAGGATTTTATGACATTGATCATCCTTTGCAGAAGATAATGGAAGAGCAAACCATGAAATCCATACATCTATCGGACATAGTTATCGCAGTTTTTGATGTCTCCGGATTTACAGAACTTGATAGAAAAGTAAGGGACTTGGTCAGAAGATCTGGAAAACCCTACATATTTGTTGTGAACAAGGTTGATTCAAAAAATCATGAGCTTTCCTTATATGAGGTTTTTTCCAGTCTCGGAGATTTTATTCATGTCTCAGCCTTACATAAAAAAGGTATAGATAAATTACTCCAAAAACTTGATGAGATAGCAGATAGTATAGAAAGTAGGGGGAAATCAGAGCAGGACATTTTGGATGATAGAGAATTTCATGAAGCTTTTTCAAAGGGACTTAAAAGGGCAGAGAGGGAAATGACAAAAATACGCAGGAAAGAGATAGAAACTGAGTTTCGCATATCGGTGGGGAAGAGGGAAGAGAAGAGGGAGTATGAAGGAAGAGAAGAGGTGGGAGAAGGAAAAGAAGAGGTGGGAGAAGAATTGGATGGAAAAGAATTGAGGGGAAGAACGGAAGGAGTAGATGAAGAAAAATTTTTTCTTGGTGGGGAAAACGGAGAATTTGGGGGCGAACCAGAAACGCAGGAGCATAAGCTCGGATATGTGGAGAGCGGAGTGGGTTCCGGAATAGATCTTAGGGATAATGAGATTGGGATTGACAAGAGAGTAGATTTGTTTAAAGATCGTTCAGAGGCAAAGACGAGAAGATTTGAAAGGAGGATAAGGATATCATTTGTAGGGAGACCAAATGTTGGTAAATCTTCGCTTGTCAATGCTATTTTGGGCTATCCAAGATGTATAGTCTATGATGAACCAGGAACTACACGCGATGCTATAAGAATACCATTTGAGTATGACGGCAATATGTTCGTGCTTGTTGATACTCCCGGGATAAGAAGAAAGTCCAAAATAGAGAGAGGCACAATTGAATACAAATCTTTGGGCAGTTCTCTGACCGCCATTTTTGTTTCTGATGTTTGTGTTCTTGTTGTGGATTCTTTTGATGGTATAACCCATCATGATAAACACATTGCTTCAATTATAGAGAGGAGAGGAAAAGCTCTTGTTGTAGCTCTGAACAAGATAGATTTGATAAAGGAGATGAGACCAGCAGGAGGTGTTGGGAAATTTGTCGAAGCTCTGCGGACTACGATGAGATTTATAGGGTGGAGTTATTTTATACCTGTTTCTGCGAAGACCAAATATGGAATACCATCGCTTCTTGACGCAATAGTTTCAAGCTATGATTCGTGGACGAGGAGGCTCAAGCCATCGGAGCTTTTGCGCATAAGACAAAAATTGCTCCGACTTGACTTTATGAAAAGACAGGAGCCGAAAATCTTTCAGCTGGCTGTGAAACCTCCGACATTTCTTATATATGTGAATGAGCCGGAAAGCCTGAGAAAACATCAAATTACGCATGTCGGAAAGATAATAAGGTCTCTTTATGGTTTTTATGGGAGCCCTATCCACTTTAGAGTAAAAAGACACGGAGAAAGTTTCTGAAATTTCTAATTTCTAATTTCTAAAATGTGATATTAAATAATTTTAATATTATTAAAAATATTATTATTTTATTTTAATTTTATTAATAATATCTTGCTTTAATATTTTTTGCTTCTTTAACCTATTTATTATTTTATTTGATACTTCCTTTATTTTTAAAAATATCCACCTTTTTTAAGTCCATTATTTTTGTCTTTCCATTGCGAAATTATATATTTTTTTTAAAATGCTTTTTAGGACTTCGTGCGGTTCCATATCAGCGTTCACAACAAACACATTTGGTTCTCTTTGAGCTAACTCAATATAATATTCCCTCAGTCTTTTATGAAAATCTATATTTTGGCTTTCAAATCTGTCTTTTTTATCATAGTGCTTTTTTTTATATTCTATCTTCTCTTTGTTTGCTGTGTCTTCGTCATCATATCTTTTTTTTGCTCTCTCAAGTCCTTTCTCTGGTTCGATATCGAGCACTATCGTCATTTCTGGTTCAACCCCTCCTGTTGCTATATAGCATAGCATAGGGAGTGTTTCCGGCATAATTCCTTTTGCTTTTCCTTGATATGCGAGTGTGGAATGTGTAAACCTATCTGCTATTACTACCTTGCCCTGCCTCAATGCTGGTTTTATAACCTCAACAACAAGCTGTCTCCTTGCAGCAAGGAAAAGAAATAATTCAGATACATCATCTATTTCAAGTGATACTGATTTGAGCATCTTCCTTATTCTCTCACCAAGGGGTGTTGTTCCTGGGTCTTTGACAACGATTGTTCTATATCCTAACTTTCTGAGGAATCTTGAGAGCAGTCTTGCTTGGGTTGTTTTTCCTGCTCCCTCGGGGCCTTCGAGCGATATGAATCTTGGTATATCCTTTAATCTTCTGAACTTTTCCGCTATCTCTACAAAATCTGATTCATCCGCCCATTCCATAACTTACTTTTTTATGTAATATTTGGAAAATTCTACATTTCTTGCTTTCTTCCTTTAGCAGAAAGATGAGCTATGAGGTTTGAAATTTTACTTTTTTTGGCAATATGGAGCTTTCCCCCAGATATCACAGCTATTCCTGCGAAATCATAACCTCTGTATTCAAGGCGTTGCAGAGCAGGTATCACATTTACTTGCTGATTTGATGATGATGAGCCTTGGATTTTAATTTTTCCATATTAACTAATATGCAAATTTTTTTTACTTGAGAAATCTTTCTGTTTTTTGCAAAAGGAAAAAAAAGAGAATAAATATTAAAAATAATAATAAAAAGGAGGTGAGAAAGTATGCCTGATGAAGTAATAAGAGAAGTAAAGGTAGGGCAAAAGGTGCCAGACTTCAAAATAAAATACTTTGACCCTGTTGCAAAGGGGTTTGGTCAGATGAATCTTTATGACTTTCTTCAGCAGGGAAAGTGGGTTGTTCTGTTCTTCTATCCGGCAGATTATACCTTTGTATGTCCGACTGAGCTTGCAGATATAGGAGAGAAATACAAGGAGCTTACTAAAATGAATGTTGAGGTTATATCTGTGAGCACAGATACTGAATATGTTCATCTTGCATGGGTGCAAACCGAACCGCTTCTGAAAGAATTCCGGTGGAAGATGGCAGCTGATCCCACTGGAACAATATCTAAGACCTTTGGTGTTTATGATGAAAACACAGGTCTTTCGCTCAGGGGTTCTTTCATAATAAATCCTGATGGTATTCTTGTTGGTAGTGAGGTAAACCACTATCCTGTTGGTAGGAATGCGGATGAGCTTGTCAGGAGAATAGAGGCGTTTCAGTATGTTAGGGAGCATCCGGATGAAGCTTGTCCAGCAAAATGGGAGCATGGCAAAAAGACTTTGAAACCCGGCCCTGACCTCGTTGGAAAGGTAGGGTATGTTCTTGGAAAGTAAAAATTCTATTGGAAAGTAAAAATTCTATCTTTCTATTTTTCCCGGTAGTATGAACTCATATCTTTGTGAGAGGATTTTTGTTGTTATTGCTCTGTGAAATTTTCTTAGTGATAAGAAAAGTCCCCAGATGAACGCATCTTTTTTGTAGTATGATCGAATCTCTTTCAGATTGATTTTTTGTAATTCTGAGCATTCCTCACTGAAAAATTTATTTGCTTCTTCAATGAATGGTTCTATAAGGTGGAGTAGTTTTTCTCTGAATAGGTTTGCGATCAAATCAACAATAGTGAGACGGAAGTTATAGTATCTATCTAGTATATCTTTTAGGAAAAGAGCCTTTAATATTGACCGGAGAATTGGCGGAGCACTCTTTAGAAATAGTTCTGCTCTTAGCATCTCCTTCCCTTCCTTTCTGAAAAGTGGTGTAGCTATATCAACGTAGGCAAGTTCTGGTTTTTCTGGTAGTTTTTGCTCCTGTGATTGGAGATTTTTTATTATCCAGTTTGACATTTGCGCATCGATTCCTATCTTCACATTATCACTATGTCTATTGAAATCGTATATGCTCTTTAATTTCAGCAGGATCGTTCTGAAGAGATATAAAGCTTCCTCCAAGTTTATTCTACGGAGCACCTTATTGCAAAATATGAAATCTTTAAGAAGCGGTTGTGCAATGTAGTATATTATCCTACCGTCAGATGTTTTTATTCTTATCCCTTCTGTCTCAATAACTCCAATCCCGATTTCTCTGAGGAGTTGAATATACTCAAAAAGAGCCTTTTCATACTCATCTACCTCATGTTCGTATGAGAAAATAGGGAGACGCTTGAACGCATAGTTATAAAAAGCCGGGTGATCAATGATAAAGACGGTGCTTATTTCTCCGCCCCCTATTATTTTTGCACCGATAGTGCTTTTTTCAGGGAACAAAGTGTTTAATCCCTCTTCAAATTCTCTCAAAGTTCTTTCATCAATGGAAGGCATCGAAATTCAATTTAGGTCTGTTTCTTTAAAAATTTTTCAAAAATTTTTTCCGCTTCAAAGTCCATTGATTTTGCTATTCCGAATGCTCTGTCAAGGCGCCTTATTGCTTCTTCTGCTTCATCTCTCTTGATTACGAGTGGAGGGAGGAACTGAAGGACTGACGGATCATTGTTTGCCCATACGCATAATAGCCCTTCTTCATAACATGCCCTACTCATGATGGGCCCCCAAATTTCGTTTATCATTTTGATTCCTATCATAAGTCCGAGCTGTCTTATTTCCACTATTATCTCAGAATATTTATCTTTTAATTTATTGAGTTCTGTGCGGAAGAATTGAGACATTGAGTTGACATGTTCAAGGAATGCTTCAGAAGATGATATTTCAAGCACCTTTAGTGCGACGACACAGCCGATTTCAGCTCCGCCGAATGTGGATACATGGATGAATGGGTCATCATTGAATACATTTTCAAGTTCCTTTCTAAAACAGGTAGCGGTAATAGGGTATATACCACCGCTTAGTCCCTTACCTATTACCATAATATCTGGCGCAATACCAAAATGCTCTATCCCCCACAGCTTCCCCGTTCTCCCAAGTCCTGTTTGCACTTCGTCAATTATCAGGAGTGCGCCATTCCTGTTACATATCTCGCGGACATGTTTAAAATAATCGCGATCTGGAATACAAATTCCTCCGGTTGCGGGTATGGTTTCAAATATTACCGCTGCGGTTTGATCGTCTATTTCTTTTTCCAGTGCTTCCGGGTCGTCAAACGGAACCTGAATGAAACCGGGAGCTAATGGACCGAACGGTTTTTTGTATTTCTCATCCCCCGTTGCAAGAGCAAATCCGGTATGCCCATGATAACCACCCTTTGCGGAGATGATTTTATGTCTTCTGGTGTATGCTCGGGCGATCTTTATCGCAAGATCTACCGCTTCTCCCCCGCTGACACCAAAAACAGTATATTGAAGTTTTCCCGGAGTTAGTTCAGCTAATTTCTCTGCAAGAATTGCCCTGTGTTCGCTTATAAGATGATGATTGCCTATGTCAAGCTCATCAAGAGCTGACCTGAGAGTTTCCACAATTTCTGGATTTCTGTGCCCTAAATTGAAGACACCGCCGTTTGAGTGGCAGTTGATTAATTCTTTCCCGCTTTCAACATCGTATACATATACACCCTCTCGCTTGCCGAAAACAAAGTCCATCCCGGATGAAGTGAAAAGTCTCACCTTCCCGGAAGAAACATGATCTCGGAATAAATCAATGATTTTATCCTTTCCAATTTTATGTATGAATTTCATGAGATAAATTTAGTCCTTTAGAATTGAAAATGTTTAAAAATTGCGGACTGGCCGACCTTTTAGTTTCCAAATTCTCATCAAACTTCTAACTGGGCACTTACTGTAACTCAGACCTACTATAACTCGCATCTACCATAACTCACATATACTGTAATGGACATGTATTGTATATTGTAACATATTGTAACATACATTTGCTGTGACTTCGCTATTCTGTTTGCGGTTTCGCGCTACCTTACTATTCTTGTTGACAAGGGGAGAAGTTATGACTTTGATGAATGTCTCCTCGTTTCGCGCTACCTTACTATTCTGTTGACTGTGGCTACTGGTGCAGTTGCTTCAACAGCAGTTGCGGGGTTCGCGCTACTTTACTATTCTGTCAACTCTTTTTGCTTTCCGGATTTTGCGGATGTTATTAAAAATTGCCGAGCTACACCTATTCTTAACTACTCTGTTCTCAACTACTTTCTTTGCATCTTGCCTGAATAATTTGGTATCAAGATACTCGTTGTAATTCTCTCCTCTCAGACGTGTGAGCACATCATTTGCGTTGTGAGAGGTGGTATGTATGGCCGTTCGGATGTCCTCTCTGATGGGCTAACACAGCTTTGGAAAGTTTGGAAGAATGAATTAAAGAGCTTTAGTCCTTCTTCTGACATGCTAAAAAATTTTCAAATTCAAATTGAATTCTCTTTTGGTTGAGTTTCAATGTTCCGGGTGAGTTTCAAAGTTCTGCTTTTAGACCATTGCAGACTCCGGTGGAAATAATTGTTTGTAAAAAAGATATATTGTCGATCTAAAATAAATCGCCATTAGTGGCACAGTTGCTCTAAATGCTCGCATATAAATCTGTATTCTCAGGGTTTTGAGAGTATGATTATCTTCCTGAATTCAGTTGATTTGATCACGTTATATCTATATGCTAATTTATTTGTTGTGAAAATACTATTCAGAGAAGAGGAGAAATATCCATATGAGATTTCCGATGTCCCTTATGATGATTCAGGGGACATTGAATATGAAATAGTTGAGGAAGATGATAGTGCGAGCATTGTACTTGAGGAGCGGGATCCTATATTTATAGATGGTGTTTTGCAACACGTTATTTCGGGAGATATAGATATATTTGATGATGGAAATTGGATTCCCTTTCGTATATACTCAGTCGTTGTAGGTGCAGGATACAGTGAGGGTAAACTAATAAAGTGTATGAGAGATGAGGTCATTATCATAGGAACCGATGAAAAAAAACTTTCTCACAAAAAGGAACTTTTCCTAAACCTTGGTTTTCAAGTTGTGTTTTGTAGTAAAGATACAGACCAACATGTGCTCGCTTATATGAGGGGGAAAGAAATTGAAATGCTCAGGGAAATACTAAAGGGAGCGAGAAAGTTAGGAGAAGCAAGGGGGTTAGGAGAAGCGAGGGAGATAGGAGAAGCGAGAGAGATAGGAGAAGCGAGAGAGATAGGAGAAGCGGGGGAGGGCGAAGCTATGCGGAATATTTCGGAGGGGGAAACTGAAAAAGGAGCTTATTATGAGAGCAAAAGGAAACTGATCGTAATTGATGGGAATATACCTAAGAGGGTAGCAGAAGAGATTTATTCCTGTGATGTGGTAAGGTGTGGCAAGGTTGCAGTTGCTGGTGTTGTCAAAGATATAAAACTGGGTAAAGAGGTTATTCTGAGGGAAGGGCGTGCTCTTATAGAAGGTAATAGACTTAGAGAGATAGGGAGGCACCGAGGTACACAAATATTTTGTTTTTTTATGAAGCTTACAGATTATGACTTTATACGTGTGGATTTTATTTGTGGCGCAATAAAGAAACCTGCATTTGCGAATTTTATTGCGAATAAGATAAAGGTTTGGGCATCTCTTGTGGGAGATAGGGCGCCCAAAAACCTTACACCGATCAGAATTCTTGAGAAACGTCTCAGAGCAATAGGTGGTCAGCGTGAGATGATAAAAAGAAATTCAATTTCAAAGGTCCTTTCTTTGAAAAATCTTTATTCATAAATAAAATTGGAGAAAATCATTCTGTTTTCATTGTTCATAAAATTTTGAACGATTATTCAATTAAAGTTTAAAGAGAGGAGGGATTTTTATATGGGGGATGTAGTTGGTAGAAAGAGGGAAGGCAGAGGTGTCGTTAAAGGAGTTCGTGGTAAGAGACCTCGTGGGAAGGGAGTTCATGAGAAGTTGGTTGGAAAGAGTGGTGATAAAGTCGTGGAAGGTGTTAAGAAGTTTAGAAAGGCTCTTGTTACTGGGGCATGTGGATTCTCTGGGTCTCATATGGTTGACCTCCTTGTTAGTGATGGTTATGATGTTATAGCTACAGATAAAGCGGATGCTCCGAGAAGATGGCTAAACCCTGAGGTTAAGTTTATCCCTTCGGACCTACTTGACAAAAAGTCTCTTGAGGAGGCTGTCAACTCAGCTGAAGTTATATTTCATCCTGCTGCTGTGTTCAATTATTCTGCACCGCTTGAGGTTCTTATAAGAGCAAATGTTGAGGGTACAAAGAACCTTCTTGATGTTGCTTCTGCACGGGGGGTAAAAAAAATTATAGTTTGGAGCACAGCAGGGGTATATGACGTCTCAAAAAGTGAGGGAATACCTATAGATGAAAAAGGACCCATCGGACCATCAAATAATTATGAATACTCGAAGCTCAAGCAGGAGGAAGTTGCTATTGAGTATAACGAGTCCAAGAAAATTGGAGTTACTATCATCAGACCTGCACCGATATATGGACCGAGAAACTTTTATGGTTTTGCAAACATTATATTCGGCATAAACGCTCTTCCAAACTTTATTATTATGCCAAAAATAGCTAACAAGTCTGTCTCTGTCCATGTTGAAGACGTGTGCGGTGCAGCTCTTCATCTCGCCCTGCGTGATGATACGAACGGAGAGATATTCAACCTTGTAGATGACTCTGATTACTCCTTCTCTTCTGTGGCTATTCTTGTTGCGGAACTCCTCGGTAAGAGGGTATATCAACTTCCTGTGAATGCTAACACTAACGTTTTATCTGCGTTAGCTCTGCGGTTAGCTCGTGTTTCTCGGATTTTGAAGAATATCTTTCCCCTCATTTTTCAAATACCTTACATTGAGGGTTTAAAATACCTTGAAGAAGATACCGCAAGATATATGGCTCATTCTTTTAGGTTCTCCAACAAGAAGCTCAAGAACTATGGATACAAACTCAAGTATCCTGACCTCAAAGATGGTCTTCCAGGCACTATAGAATGGTATAGGGAATACGGATACCTCAATGGGATGGTGTAGGGAGTACGTATAACTCAGATGATTTTCATTTATCTTAATCTTCTTCTAATTTCACTTGCGGTCTCATCAGGAAAGAACGGATTTATCATTATACCTGTGGCTATTTCGAATCCTGCTATTGCGTGGTTTTTGCGCGGTATTATTTCTGCACGCCAGTGAAATTTCTCTTCAGCTGGGAAGCTCATAATCATAAAATTGAAGTGTATATCACCAAAATATCTGTGCATTGCTTTGAATGTTTTTATCATTGCTGATGAGAATGAGTGTATCTTCTGAGGCGACGCACTGATACTTAGAAAATCGCCGCTATGCTCTTTGGGGACTATCCATGTTTCAAAGGGGAAGGCTGGAACTGGGGGACAGAATACTGCAAATTTTTCATCTTCAAATACTAATCTTCTTTCGCTTTTACTTTTCCTCATGCTAATGCATGTAAGACATCCTAGTTTTTTTGCATTTCTTACTTCCTTCTGTATCTGCGGTGGTATAAATGGTAGAGCTATTATTTGCGAGTGAGGATGACTTATTGAAGCCCCTGCCTCCTTCCCGTAATTTTTGAATATTATCACATATTTTATCCTTCTATCTCTGCTGATACTTTTGTATCTTTCCATGTAGACCTTTATAACCCTTGATAGGTGTTCTTCTTCTATTTCATGTGGTTTTATATCGTGTCTGAGAGTCTCTATTACGACTTCATGGTATCCTGGCGCTGTGAATTCCGTAAAATGTTTTTTTCTAACATTCTTTTTGATTTTCACGTTAACAAGTGCTGGGAAGCGGTTTGGAATAACTCTTATATCTCCTTCTATGAGTACAGGTTCTGGGATCTCACTTTCATTTCCGGGGCAGAACGGACATATCCTCATATCTTCTTGGGTTATTTTTGGTCTGCCTCTTCTTGCAGAAGATATTATCACCCATTTCTCTCTTGCGGGGTCATATCTGAACTCTGCTTTTTTCTTTTCTTTTTCCCATTCCCTCTTCTTCATATTTATCTTTGTTAGTGCTTTTCATATAAGAAATCCCTTCTTTTTTCATTTCTTCAAAGAATCTTGCGAGGAGTTTCTGCGATAGCGACTGAGATATTACTGATATCTCTTTATCCTCTATATCCGTATATTTTCTCAGGTGTTCGTATATTATCTTTTGAAAATCTTCTTTAACCTCTGCCAACCTTTTCACTCTATTTTCCTTCATACTCTTTATCCTCAGCTTATAAATTTCTTCATCTATAATCTTTCTTGCAAGATTTATTTTTTCTTCTTCTCCCTTTTGAGATGCAGAATCTACGTTGTAAAGTATTATGTCGCCTAAATCTTGAATCTGCGGGTCAACATTTCTCGGCACAGAAAGGTCTATCACAAGTATTTTCCTGCTGTTATACCATCCTTCAAATTGTTCTCTTTTTATAAGGTATCCTGGGTGATTTGTTGCTACGACAACTACATCTGAACTCATGATTCCTTCCTTTATTGTTGCGACATGCTCAACATTTATCCCGAGTTTTTTTAGCTTTTCAGCTCTTTCCCTTGCTCTTTGAGGATCGTGAGACCTAATTATAAGTCTTGAGAATTCACCTGCTATTTTGAATATATCATGTGCTATGGAGCCTGTTCCTATTACGAAGATTGTTTTGTCATGAAGTTCACCGAAGACCTCTTTGCTAATTCTTCTGGCAAATGATGCAAATGACTTTGCTTCTATTCCTGCTGTAAGTCTCACTCTCTTTGCTATTTTCAGGACTTCTGATAGGAGCCCGAGCATGCTACCATCGCACAGACCATTCTCTCTTGCTTCAATGAATGCGTCCTTCATTTGCCTTACTATGTGTGTTTCACCAAAAATGAGGGTTTTTATACCCGCTGCAACCTCAACAAGATGTGTAAATGCTTCCCAACCTTCTATGCGCTCAAAGTCAGGAATTCCGAAAAATTCATCCCCTATGTATATGACCTCTACCCTCCCGCATGTTATGAATGGAATGACGTTTATTTTCATGCTATTGCCTGTGTTCAAACGTTTCTCAATCATACTTGTTATCTTATCCTTTATATCTATCCCGCATATTCTTTCTCTTTCCGCAATACCATGCCTCTGAAAATTATATGTTTCAACTTTAAGGTTATCTATTATATCTGCGAGCATGAATCTTAAATCTATTAAGGATAATTCATAAGAAGTTGAAAAATTCAGAAACTTAGTGCTGACTTTT
>FWWL01008086.1_pt1 | contig 13775 bp, 10 predicted proteins | sample 2228331 | NCBI WGS metagenome assembly FWWL01 (sample SAMEA103939775, study PRJEB20133) | metagenome | reverse complement strand
AAATTTTTATTAGCATCTATTTAGGGCAACTTCCACCCACCCGCCCCTTAGTTGCTTCTAGGGGGTTAACACCCCCTAAGCATACCCCCATTATTTAAAGAAAGTGCTTTAGGCACAGCGCCCTAGACACCCCTCTAAGGGTACTCCTGAAGTAGATCTTTAAAGCAAGTTTATTACTTTTAATTTATCAACCTATCAATGGTAACTCTCGTCCTTAAGTTAACTAATAGGGGGCTTCACCCCCTAAGATTACCCCCGTTTTTCAGTAAGTTACTTATAGGGGGCTTCGCCCCCTAGAAATACCCCCGTTTTGGAGTTTGGAGCAGACAGCTTTTTTAGAGTAACTCTCCTCACATTTATCCTAATTGTCGTTCTAAAAGGCTTTGCCTACTAGTAATACTCCCTTGAGTTAGAAAATAACTTCCTGCCCCACACCCTAATTGTCCCTTTTAAAAGGAAAAGTTTTTGTTAAATAGAAATTCCTGACAAAGTATTAAGTTCTTTAGAAATACCTTGCTGTGATTTTTATAATATACAAACATGGAAAACATCTTCATAGACAAATTACACCCGAGCGATTGGGGCCATATAAAAAACATATGTAAAGATATCTTTGAGTTATCTCCATACAGAGTTGATAGAAATTTTGTGAAAACTTTAGGTGAAAATCCAGATATATCGGAAGTATCGATATCAATTCTGGAATCTGCTACAAGCATAAATGTGGTTTCATTAGGTAAAAACCAAATAGTTGGATTTCTTGCATGGACTTTTGAGAAAACAATTTCTGAGATCACAGGAAGGAGATTTTTTAAAATAAACTTACTCGGTGTTAAAAAAGAGTTTCAACGAAGAGGTATCGGAAAAGCTTTATTGGAATATTCAATAAACGAAATAAAAAGACTCGGAGGTTACGCAATTCAAGTAAGTACAGATGTTAACAATTTTCATGCACTAAAACTATACCAAAAATCTGGTTTCAGGGTGTATTCTTCAACAACCACCCTTAGGAAGTTTGATAATAAATACAAACCTATACAAGTAGATAATATCTACTTATCACATAAACCCAAAAACGGTGATTTACATTTTCTTATTCAAATCAATGAAGACTACTCTGTTTACAACTCACCAGTGTTCTTTTACGATGGTATAGAAAACAAATACAAACTCTCCATACACAAAAATTACCTTCAATCACTTGAAAGAAACATAGACATATTTAGAGTTACACTAGCTTATTATCAAAACAAACCTGTAGGATATATTATCTTCAAAGAAGACATTGCTCTCACAGATATCTATACAAGAGTAAGCAGCACACAAAGAAGAGCTTTTAGAATTTTCGATATTTTCGTTCTAGATGACTACCGCAACATGAATATAGGTAAGATGTTGATAGGTGATATGATCTCTAGGATAAAAGAGAATAACATGATCATAGAAGTTCAAACTCCATCTCACAACTACTCATTTATAAACGCTTTAATGAATCAAGGATTTAAAATATCTCACGTGATGGTTAACCTGTTTTTGTAGAATTATGAATTCCTTACTATTTGCAAAAAAAACGGTTTTATCTGTATTATAATTCAAAGGTTAGTTAGGAGGAATTATGAAAAACATTGTGCTAGTGTTTCCTGGCCAAGGATCTCAGTATATAGGTATGGGTAAGGACTTGTATGATAACTATAGCTTTGTTAAAAACATGTATAAATCTGCCAATGAAGTATTAGGTATAGATATCGAGAAATTATCTTTCGAAGGACCAGAAGATAACTTGAAAGATACGAAAAATGCTCAGCCAGCGATATTTCTTCACAGTGTTGCTATGCTTGAAGCTTTAAGGCAAGAATATAACGGTAAGTTTAATGTCATAGCTATGGCTGGACATAGCTTAGGTGAATATTCCGCTTTATTTTCTGCTTCTGTTTTCAAATTTGAAGACGGTCTTGAGATTGTAAGAAGAAGAGGAAAACTCATGTCTGAAGCTGACCCGGAAAGTAAAGGAGGGATGGCAGCTGTAATAGGTTTAGAACCAGAAGTCGTTAAGCAAGTGTGTAAAGAAGTAACCGAAAAGGGTAAATATGTTGAACCTGTGAATTACAATTCCCCAGATCAAGTAGTTATCTCTGGATTAAAAGAAGCCATAGATAGTGTCTCCCCGATTTTAAAGGAAAAAGGCGCTAAAAGAGTTTTACCTTTAGCTGTTTCAGGTGCATTTCATTCAAAACTCATGGAAAGTGTATCTTTGAAATTCAGAGATTTCCTTATGAACTTTGAGTTTAGAAAACCTTCTGTTAAGGTCTACTCTAACTATACCGCTAAGCCTTATCCAGAAGACAAAGATAGCATAATAGAACTGCTTGTAAAACAAATGAGTTCACCGGTTCTTTGGATAGATATAGTTAAGGAAATAGCTGCTTTAAAACCAGACCTAGTGATAGAAGTTGGTCCAGGACAAGTCTTAAAAGGGTTGATTTCAAAAATATCTCCAGAAATACCTGTTGTTACCACTAGCAACTTAGAAGGTTTGAGAAAGCTTTCCGAAGTCATGTAATTTTGGAGAAAAATATGTCTTTTAACATAAAAGAAATAAAGGAAAATCTAGGGAAATACAAGGCTGATGCCATAATCGAAGAGATTTCATTGACTGCAGTAAGATTTGAAGGTAGCAAGCTTAAATCAATAGATGTATCCCAGACATCAGGTATAGGTGTTAGGGTTTTTTCTAAAGGTAGGGTAGGGTTCTCCGCAAGTAACTCAAAAAACAATATACACGAAGTTTTTGAGAAAGCTAATCAGCTAGCTGAATTTGGGGAAGAAGTGGACATATTGTTACCAAAAAACCCGCATAAATTCCTTGAACTAGAGATTTTCGATAGGCATCTCGAATCTGTAGACCCAAGCGACATGATATCTATAGGTGAATCCATAATAGATGATATAAAAAGGATAGATACTAGAATAGATGTAAACCTAACCTTAACGAAGCAGTTTATAGAGAAAAGTATATTGAATTCTTCTGGTCTAGATGTGAGTTTTTCAAAAACTATATGGGGTATAGAAGCCGAAGGCGTATTCGTAGACAAAAACGAAAGTTTGGTTTGGTTGTACGATAGCAAATATGGAACACGGTATTTCGTTGACTATTCCAGCATAGTTGAACATTTTAATAACCTTTTTCAGAACACATTCTCTACCGTTAAAATAGAAACTGGTAGATACCCTGTTATTTTCTCCCCAGAAGCTATGCACACTCTCATAGAAATACTTTTAATATCTTTCAACGGAGAAAATGTCCTGAAAGGTATATCTCCAGTAGGCGATAAAATTGAAAAGCAGGTATTATCTGAAAAAATAGAAATAGTCGAAGATCCACACATGGACCAAGGTATAGAATCACAACCTTTCGATGACGAAGGCGTAATAACAAACTACAAGAAAATAGTAGAATCCGGCATAGCTAAGTCTTTCATATATGACATGAGAACTGCGTATCTAAGCAACACTATTACAACTGGCAATGGTTTCAGAAGCTTTAATAGTATGCCCAAACCTGATTTCTCAAATGTGATACTAATTTCAGGAGAAAATTCCCTGAACTCTATGATATCGAGTTTAGAAAAAGGTGTTATAGTATATAACCTTCTAGGAAGTGGCATGAGTAATGTCAACGCAGGAGAATTCTCAGTTAATATAGAAATGGGATTCTTTATAGAGAAAGGTAAGATAAAAGGTAGAATTAAAGATACTATGATGAGTGGTAATGTGTTTGAGGTTTTGAATAAAGTTGTCAGTTTATCGTCGGAATTTAAAACTGTTCATAATATCACATCACCATATGTTTTATGTGATGATGTAAGTATTTCAGCGAAATGAGTATGAGAAAGTTAATAGAGTCGCTGGGTAGATACACATTTGAATCTATTTCATTTCTAGGGAAACTATTCATGTTTGCTGGTGAAGTTTTGGTTAATTTTTTTAGGAAACCGTTTTATCCTATGGAAGTAGTATCACACATGGAGAATGTCGGGTACAAATCTTTACCGATAGTTGTGATGATCTGTTTCTTTGCAGGTATGATATTATCACTTAACATAGGCAAATCTATGGATAATATAGTAAAAGGTACTTCTCAATACATAGGTGCTGGCATAATGCTAGCTATGTTAAAGGAACTGGGACCAGTGCTTACTGCTATAGCTCTGATAAGTAGAGTAGGCGCAAGTACCACTTCACAGATATCCAGTATGAAAGCAACAGAACAGATAGACGCATTGGAAATCTTATCAATTCCCCCTATTAACTTTCTCGTTGTGCCAAGAGTATTAGGAATAACTATCATGATGCCCTTTTTGAACGCCATAGGCACTCTTAGCGGGTTTATAGGTGGTTACATAATGGCAATTTCTCAACTCGAAGTTAGCACAAGTAATTACATTGACAAGTCATTGATAGTGCTAAAATCTGGCGATATATTCGAAGCTTTGATAAAATCAAGTATACTAGGTTTTGTAGTAGGAATTGTTAGCTCATTCTATGGTCTTAACTCTAAAGGTGGAGCAGAAGGAGTAGGTATTTACACCACCAGGTCAGTTGTCATGAGCCTTATATCAGTAGTCGTTGTAGATTTCTTGATAACATCTTTATTCATAACAATAAGGAGGATTATCTAGTAACCACGGAAGTCTTCTACCACTTTTACCTTAACCGAGATCTTCGAAATTACTTCGTCTATCTTATTTCTTAACTCGTCTATTATTCCCAAATCAAGCACGTGCAAACTATATCTACTTTCGTTCACAACTTCTGAAATGAAATCTATTTCTTTCGAAAACTCTGCCAAATAAGATTTCAACTTTTCACAATATTCCTGTATCCCCATAGATTTCCTGTAGGGAACAAAGTAAGATGTTGTGTGTAACATTTTTATAAATAACTTCACTATGGTTTCTATCTCTTCATACTTCTCCTGAGATATCTCATCTTCCCTACCGTAAATCATTGATTTCATCAATTCTTCTTCAAACTCCAAAGGTTGACGCCTTCTGAAAGTTAAAGCCCTGTATAACCAATACAAAAGGTTTTTTATAGATATGTAAATACTTTTGAAGATCGCTAGAAAAGTTTCGTAAACGCCTATAAAAAATCTAGTCAATGCATTCATTTGCTTGTTATACTTCAGTATCTCCTTCATGACAAGACCTATTATCCCAGAAGCAAATATAATCCCTGATATTACAAACAAAATTTCAATTATAGGTATCGATTTATTATCTTCTTTAGGCTTTTGGTAAACGTAATTATTTGTTTGTGTTTCCTGGGAAAGGAGTTTTTTCCTGATTTCTTGTATTTTTCTCTCTTCTTCTTCTTTTTTTGAGGATTGGTTTAGCAAAGTATTTACTATATTTTTGAGAGAGAAGTTCAATTTATTTGATAATTCATAAATACCATAATATACACCTATAGCAATAATTCCAGAGATCAGTATAGTAACTATGGCTATTTTTACGGTATTTTTACCCCAATTTGGCATTATTTCAATCGGGAATTCACCTTCTTTCTGAGTGCTTTCCTGTATTATGTAAGCTTTATTTATGTTCATGTAAAGGAATACTACCGAAAAAATATACAACGCTGAGTAAATACTAGTAAGTATGCTATGAGAGTTAGTTATAACCACAGCTATCACCAGCACAAGTGTCATAAAACTAACAGTCGCTAAAAATCTTCTTCTTATCGTTATCACCGAGTTTTCTTTGTCAGCAAAAAATTCTTTTTCAAAAACTTCCGAGAGATTCAAATTTTCGGTTTTTGCGTTCGCAACTACAGTCAGTAGATAGTAAGGAAACCTAACTAACCTAATCATATGCCCGTGTAATATTCTCAGAACTATCCACATGAAAAAAGATATCCCCATATCTAGATCGAGAAGTTTTGCAACACTCTCAAATCTTAATCCTTTCAGTAAAACAAAATTTAACACAAGTAGAATAATCAGTTCCGAGACGCTTTCGATTATACTTCTCAGAAACCTATTGCCGGTCGACATCGAAAAATTAGTGTAAGTTGACCATAGTAAAATTATCACAAAATATACCGGATACCAGTAGAAAAAAGGAGAATAATAAGAACTGTAGATCTTTACTATCTCAGTAAGTATAGAAAAGAATGTGAAAGTTATCAATATTGCAGGAAGCGAATATACGAAGATTTTCTCCGAAAATAAAACATCTAATAGTGAAACATCTTTCTTGTTTTCCATATCTCAATATAATGATTAACAATACCACTATTGATTTCAAGTATAAAAGATTTTGTAAATAGAGGTTTCTACTTAAGAATTTTTCTTAGCATCTAGGGTAACTTCCCACCCTTCAGTTATCTATAGGGGGTTTTCACCCCTAGTGATACCCACATTTGCTTTGTATCCTATTTAGAGTAATTTTTCCTCAATCCACCTAATTGTCATTCTAAATGGCTTCATCCCCCAAGATTATCTCCTTTTCAAGTAGGTTAATCATTTTCTTTATCCTTAGCATCTTATTTAGGGTACCTTCCCCCCCCTTTAGTTTAATTATAGGGGGTTAATACCACCTAAGAATACCCCCGAGGCTAAGCCTCTTTACTTAATTGTAGGGGGCGAAACCCTATTTTAAGAAAGTGCCCTAGGCACCCTTAGGCACCCGCCCTAATTGTTTAGAAAGGAAAATTTTTGTTAAATAGAAATTTCTGATTTCATAGAAGAGTTTTTTTATTTTGTATAACTTTTCATTCAAAATTTCAATATGGAAGAAAGGTTTAGTAGGCTAAGAGGTTTTCAAGACATATTAGGTGAGGATGAGGAAATTTTCTCAGAGATAGAAGAGGTATTCAGAAAAACAGCAAAACTCTATGGATTTAAAGAGATACGTTTACCGATATTAGAAAAAACAGAACTCTTTGTAAGGAGTATAGGAGAAGCCACTGACATCGTAAGTAAAGAAATGTTTACTTTTCAGGATAAAGGTGGAAGAAATGTAACGATGAGACCTGAAGGTACTGCCTCGGTAGTAAGGGCATTTCTAGAAAACAATTTACATCAAAATCCAAGTTATCACAAACTTTTCTATATAGGTCCAATGTTCAGAGCTGAGAGACCTCAAGCTGGAAGGTTAAGACAATTCCATCAGGCCGGAGTGGAATGGTTTGGGTTAGATGACCCTATAGTAGATTTCGAGACAATAAGTTTTGTGATGTATGTTCTTGAAAAACTTGGTATAAAAGATCATTCGGAATTGGCTATAAATAGCGTAGGTTGTAAAGAATGTGTGCCAAACTACAAGGAAAAACTGAAAGTGTATGTAAAAGCAAATATACAAAACTTTTGCGATACTTGTAAGGAAAGATTTGATAGAAATGTCCTAAGGTTATTCGATTGTAAAGTTACATCTTGCCAAGAAGCCTTAAGAAGTGCACCAAAGATAACTGATAATTTATGTCAAACATGTAAAAAACATTTTGATAATCTATCCGATTTACTAAGCAAATTCAATATACCTTTTACGATAGATACACATCTGGTAAGAGGTTTAGACTATTACACTAGAAATGTTTTTGAGATAAGGGTCAAAGAATTGGGCGCTCAAAACGCAATATGTGGTGGCGGGAGATATAACAATTTAGTCGAAGAATTTGGAGGACCATATACACCTGCTTTCGGTTTCGCAATGGGAATAGAAAGAACTACATTAGCAATAAAAAAGTTTACTAACAAATCCAAAAAGAAAAGAGTGCTATCGGTATGCGTTATTTCTGAAGATGAAATTGAATATGGCATAAAGATTTCAAATCTGCTTAGAGAAAAAGGAATAACAACCTATTTCCTAGGTGGTTATGGTAAAATATCTAAACAAATGAAAATAGCAAATAGCCTTGGATCAGATGAAGTTGTAATAATAGGTGAAGATGAAATTAGAAATAACACCATAACACTAAAAAAAATGAACACAGGAGAACAAATAAAACTAAACATTGAAGATATAGATAAACTCTCCAAATTAGTCTAGAACTTGGTTGCTCAGAATTGTTGGTAATTACATATGTTGCTAAAAAGCAAACAAAAGTTATCTAACTCAAAGAAGAAAGACTCTTAAAATAAGCCTCTCAAAAACGGGGGTATTGCTAGGGGGCGAAAGCCCCCTATAATTAAACTAAAGGGAGGGTGGGTGGAAGTGCCTTAGGCACTTTTCTAAAAGAACGGGGGTACACTAGGGGGCCAAGCCCCCTGTAGATAACTGAAGGGTGGGTGGGAAGTACCCTAAATAGTATGCTAAATAGCAGACAAACATTACCTAATTACTTAAGTCTTAACTTCTCTCCAGAGAGGCTTTTACAAAGCCTACAAATATAGGATTAGGTTTTAGAATTGAAGACTGGTATTCCGGGTGAAACTGAACTCCTACCATAAATAGATTCTCAGAATTTTCTATTATTTCAACTAGACCATTCTCAGAAAAACCAGAGAACACTATACCGTTATCCTCAAAAATCTGGATGTATTCCGGATTAAATTCGAACCTATGCCTATGTCTCTCAAAAACATATTCAGACTTATACGCATCAAACGCTATAGTACCTGGTTTTATGATAACTTTTTGAGCACCTAACCTCATCGTTCCACCTTTTAAAGCTATTTTCTTTTGCTCATCAAGTTGTGAGATTACAGGATGATACGTTTTTTGATCAAATTCCGTGCTATTGGCATCAGTTAGCCCACAAACGTTTCTCGCAAACTCAATAGACATTATTTGCATTCCAAGACATATACCAAGAAACGGTATGTTGTTTTCTCTAGCAAACTTTGCAGCAAAAATCTTACCTTCGACACCTCTTTTACCAAATCCTCCCGGAATCAATATTCCATCAACACCTGATAAAAGTTTCTCTAGATCCTCTTCAGAAGTTTTTTCAGAATCTATATGGGTTATTTTCACTTTGACTTTATTCTCAACACCAGCATGTATAAGCGCTTCGTGAATACTCTTGTAAGAATCTTTAAGCGAAATGTATTTCCCAACTATAGCTATTTCTATCTCTTTTTCAACGTTTTTCAATATATCAACTTTATTCTGTAATACACTTACTTGAGGTGTAATATAATCTATCCCAAGATATTCACATATCACTTTATCCATACCTTGCTCTATGTAATAAATAGGTAACTCGTAAATGGTATAAAGATCCAAAGATTTGAAAACAGCCCTTTCATCTACATTTGTAAACATAGCTATTTTTTTTATTTCGCTCTTAGTAATATCTTTTTCTGTTCTACAAACGAGTATATCAGGTTGTATACCTAGTTCTCTTAGCTTAGCAACTGAATGCTGAGTTGGCTTAGTTTTTATCTCATCAGAAGCCCTTATATAAGGAAGTAAAGTGACATGGATAAATAGACAATTTCTTTTACCCACCTCCATTGAGAACTGTCTTATAGCTTCGATAAACGGAATGCTCTCTATATCCCCTACAGTTCCACCTATCTCGACAAATAGTATGTCTACCTGTTCATTTTCGTAGAATATAGATTGTCTTATACGGCTTTTTATTTCATCTGTAATGTGCGGAATGACTTGTACTGTTTGACCGAGGTAATCTCCCCTCCTTTCCTTATTTATAACAGAAAGATACACTTGACCAGTTGTTATAGACGAAGATTTGTAAATTCTCTGGTTCAGAAACCTTTCATAGGTGCCAAAATCTAAATCAGTTTCACCACCATCATAAGTAACATAAACCTCTCCGTGTTGATATGGGTTCATCGTGCCCGCATCTACATTGATATATGGGTCTATCTTAACTACATTGACTTTGTATCCCATCGACTTCAAAATATAGGCCATGGAAGAGGTAGTAACACCTTTGCCAAGAGACGAACAAACTCCCCCAGTCACAAAAACATATTTTGTAATCTTATTCATGTGTAAGAATTATAAATTAGGTTACTAATCTTCTTAAAGTTGAGAGTATCTTTTCATAGACTCTGAAAGACCCAAAAATTACAGTATCATTAGCAATTTTATCTATTTCAACGGTTTCTATAACTTGGCATGAAAAATTTTTTGAGCTTAAAAGTTCGTAGATTTTTTCACTACCATCGCTAGGATCATCGATTTTTAAGACAAAAATACTTGAAATGTTACTACCATATTTCCCCAGAACTTCAACTATCTTTTCGATCGATTTATCTTTAAGAAGAGATATCATAACATCAAAATTATGAGAAAGTTTGGATAAATTCGAAAGTAAGTTTTCAACAGAAACGGGAGAATGTGCAACATCAAAAACTATCCTAGGATTTTTTTTCAAAATTTCAAATCTACCTTTTATGTTTAGGAAAACTTCATTAGGTAACCTAAACCTAGGATGAAGATACCTTACAATCTCATAAGCTAAAAGTATATTTTGAATATTGTGCGTTCCTATAAGGTTGGTTTTTATAAACTTAATTGTAGAGTTAGCAATTTGAAGTCGATATCTTCTTGGTCGCTTTCTCAACGAAAACCTCGGTATATAACTTGAATGTACATTGGTTTTCACAGTGGCAAACGTGCCATTCCAAAAAACTTTTACAGAAAGTATCCTGTATCTATCATCAATAAATAAGAGTTTTGAATTTGTTTCAAGAGATTTTTTCTCCAAAACGTGTTTAACTTGATCATCTTGCGGTAACGAAAAAACCGGTTTATTGTCTTTTATTATGCCAGCTTTCTCATAAGCTATCTTGTCAAGAGTATTTCCTAAAATGTTAGTGTGGTCATAATCTATTTTTGTGATAACTGAAACTTTAGGTATACAGAAGTTGGTAGAATCTAGCCTTCCTCCAAGACCTACCTCTAGAACGATATTTTCTATACCTTTTCTATCGAAGAATAAGACCGCCAAAACAGTAAGAAAATCAAAAGTTGTGAGTTTTATTCTATTTTCCTCTATAACCTTCCTAATTTGTAATGAGTAATAAGAAAATTCCTCCTTTGAGATCATTTCAACGCGATCATTTTTAACAATACATATTCTTTCTCTTATATCACAAAGATGAGGAGAAGTATACAAACCTACTCTCGAATACCTAGAAAGTAACTTTGCTATCAAACTAGACACTGTGCCTTTACCTTTTGTTCCAGCTATGTGGACTATTGTTTTTCTTTCGTGTTCAACTTCTAAAAGCTTCAATGTATACTTCACATTTTCAATGCCATCTGTAGGAATAAATAAATTTCTATCTCTTTCTAGGTTTGTCAGTGAATATATATAATTGACAGTATCGATGAAAACCATATCAATATTTTCACCTAAATCAAACCGCATGACACATCACCTTATGTGTTTTTGAAAACATCTTGGCTTCTGGAAATTTTTGTTTACAGATATCTAAAGCCAAAGGACACTTATTGTAAAATGGACATCCCTGTGAAATTCCATCCCTATACAACACCTCAAAATGCGGAATTATCCTTTGAGAAGGAACAGAAAAAAGAAGATACTTTGTATAAGGATTAAGAGGATTTTGAAATATCTCCTCTACAGTTCCTTCTTCCAAAATTCTACCTTTATACAAAACAACTATTATATCAGATATGAACCTAGTGGTAGCCATATCATGAGAAATGAAAACATATGTAAAATTATACTTGGTTTTTAAGTCCACAAGAAGATTAAGTATTTGAGACCTTATCGAGACATCCAAAGATGCCACAGGTTCATCAAGAATTATAATCTTAGGATTTGACACTATAGCTCTTGCTATACTAACACGCTGTTTTTCACCACCGCTTAATTCATGCGGGAACTTCTCCAGAATATCCCTATCAAGTTTTACATCTTCGGTTACCTTTAGAATTCTCTGATAGATTTCTGGCTTTGACAAATTTGTTCTAAAAAGCAAAGGCTCAGATATTATATCAAAAACTTGCATTCTCGGGTTTAGAGAAGAAGAAGGATTTTGAAAAACTACATGTATACTCCGAGAAAGCTCTCTCCTTACCTTTTCATCCAAGACTTTACCTAAAAACTTCACTAATCCGGAATCTGGTTCAATCTTACCCATCATTATGTTAGCAAGAGTAGTCTTTCCAGAACCAGATTCACCAACTATCGAAGTAGTCAAACCTTCTTTTATTTCAACAGAAACTTCCTTCAAAGCTTCTACCACAGTAACTTTAAAAGAATATGGGTTTCTAACATTAAACACTTTGCTTACTTTTTCTAGTGCGATCATAAAACCACTATCTTAGAAATGAATTTTACCGACTTCTGTAGATAAATTTCATCATAAAAGTTAGTTTTATCACAAAGACCAACCTTACCAAGGCACAAAAATTCTTGTATGTATCCCTTCGAAGCTATATTAAAGCATCACTTACCGCTCTTAACTAGAATTCTGTTACGTGTGATTTATTCTAAAGTTATCAGTTAGGGAACAAGAGAAATCTTTAAGTGTTAATCCGAGATTTTCTTTAATACATATATTTTATCGTCTCCGGGCATAGGTGTACCTCTACCGTCTGTATTGTTACTTAGCAAATACATGTTACCATCAGGTCCTACAACGACATCTCTTAGTCTCCCATATTTACTTTGACCATCTTTAGAAGCAAACCATCTCTCGATTTTCTTTACTTTAAATTCATTTCCATATTTTTCTAGAATTATCCTAACTAAAGATCTACTTCTTAGTGTTGCTACGTAAATATCCCCATTCCAAAAACACATTCCCGAAGGAGGTACTGTATCTTTCCAGAATACAAGAGGATTTACGTATTTTTTATCCTTTGAGTTACCTACTACTAACGGCCACCCGTAGTTACTGCCTTTGAATATTATATTTATTTCATCGTGTCCGAATAACCCCATCTCACCTGAAGGACCATGTTCCGAAGAGAATAAAACCCCAGTATTTGGATGCCAGGCTAGACCCTGAGGATTCCTGTGACCGTAAGAATACACAGGTGATCCCTTAAATGGATTATCATTAGGTATACTGCCATCAGGAGAAATTCTAAGTATTTTACCACCTAGCGATGATAAATCTTGAGCCAATTGCCTTTTGAAAATTTCTCCAGTCGTTATGTATAACATACCATCAGGACCAAAACCTATCCTTCCACCATTATGGTAAGCAGAACCGGGAATTTTATCTATTATAACCCCATCAAAAACACCATAACTTCCTTTATCTCTCAACCTAATGACCTTATTATATATCACACCACCATGCCTGTAAGTATAATATACATACACATAAGGTTGATTATAAAAGTTAGGATGTATAGCTATTCCTAACAATCCCGCTTCTTGAATACTATAAACATCTTTCACTACAAAATAAGGTTTTTCTTCTACCTTGTTATCCTTTATAAGACTTATTCTACCTATTCTCTCGGTAACTAACGCCCTACCATCAGGTAGAAAAACCAGAGACCAAGGTGTTTTCAGGTTTGATACCCATACTTCTACTCTAACCCAGTCAACATCAAATAAAAAATCTTCCTCAATCTCTAAAGAATATGAAGTAATAGCAACAATACTGAAAACAAGTATTACCAACACAACCTTCATAACTAATAAAATTAATAGTTATTAGAATATTTTTCAACTTTTAGAGAAATTTTCTAAAAATCTTCTTTCATCTCAATCTCTGCTTAATATGATGTATTCAGGAATTTCTACTTAAGAATTTTTATTAGCATCCATCTAGGGTAATTCCCCGCCCACCCGCCCCTTAGTTACTTATA
>FWWL01003782.1_pt1 | contig 13785 bp, 7 predicted proteins | sample 2228331 | NCBI WGS metagenome assembly FWWL01 (sample SAMEA103939775, study PRJEB20133) | metagenome | reverse complement strand
GTCGCCCTGGCCATTTGCCCTGCGCGGCAAGGCGTCCATCGACATAAAGGAACGGCGTGTGATCGCGGTAGACCAGCGCCACATGGGTCCAGCCGGGCAGCCCGGTCTCGGCCACGAGCACCGCTTCCATGCGTCCGCCAGCGCGCTCGAAGACGCTGATGCCGTTGCGCCCGGCCACCAGCCCGCAGGCGGCGTGCCCCTTCCCGTAGACAGATTCACCGTCGGGCGGATAGAAGACGAAGCTGGACACAGCGCCGCCGATGCCGCCCGCTCCGGCGCGCGGCGGAGCCAGCACGGCGAAGGTGTCCGGGCGGATCCACACGCTGATCGTGAAATTGCCTGCGATCTGCGCCTGCCGTCCGCGAGGCGGGCTGGCAAACGGCGTGCAAAGGATCAGAGACTCGGAGGCGCCATCCCGCCGCACGGATTGAATGGACGGACGGGCAGCGCCGCGGCGGAACACCACAAATACGGACCCGCCGGGATCGAGCTGCAGCGGGACATACGTGCGCCCGCCGCGCACCTCAAATGCCGGCGCGGGCGCGATCCGGCCCGTATCGGGCTGCCAGATTTCAGGCTGCCGGTCCGCAATGCGGAAACTCGCCACGACCTCTTCCGGCTGGCGTCTCCGGCAAGCGACAAAGTAGATGTCGGCATCCGCCGTGCGCCGGTGGATGAAGTTCACGGGTGCATCGCCGGAGCGGGAGGTGCATTCGAAATCCGGGCCAGTCCCGAGCCGCGCAAGAATCTCCGCAGGCGGAACACCCCAGAAGACGCGCCCCTGCCCGAGCGCATTCTCGCCTACGGTGCGGCCGTCTGTCTTGCCCCACAGCTCGCCTGCCAGACGCTGCCACTCCGCTTCCGAGTTCCGGTCCGCGAGGCTGGGCGAGCGCTCGGGTTTCGGCCCCAGCATCCACATGCCGGCGCGCACGAGCTCATGCAGCTTGCGCAGCAGACGCAGCGTCATCGTGCGGCGCGGCGGCAGCACGAGCAGGCGGTACTCGGCGCCGCTGCTTGCCACGATGCGCCCGCCCTGCATGCGCAGGTCGCGCAGGATGGCTTCGGCGTGGATGAAGTCGAAGTCATAGCCTGCAGGAACCGGCGGCTCCAGCTCCTCCGGCGCCGGAGTGTCCACGGGTGCGTCCTCGCCCGTGAAATAGAGCAGATCCGCGGCGGGCTTCCCCTGCTGGAGGAGGAACTGACAGCGGCTCAGGTAGTCGATCCACGGCTTCGCTTTCTCGAACCACGTGTTCGTGCGGTCGAAGTGGAACCCCCACGGGCCCATCGTCATTCCGGGCACGGCGGAAGGATGCGGCTGATGGGCGTAGCGGTGGAAGATGCACAGGGTGAGCCCTTGCGTGAAGTAGAAGTCGCCCTGCGCCTTCAGCGCGTAGGGATGCTCCTGCCAGCGGGAGAAGGGCGGCGCGCCGGTGAACGCCTCTGCGCCCACAGCGGCCTGTCCCTTCAGGTGCGCGATGCTGGAGGCGAGCTTCATGCTGCGGTCGAGCGTGTTCTTGCGCCCGTACCAGAACTCGCCCATATTGACGTCCATCCGCGAGCCGATCTGCATTTCGTCGAACGGCCCGCCGTCGTAGGGCTCGGTATAGGACTTGATGCCGTGCTTGTGGCAGAGCTCGGTGAAGCGCCCGTAGTAGTTGTCGGCCATCATGTCGGCCTGCACGCGGCGCAGGTCCCACAGAAAGCGCTCGGACTCGTCGACGCTGCCAACAATGCGGCCGGTGAACACGGGCAGATAGCGGAGCAGATTGTAACCAGCGCGCTTGCGGAACTCTTCGGCGAAGCGGTCTGTCCAGTTCTGCATTCCGACTTCGTAGCTGTCGATCAGCGCGCCCGCAAGGCCGCGCTTGCCCAGCCTTTCCAGCGAAGCCAGCAGCGGCCCGAAGAAGCCATGGAAGTGGTGGTCCATCGCTTCCGCGCTGAGCTTGTCGCACTCGAGGCCGACACCCCCGTCCGGCCCCGGGTGATTCGTGCGCGCCGTAGTGGTGTATCCGATCCGCAGCAGAGTCCACCGGCCTGGGGGCGCGTCCCATTCCAGGCTGCCGTCCGGTCCCATCGAGGCGGTGAGATCCACGATCCTCGCAGCGTCGATGACCGAAGAAGCAGGAACGTCCGGCGTCGGCGTGCTCAACTCGCTGGCGCGCCCGCGCGAGTGATGCAGGCAGTTGGTTTTCACAGGCCAATTGGCGAGCCGCGCTGCGCCCGACAGGCGCACCATCGAAATCCGCCGCGTCTGCGGAACCACGATGCGGAAGAAGCGGCCCCGCACGGCAGCAAAGGAGGCCGTGACAGGCGCCAGCGGGAATCCGTCCAGCACCGGTCCGGTAGCCACGCTGATTTCACACACGCTCTCGAAGCGGGCGCCATCCTTGGAGACTTCGAGTGTCACCGCGCCGGAAGGGCCTCCGGGGCCGCCGCCGGGAGCGGCCGGCGCCAGAGGCAGCGCGTGAAACGAGATCGAGCGCGCTTCGACAGGTTCGGCGAACTCGATCAGCAGATGCCCCGGGCTGGAGCCGCCCGCGTGAACGGTCACGCCCGCTCGCGGATCCTCCCCGAAAAGCGTGTCGAGCTGCGCCGCAGTCAATTCTGCTTCGGCGCCGCCTTGCTGCGAGGTGACGCGTGCGGAGCGCACGAGCGGTCTCACCGGGGCATCGCCTGCGGGCGTGGGGAACGCCAGCACTGCAATGTCGCGGTAGAAATTCATGCGCGACGGCGGCTGCGGCAGGCGGAGCGAGACCTTGCGCCCTCCTTCCATGAACTGCTCGCTCCAGGTGACGATCTTCATCGAGTGCTCGGGCCGGTTCCACGGGCCGCCGCTGGAAGACCAGCCGGGACAGTTGTGAAAGTCGCACTCCAGCCCCAGGCGTTCCGCCTCTTTCATGGCGTGCTCGAGCAGGCGTACATGCTCGGCACTGCCGTAATCTACCGGACCTTTCGGGATGCCCGTGCCCACCTGGAAGATCTGGAACCCGCGCACGCCGATGCGCGCCATGGCCTCAAGATCGCGGGTGATCCCGTCGGCGGTGATATTGCCGTTCATCCAGTGCCACCAGGTGCGGGGACGGGCGGAGGCAGGCGGATCCACAAACTCCTTTGCCACGGTTTCCAGTGTTGCGGCAGCGGCAGCGGGCTGGGCTCCGTCCAGAATGGCAGGCGCGGCGGATGCGGCAGGGATCAGCGGAAGAAAAGTGCGTCGTTTCATGAATGGGAATCCTCCTTTCGTGGATCGGTCCTGGAATTCTCCGTGCGCACACGCGGAAGGGCCCGCCGGGGCGCGGCCTCGGTCAGGCCGCGGCCCCCGGCGCGGCAGCCTGCGCTGGTTCGCTAGAACTGCAGCCGCAGCGAGAGCTGCACGTTGCGCGGGTCGTTCGCCTGCGACGGCGAGACGACGCCAAAGTTGGCCGAGCCGAGCGTGGTGTTCGGCGCGCCGAACCACGGAGTGTTGGTCAGGTTGAACGATTCGGCGCGGAACTGCATGCGCACACGCTCGGTGATCGGGAAGGTCTTGAAAATGGAGAAGTCGACGAGCGGCGCGCGCAGAGTGCGGACATTGGGCAGGCGGAAGCTGAGAGTGCGCAGCGCGAAGGGGTCCTGAACGAGCCATGCCACGGGCTCGTCGGCGCTGGCGCAGCTCTGGCGAGCACCGGCGAGAGTGAGCGTGCATGTATTGAACCACCGGGCGCTGGTGGGGTTGGAGAATGCGGGGTTGACGCCGGTGCTGACGGCGTTGCCGGGAGCGGCGACCGGGAGTCCGGTCTGGAAGGTGGCGATCCAGTTGAACTGCCATCCGCCGATCAGCTGACGGGTCAGCCCGCGGGAGTTCTTGCCGAACGGGAGCTCATAGCCGCCGCTGAGCGTGGCTCGCTGCGGGGTGTCGAAGGTGGTCAGAACCTTCGCGAGCGCTCCGAACGGATCCTGTCCGTTGAGATACCCCACCGCTTCCAGCGTCTTCGAGATGGTGTAACTGAACAGCACGTGCAGCCCGTGCGAGAGCCGCTTTTCGACGCGGAGCTGGAAGGAGTCATACCAGCTTTCGCCGATCGTGCGGTTGGCCTCGGTGATGTCGTTGTATTGCGGGAACGGCCGGAGCAGTTGCTGCTGCGGCACAGTGGCCCCGTTGAATGCGGTGCCCGGCAGCAGCCCCGCGAACGGATTGGGGACCTGCGTCAACAGCGCGTTGCGGAGCGAGAGCTTGTCGGCGGGCACGGCGTTGATGGGCTTGGAAGTTTGCAGGGAGAGCGTGCGGGAGCCGACGTAGGAGGCATCGATGAGAATGCGCATGGGCAGCTCATGCTGGATGCCGAACGAGTACTGGTGCACGTAGGGGATGACGCGCTGCGGCCAGGAGTAGGTGAAGCTGAGTCCGAGCATCGTGGCGGCGCGCCCCGGGGGCAGGATCAGGCCCGCGGGGTAAGGATTGCTCCACTGCCCTGCGGGCGTGAGTCCGCCATCGACGGACTCGACGTAGGGCGTGTCCATGCTGAAGCCATTGAACTGGCCGGTGTCGAAGGTAGGCAAGTAGCTGACGCCCCAGCCGCCTCGGAACACGGTTCGGGAGGTCCACTGGTAGGCGACGCCGATGCGGGGCTGGAAGTTGTTCAGGTCGCGCCGGAATGGCAGGCGGGTGTTGTCGTCGGTGAACAGCAGGCGGCCTTGCAGGTTCATGCCGGGCACTTGCAGCGGACTCTGGGCCTGCCAGTCGAAGCCACGGTTCTGACGGTCGAAGCGCTCCGTGATCGGAGATTCGTAGTCCCAGCGCAAGCCGAGATTGACGGTGAGGCGGTTGGTGATCCGCCAGTCGTCCTGGAAGAACAGGCCGTAATAGCGCGAGCCGAGAGCGAGCGCGGGGCGAATGGGCACATAGCCGCTGGCCGGATGGCCGAGCAGAAGCGATGCGAAGGCGTTGCCCGCCGCAGCCTCGCCCCGCAGCGGGGCGCGCTGCGTGAAGCCCCGGTTGAAGGAGAACACGCCGAACCAGGTGGCAGGGTTCTGCTGGTTGTCAAGCTTCAGGCGCCCCTCGAAGCCGAACTTGAGCGAGTGGCGGGAGACGACCTTGTTGACGGTCTCCGAGAGCGACCACTGGTCGGAGAAGCTGAAGACGCTGCCGGAGCCCCAGTTGGGCCCGAAAGTTGTGTAGTCGGTGTAGGTGATGCGCGGGAAGGATTTCCGCGGCAACTGGGCGCTGAGCGAGGACGGGAAGCCGAGCTGCGCCGGGTCGAAATTGTCGGCGTGGTGGGCGACAGCAAACTCGTGGCGGATGTAGCCGAGCCGGAAGTTGGAAACGAGAGAGGGGCTGAGGGTGGAAGTGAGGTCCACGCCGCCGCCCTTGTTGATGCGCCAGTGGTTGTACCAGGCGGATGCAGCCTCCGGGAAGAGGGCGGTGGAATTGGTTTCGTAGCGGTCGTTGTAGACCCAGCGCCCGAACAGGCGGTGTTTGGAGCCAATCATCTGGTCGATCCGCAGGATGTGCTGGTCGTACAGGTCCGTGCGAGGATTGGGCGCGGCCACGAGGTTGAAGAAGCCGCGCGCATCGCCGGCGGTGTTGGGCCTGGGAATGTAGTCGAGCAGTTTGCGCGAGACCGGATCCCAACGGCTTTCCGGAACGCGGTTGTTCGGGAACGGATCGCGGACCCATCCGGAGCCGGTGGAGCGAAGAGTCGCCGGGTCGTAGACGAGAATCGGCTGGCCGTTGGCCTGCACGGTCTTCGAGAAGTCTCCTGCACGCTGTTCGAGTGTCGGCACCGTCATGGTTTGGGGGAACGGGATGCTGCTTTTGATGCGCTCCCAGGAGTACATGAAGAACGTCTTGTTCCGGCCGTCATACAGCTTGGGCAACACGACGGGGCCATCCACGCGGAAGCCCGGCTGATTCCAGCGGAAGGTCTGCTTGGGAGACCCTGCCAGGTTGGCTTCAAACGTGTTGGCATTGAGCTTGTCGTGCCGGAAGTAATGGTAGAAAGCGCCGTGAAAATCATTGGTGCCGCTTCGCAGGCTGACGTTGATCACGCCGCCGCCCGTGCGGCCGTACTGCGCGTCGTAGACGTTGGTCTGGACCTTGAATTCTTCGGTGGCGTCCGGGCTGGGCACGAAGCTGAGGTTCCCGGGCTGGTTGGTTTCCGTACCTGTGTTGGGGACGCCATCGAGCAGAAATTCGTTCGCAAATTGCCGGCCGCCGTTGATCGAAAACGAATCCATGCCGCCGTTGTCGAACGGGCGGTTGGAGCGGCTGGCCAGGCTGGGCACGTACTGCACGGCGGGCGCGAGTACGGCCAGCATGAAGGGATTGCGGCCGAGGAGCGGCATCTCGGCGACCTTCTGGGAGTCGATCACCTGCCCGCGCGCAGCAGTGCTGGTTTCAAGAAGTTCCGCGGAAGCGGAGACCACGATCCTTTCTGTAACGCCGCCCAGCTCCAGCTGAAAGTCGAGCCGCAGGCGGTCGCCCACGCGCACCTCGACGTCCTCGCGGACGGCGCGCTTGAAGCCTTCGCGGGCGACGGTCACCGTGTAGCGCCCCGGCGGGATGAAGGGCGCCACGTACAGCCCCGCTTCATTGGTTTGAGTTGTGATCAGCGCGTTGGTTGCCAGATTTCGGATCTCGACAGTTACGCCGGGGACGGCTGCCCCGGTGGGATCCGTCACCGTGCCGTTGATAGTGGCCCGGAATTCCTGCCCGGAAAGCGCGAGCGCAGCCAGGCAAAGAATCAGGGCGGATCTGAGCAAATGCTGTTTCATCAGCTCACCTCCTGAAGCCCTTTTTTTTTATCGTTATGTTTGGACTCGGGCGCCGAATCGGCCCGTTCGCCCGAAGGCGAGCACCCATTGGCGACCCGGCCAACCCCTTTGCCCCTTCTCTTCTTCCCGGCCCGCCGGAAGTCTCCACGACTCTGGCCGAATTCTATGGCGGCGATTTCCGGGCGTCAATAACTCGTCCGTATTGCTCTTCTTCGGTGTCAGGCAGGAGCGGCGACCGGCGGAGACATGCTTTCTCTGGCATCCATTGTGTCGACTGCACATTGTTGAAAATAAATATGCTTATTGACCAGACCCGCCTCCCGGCCGGCCCGCTGGCCGCACGCCGCACGCTCTCCTTGCGGCCGCCTTGCGCTGCCGCGGCGTTTGGCAGAGTCAAAAATTTTGCGCGGGATTGAGGCTGCTCCAGCAAGGGAATGGAGAAGCGCCTTCCGGACGCGCCCCGCCGTCCATAGAGCCTCGCATTGGGCAACACCCGCACTCTCAAGCAGCGGCGCTTCCACGCCGATAGAGCTTCATGCGGCGCAGAAAGAGCGCCTTTGTTGATCCAGAATGCAGACAGTCATCCAGGTCATCAGCAACCGAAACGAGTCCCTGCGCGACAGAATCGTCAACGATCCACGCCTGGTGTCGTACAGGCTGAGAGTGAGCACGGAGAAGAAGAAGGGGCGCAACCGCGGGTGGGCCAAGATTCACGGCTCCGGCGACATCCAGGGCGCGCTGAACGTAGAGTGGCACGCCTCCACGCGCACCTTGGTGGGGCGCATCGTCAACCGGGGAGATGGCTGCCCGGCGCTATTGGCTGCGCAATTTATCCTGTATCTGCTCCGTGAATATCGCGACGAGAGGATCGCCATCCAGATCTGGCCGCAAGAGGACACGGCTGTGGACGGGGAGGATGATGGCGAATAAGCCCTCGCGTGCCTGACGAAGCGCGCCAGACGCCTCCCCTGCTCTGGCTACACTGGAGTCAGGCAGATGGCGCTGGTGATCTTCGATCTCGACGGCACGCTGGTGGACTCCGTCGACGACCTGTGCAATTCGGTGAATGCCACGCGCGCCTACATGGGGCTGCCGCCGCTCGAGCACAGCGTCGTGGCATCTTATGTGGGCAACGGCGCGCCTGTGCTGATCCGCCGCGCCATGGGGCCGGAAGCCACCGAAGCGCAGATCGAGGAGGCGCTGAGCTTCTTCCTCAGTTACTACCGCGAGCACATGCTTGACCACACGCGCCCCTATCCCGGGGTCGTCGAGACGCTCGAGACGCTCGGCCAGCGCGGCCACCGCATGGCCGTGCTGACGAACAAGCCGCAGCGTTTCTCGCGCGACATGTGCGCGGGGCTGGGAATCGCCCACTACTTTTTCCAGATCTACGGCGGCAACAGCTTCGAGCAGAAGAAGCCCGACCCTGTCGGCATTCGCACGCTGATGGCCGAAGCGGGAGCGCCGGCGCGCGAGACGTGGATGGTGGGCGACTCCGCCACCGACGTGTTGACCGCCCGCAACGCCGGTGTGCGCAGCGTCGGCGTCACCTATGGCATCAGTCCCGAAACGCTGAAGGAGACGCCGCCGGATTTCCTGATCCATTCCATGACGGAACTGCCCGCGCTGCTGGAACGGGCGCGCTGAGGAGCGCGCCGCGGGCACCTCAGTTCACCTCTGCGAATCGGCCAGGGCGGGATGCTGCGCGAACGCCTGGGCCACTCTCACCGCGATCGAATGCGTGTCGGCGCACAGGATGTTCGCGGTCACCGCAACGGCGAGCCCGTGATCGGGAAACACAAGCACGGTCGCCACCGGAGCGCCGGAAAGCGCGCCGTCAAGACCAATGGCACGCGCGTTCTTGCTCCCAAGCGGCAGGCTCCAGTTCTCCCACCCGAGCCCGTGGTCAATTACCTCGCCTGAGGACAGGCGCTGCGGCATTGTCAGCAGATCCACGGTTTCTGGACAGAGCAGCTTTCCGCCGGCAACGGCCATGGCGAGCCGCACGAGATCCGAGGGCGTCGACCAGTATGCGCCCGCCGCCATGAGGCAGGAGGAATCCATCAGGCGCATCATGTGCCGCCCATGCCGCGGATTCTTGCGGAACCGCGGAGCATAACAGGCAGCCAGCATTTCCGCCGCCTGCGGCCCGCGGGCGGCGCTGCTGCGCAGCTCCGCTTCGGGATCGCGGATCAGCTCCCGGAAGAGTATGGCCGGGGGCGGATCTTCGCCTTCCACGAGCGCAGGGTCCGGCCCGGGATCCAACAGCGTGTCGCGCATCTGCAAGGGATCGAGGACCAGCTCCCGGATCAGCTCCGGGAACGGCTTGCCCGCGGCCGCTTCCATGGCGGCGCTGGCGAGAATCCAACCTGCGAGAGACGGGCGGAATTCGCTGCCCGGCTGGGAGACCTGGCGCGGGGCTTCCATGTGCCGCAGCGCCTCCGAAGCACTCGTGCAATGTTCGCGGTGTGGCAGCCCGCCATCCATGAGTCCCGAAGTGTGGCCCATCACTGCACGGACGGGAATGGGCCACTGCATGCGCGGGAAGGAAGTCACATACTTCTGGAGCTCGACATCGATCCGCAGCCGCCCCTGCTCGATCAGCCGGCCCGCCGCAACGGACGCCAACAGCATGGATGCCGTGCCGAGGCGGAAGCGGTGCTGAGGCGTGGTGCGCTCGGCGCGCCAGAGATTGGCGTAGCCGAACCCTTCCGCCCAGACGATCTCGCCACGCACGCCAACGGCTACTGAAACTCCCGGCAGGTTCTGCTCCGCGACGCTTTGCCGCACTGCCTGGCGCGCCAATGCCACGGATCCGGATGGCTCAAGAGCCGCCTGTGGAACGGCGGGTACGAGGTCCGCAGCTTCATAAAGCGGCTCTTCGGTGAGGCTCACATACACCCAGAGCGACGCCACCACGGCAGCCAGCAGGAACGGCGCAAGCAGGAGCAGAAGCCAGGGAGATCGTCCGCGGGTTGACATGGCGTTGCCCATTCCTTTATCGCGCACCTTGGGCCGCCATGGTTTGGCAGTCCCAAGGAGATGGCGGCTGCTGTGCGCTTTCCGTCATAATGAGCGTGCAGCGCGTTGCGGGAGACGCAGCACGAGTCCTGGGGTTGCGCCAGCCTCCCCCGAACGCCGCTGTCGATTTCGGGCTGCCAGGCGGAGCCGGACCCATGCAGGAACATCGCATCTTCGGGATGAAATTCTCCAGCGTCTACCCGCACTACGTGAACAAGGCGGAACGCAAGGGCCGCACGAAAGCGGAGGTGGATCAAATCCTCTGCTGGCTCACCGGCTACAGCCCGGAACAGCTGCAACAGCAGATCGATGCCGGGGTTGACTTCCGGACGTTCTTCGCACAGGCGCCGGCGCTCCATCCGAACCGCATGCTGGTCCGCGGCGTCATCTGCGGCGTCCGGGTGGAAGAGATCGAGGATCCGTTGATGCGGGACATCCGCTGCCTCGACAAGCTGATCGACGAACTCGCCAAGGGCCGGCCGATGGAGAAGATTCTCCGTTCCTGAGCCTGGCCCGCACGGCCTGCCCAAGTGGTGCGGCGCGGCTTGTGAGCGGGCGGCCGGCGTCCGCGAGCTCCTCTGCAGGGAAAGCCGCCGCTCTGCGAAGGGAGCGTTTGGGGCTTTTCAGCTTCCGCGCCAAGCATGAGAAACGGGTGTAGAATGTCCGCGTGCCATGAAGCACGGCCGGTCTGGGTCCGGCCCGAACCCGGTCATTATCCTCTGATTGACTTGCCGGCGAGGCCATGAACGAGGGTCGCGATCGATACTTCATTCAGTCTGTCGCCCACGCTGCCGATGTCCTCCGCGCTTTTTCGTCCCCGAGGGAGGTCTTGCGCCTCCGCGACGTGGTGGCGCGCACCGGCCACTCCAGAAACACGGCGTTCCGCCTGCTGTACACGCTGGAGAAGGCGGGGCTCATTGAGAAGGTCGGCGCGAATGAATACCGGACCACGCTGCACCAGCACAGGGTGAGAAAGTACAAGATCGGCTACGCGGCTCAAGGAAGCGACTATTCATTCTCCAGCCAGGTGACCCTTGGGCTGAAGCGCGAGGCGGAGCGGCTGGAGAGCATCGAGTTGCTGACGCTGGACAACCGCTACAACCCGAGGGTTGCCATGCGGAACGCCGATGTCTTCATCCGGGAGCGTTGCGACCTGGTGATCGAATTCCAGACCAACGAGGACATCGCTCCGGTGATCTCCGCCAAGTGCCGCGAGGCGGGAATTCCCATGATCGCCGTCGAGATCCCGCATCCCGGCGCCGTGTATTTCGGCGCGAACAATTACGAAGCGGGCCTGATCGGGGGGCGGGCCCTGGGGCGTTGGGCTCAGCCGCACTGGAACGGAGAGGTGGATTCCATCCTGCTGCTGGAGCTGCCGCGGGCGGGCGACGTGCCGCGGGCGCGAATCACCGGGATCCTCGTCGGCATCCGCGAAGTCCTTCCCCACCTCGAGTCCTGCCCGGTGGTGTATCTGGACGGCGACGGCTGCTTCGAGCCCAGCTTCCGGGCGGTGAAAAAGTTCCTGCAAAGATCGCCGCGCCAGCGGATTCTGGTGAGCGGGATCAACGATGCCAGCACGCTGGGAGCGCTCCGGGCATTCGAGGAATGCGGGCGGCTGGAGGACTGCGCCGTCGCCGGGCAGAATGCGTCGCCAGAAGGCCGCGACGAGCTGCGAAGGTCCTCCCGCTTCATCGCTTCCGTTGCATATTTTCCGGAAAAATATGGCTCAGCCCTGTTGAAATTGGCCCTGGATATTCTGAATTACAAGGCGACTCCGCCAGCCGTATTTGTTCGCCACCAGCTGATCACGGCCAAAAACGTGGATTCTTTCTATCCGAACGACCGGCTGCTGCTGGCCTGAGCGCCCGGGCGTCTTGCCCTGCTTCCCTTCCCCGCCCTCCGCGGAAGCTCCCGCGGAAACGCCCGATTTCCGGCCAGCCGGATGCGCCTGTGAGCCGGTTCCTCAGCGCGACCGCAGGCGGGGCCAAGCGATTTCCACGCCCTGCCGGACGAGCACGTCCTGGAATTGCCGGAGCAGCTTCTCCGTGTTGCGCACCTCGCGGGGCCGAAAGTTTCGCGCCACGCAGTGCGCGGCGAGCGCGCCGGCGCTCTCGCCGATGTTCCACTCCACCGGGTGCAGGCGGTAGCAGCCGTTGGTGATATGCGTCACGCCGAGGTTCTTGCAGGCGGGCAGCAGGTTCTCCATGCGCTTGGGGATCAGCGCGCCCAGCGGAATCTGGAAGGGAAGGCTGCTGACGTCGATGTAGTTGTCGCCGCCGCTGGAAGGGTGCAGATCAATCCGGTAGCTGCCCACGCCGACGGAGTCCGGAAACGTTTCCGCAGCCACTTCCTCCTGCGTTTTTCCGGTGAGTTTCATGCGGGCTTCCGTGCCCACGTGCTGTTCGAGCACGGTGAATTCTGCCTGAATGCGCCGGGATTCGCGGATGTAGGGATACATGGCCAGCCCGTCAGCAGTTCCGGTTATGTCGGGTCTGAGATGAAGCCCCTTCCAGCCCGTGCCGCCATCCGGGCGTGGCGCTTCGGTCTGGAGCCAGTAGACGAGGGAAAGGCTCAGCTGCCGGGCGCGCTTCAGATGCCGCGCCGCCTCTTCCGCGGAGACGCCGTACAGGTTGCCGAGCCAGTAATCATTCTGTGGCCAGTTGACGAGCGTGACGTCTGAAGAGCAGAAGCCGGGCTCGTAGATCGCCTTTTGCACGATGCGGCGGTAAATCCAGAGATTGAGACCCGGCTCTTTGGCCTGCAGCGTGGGGTCGAAAAACACGCGGCGGGGCTTCAGCGTGATGGGGTCCGACATGGACCAGCTGAGGAGCTTCCCCGGCCAGGGCGGGCGCATTTCGGGGGTGTAATCGCGCCAGAAGGCGTATTCTTCCGGCTTGTCGATGGTGTGGTCGGCTTCCGGATCGTAGCCCAGGGCGAAGCAGACGGTGAACGCCTGATGATTGGCGGGCTGGGGTTGCTCCGGCGCGTGCAGTTCGCCGGTTTGCGCGCGCGATTCGGCGCCGGTGACGAACTCGGCGCCGGTCATCGGGAGCAGCTCGCCGGTCTCGGTGGCATCGAGGAAGTAGCGGGCGCGAAGGATGCGCTCGGCGTCGGAGTCGTCGCGGAAGGCGATGGCCTTCACGGTTGCGCCGTCGACGTCGGCGCGAAGCGGCACGGCGCGGGTGAACAGCGCGAGCCGCCCGGACGACAGATACGGCTGAAGCATGGAGTGAAGCACGGCGAGCGCGACGCGCGGCTCGTGGGTGAGCACGGAGACGGAGCCCCCGCCGGGGTTCAGGCGCGGGTTGGCGCGGTGCTGCGGCAGCGGCGGATAGGGCTCCCGGGAATACTGGCGTACGCCGTTGCGGAAGGCGCGGTAGGAGGCCGTGCAGCCGAACATTTCGATCCAGGGATGTTCGTCCGGCGGCACCGCCTGCGAGGTGAGCTGCCCGCCGATCCACGCCGTCTCCTCGGTCATTACGACCCGCATTCCCGCGCGGCAGGCGGCCAGCGCGGCGGCGCAGCCGCCGGTTCCGCCTCCGATCACAGCCACGTCGGCGGAGATTTCGCGGCCGGCGGCCCACGCGGGAACCGCCAGAACAGGAATCGAAGGAATTGTTTGCAGGAACGAGCGCCGGGTGATCTTCATGGAAGCTTCCCCCTACGCTATCATGGGCTTGGGCCCGCAGCGCGGGTCCCTTCGATGGCGGTTGTCACCGTTTCCGGGCAGCCCGGTTGCCGCACGGGCGAGGTCGCGCGCCTCGCCGCGCAACGGCTTGGCTTCACGCACGTGGGTACCGAACGTCTGGACGCCCTGCTGGCGGAAGAGTTCGGCCCGGTGATCGAGCGCGCCTCCCGCACATGGCCCGACATGGCGGCCTCCATCCTGCTGCGGCTGGCGACCACGGACCATCTGGTGGTGGGCGTGGACGGCGCCCTGCGGATGCGCGCGCCCGCGGGCCTCGGGGCCGGGCCGGGCGATCAGCTGGAGATGTTCCGCGCAGGGGTCGAGCT